>MDTA01155924.1_pt1 | contig 12160 bp, 13 predicted proteins | sample 811151 | NCBI WGS metagenome assembly MDTA01 (sample SAMN05326648, study PRJNA326480) | marine metagenome | isolation source: seawater | place: Indian Ocean: South | collected 2010
ACTATTGATGGAGTATTAATTGTCAAATAGGAAACCCGCTGAACAGGCTTTGTTATGCCTGTTAGCGGGTCATTAATTTTTCAAACAATCGGATTTGAATAAAATTTTACTTGCTTAGTGTCCGGATAACCTGCTCTATAAGTCGGCAAGGACAGCGTTTATGTTCATCCTATGTACTTTACGAATATCGGCCACTTTTTTCTGAAACGCGATAAAAGCTTTACTAGGATCACTGCCGCTAAGCAGAGTTTCCATGTTTTCGGCACCAGCAAAGGCAATATGAGTGACGTCACTATTTGCGCCACCTTGGACTCGCCATAATCCGTAGGCACCGTTGACATAGTTACCCTCAATTTGCGCTTCCATCAACTTTTCATAGGCAGAAACATAGGCCGCCTCATCAGCGATATTTAGCTGCCAAACGACGTAGGCAGTATCCTTGGTATAATCACCTCCAGCAACTAACGTTCGAACCAATTGTTGGGACTTAAAGTCTGCATTTTCAGTTAAACTGGCGGAAACATCAGCCCATTCTCGACACTGTCCTAAGGCAGCAAAAGAACTCGTCATAGCTTGCGCATCTTCAAAGTTCCAAATAATCGAATGTGTTACATCTTCATCGCCATTAAAAAATTCACTCATTATTCGAATTGCGGTCGGCATGCTCTTTCTGCACTCGGACTTAGCAAATTGCGTAAAAGCTCCAGCAACCGCTGCCTGATCAGTAGTAGACATTTGGAAGATTGCCGCGAATTGCGGAACGCTTGGTTCTTCCGCATTCGTCGCCCCTGACGACAGCACGGCGGATAAAAAAGTACAGAGAACTATTTTTTTCATTTTTTTCCTCAACAGTTTTTCAAAGTTAGATACTAAACTTGGTCTACTAAAATCCCATAATTTAGTTCGGTTTCTGCAAATCAGATCGATAGATTTGGTCAATTTTTTGACGCCGGCTAGAAAGGCTTTATCTTCCTTTTCTCAGCCCTCTAGCCCCGTTCTTACTCTCAGCTCTATAAATCACTTCCTGAAATGTTGAGATCAACATCACGCGGCGAGTCTAGCATTCTGCAATATTAAATCGTCCTACCAGCCGCATTACCCGAGGCTATAGCAGCAACCAGAAATCTCGGGGATATAGCATCACCAACGTAGGAAAATGGAATACCCGTTTCTTTGATCGCTGGGACAAGTTCATCTCTCGGTCTATTCATAGACACATGGACGACAAGATCCGCATTTATAGTAATTTCCGGTCCATCATGGATACTCTTAATCACTGCCGACTGGCCGTCTACTTTTAACACTCGTTTTCGTTCATGAAAGGTAAAGGGCTTATCGGCCATCCTCTCTAAAAAGGGTTCTATCATGTGCGGCCCTTCCATTCTGGGCGCAATCGAATAGTGACGAGTTACGAAAGTGACACTGGCTCCTCTAGATATCAAGAACTCGGCGGCAGCTAATGCCTCGTAATGTCCGGTTTCATCAATGACAAGCGCATTGGTTGCCTGACAATTTGAGTCAGCAAACAATTCATTGCTAGAGATAACATGTGCAAGCTCTTTTCCCTCAAATGGCTCTCCTGGATGAGACAGTTGCACGCCATCTACGCGAGGTTCTGCGCCAGTCGCGAGGACTATATGGTCCGGGGCTATACTAGCTAAATCATCTTCAGTCACATAGGTCGACAAACGAACATCTACACCTGCCGCATAGACCGCTCTATCAGCCCAACGGACAAAATCATTGAACTGCTGCCGCGTGGGCGCCATACCTGCGTAATTCAAAGTACCACCGAGATCTGCCATTGCTTCTGCCAGGATTACCTCATGCCCCCGAAGCGCAGCAATTCTCGCTGTTTCCATGCCCGATGGACCTCCGCCAATCACTAATATCTTTTTTGGCGACTCAACTTTATTCAGTTTGTCATCGCCCAGTTGCTCCTCGAAACCTGCCGCGGCATTAACAGCACAGCCAACCCCGGTTCTGTCCATTAATTGACCGAGGCAGCCCTGGTTACACGCAATGCATGGGCGAATCTCATCTTCTCTACCCTCCATAGTTTTTAAGACGAGATCAGGATCAGCAATGGTCGCACGGTTCATGCCCACCATATCGGCATCACCTCGACGGATGACTTGCTCGACTTCCTCAAGAGTTCTATAGCGACCAGTAACAATGACCGGTACTTTTGAATGCTGACCAACAGGCACCGCTGTATCCAATTCGTAACCGACAGGCTCGTGCATACCACCAATAAATTTAGGGAAACTCTGGTAGCTACCGAGGGAAACATTAACAAAGTCTGTAATCCCTTCGGCCATCAACGCATCAACAACTTCGCTGTTTTCTTTAATACCGACACCAAAGTTAACGAGGTCATGAGACAATCTGAGGCCCACAGCAAAACCATCTTCTGCCTCGGCGTAAATGGCACGCATGACCTCCAGCAGGAAACGCATACGATTTTCCAACGATCCGCCGTAGTCGTCTTCTCGCACGTTTGAGTTGGCAGAAAGAAATTGTTGTAACAAATATCCATGAGCCGCATGAACTTCGACACCATGAAGTCCCGCCTGCTTGCAGTGTCTAGCGGACTGGGCGAACGCCTCAACGATTTCGTCGATCTGCATTTTACTCATGGCACGAGGGACATCCTGGCTCAGAATACCTGGCACGTCTGACGGGGCCCAAGGGGCACTACCGTCTATTGGATTTGCGCCATGACCTGCGTGCCAAAGCTGCTGGAACACCTTCATCTCGTATGTGGATACGGCGTCCATTAATCGTTTATGACCTTCAACAACGGTGGGCACAAAACCCAAAAACGACCCAGGGCTGCTAGGATGCACTCCCATAATTTCAAGAATAGTCAACCCTACTCCACCTCTCGCACGCGCAAGATGGTAGTGCAAGCAACGGTCGCTCATTTTTCCTGCATTGTAACCGGTTGCATGTGCAGTTCTCACAACACGGTTGCTAATTTCAACGCCACCAATCGATATCGGGCTTAGAACATTTTCATACATGCTGCTTCTCCGATTATTCAACATCCCATGCTATCGGCAATTTGCGAATTCCCTGTAGAACCGGAATTCTCTTCTCCATTTCCACTTCACCGTTGATACGGAGATTCTTTAGTCTCGACAAAATCGCGTTCAAGAAGATCTCGCCTTCCATTCTCGCGAGTGGAGCACCACGACAGAAGTGCGTGCCATAACCAAAAGACAAATGTCGTTTCACTTTCGAAATATTCCTATCAAGGTCAAACTTCATAGGGTCTTCAAACACATCAGGATCAAGATTACCGCTAGCCCATAGGAGCATTACCTTCGTGTCTATTTCCAACGGACAACCACCCAATTCGACTGGCTCGTCGTTAGTTCTGAACAAGCCCTGTACTGGCGAATCAAGCCTCAGCGTTTCTTCCATGGCGATGGGAATCAAAGTTGGGTCCTTGCAGACACGCTCGTACGCACCCTCTTCTGTCAAAAGGCGGTAAATAATATTCGATAACATTATGGTTGTGGTCGCACTTCCAGCAGTTTCGAGAAAGCTCATAAAACCAATTATCTTGTCATCTGATAGAAAGGTTCCATCCGGGCCCGGTGTAGTCAGGAATCGACAGACGATATTTGTGTCATCCTGCCACTCACCGGAACCAAGTTTTTCTTTGCAGGTAGCAAGATGCTCAACATACATCTGTTGCGTGCGAAAAATTCCGGCAATTCCAGGGTCATTCGGACTCATTGCCGCGACCGAATCTTCGCGATTCAAAGGCGCAAGCATCGCACCAACACTGGTAATCAAACCATCTCTTATCCAGGGTATACGGCTGGTGCCATCCTCATCTTCCAGAGCAAACCCAAGCAATTTATGAATTACAAATAGGGGAAACTTCACCGAAATAGCTTCGTGCAAATCAACCTCACCGGCTTCATAAAAATAGTCGATTTGCTCGTCAACGAACTGTTCCATATCTGAACGAAGAGATTCAAACACTTCTTTCGAAAAACAATCAGCAACAATACGAACTTCAAATGTATGTTCGGGCGGATCCACACTGACAAGAACACCAGGTGACTCTAGATAGCTAAGCGCTGGCCCGTACTTGCTCTTCCATACATCGTACTGTTTGAGGATCTCCATGATGTCTTGGTGCTTACCAACCGCGTAATGGTCACCAGTTGGCGAATGAGCAAACGGGCACCCGCTGTTGTGCAGATTTTCGTAGACCTGTTTGAAATCCGACAAAAATGGCTCGGAATTGAAATCGACCTCTGCCCAGCCTTCGACTGGGTGCGTTTTTGATTCTGTCATCTTTTAACCCTTGAATTATGGATTATCCACAAGCGCCTGAATCTGAGACGCCCAGAGATTCCTGATTGTTTCCTTATTCTTGTCGTTCATCGCTTCAACGCCAAGTACACGCCTGGATGTATCGATACCAATGATCTGAGAGATAATGAGAGCCGCCCTCTGACGGGCATTTCGACCGCCTATGTACCCAGCCAGTCGATCAATATGCTGATCTTCAACAACTGCCCGAAGCTGAGAGGTCACCTGATGGCTTCCAACTGACCGCAGCAGCGCCATGGTGGCATCAAACTCAACGCTGGATTTTTCAATATCGATCCAGAAACCCGCAATAGCCTCACCTAGTTGTTCTTTCGGGACAGACAGGACTTCCTCCATCCACATACCCGAATCGAAGATCTCCCGGAAAAGCGCTTCTTTTGACCCAAAGTATCTTTTCACTAAGGCCTGATCAACGCCGGCATTGCGACAGATTTCTCTTAACCCTGCCCCCTCATAACCCTTCTGGGTGAACGCTACACGCGCCGATGCTAACAATCGGGCCCTGGTGGCAACCGGATCTCGCTTCTTTATTGGTTCTTTAACCGCCTCACTCATTTAGAAAGAATTACCCAATCGAACTCACAAGTCAACGCTTGTTGACTTATATGGAAAGCCGAGTATCCTCATTGAAGCTTATAAACAAAGAGGCAGACTGTGGAAGTACTCGAAGCTATGGATACCTGCACCGCCATGCGGTACTTCAAGGAAGAACCAGTTCCAAGAGAAGATCTGGAAAAACTAATTTACGCCGCAACACGTGCGTCTAACCCTGGCAACAGCCAGGGTTGGGAATTTGTGGTCATCGATGATGAGAACCTGAAAAACCTGATTGGCGAGGTTGTGCTTCAAGGCATGGCGCCAGCCTTCGCAAATAAGCCGCAAGGACTGGACGGCGTTGGTGAACGGATGTATCTGGGGGCAGAGCATCTCGCTAACAACTTTGCCAAAGTGCCTGCTTGGATCCTAGGTGCTTCGCGAAAGATATACCCGCCTCACGCACCCGAAGATGTCTTTATGCATTCAACAATTTATCCAGCTGGTCAAAACCTGATCGTCGCTGCCCGGTCAATGAATATAGGCACCTGCTTCACAACGTTTCACCGTTCAGCAGAACCAATTATCAGAAAACTATGCAATGTCCCTGAAGATGTGCATTTGTGTCTCTTTGTAGCGGTAGGCTACCCTGAGCGTAAATTTATGCCAGTAAGACGCAAACCTTTAGAGGATGTCCTTCACTGGAACACTTTTTGAGGAAAATACTATGACTATTGCATTAGTTACAGGAGGCTCAACCGGCATTGGTGCAGCGGTCTGCCGCTTGCTTGCAGAAAATGGATCCAAAGTCGCGATCTGCGACATCAATTCAGAAGATGGTGAAGTGCTTGCTACAGAAATTGGAGGCCGGTTCATCCACTGTGATGTTTCCAGCCTAGCGTCCGTCGAATCGGCCTTCAAAACCTGCTGCGTTGAATTGGGTACACCAGAATATGTCCACCTAAATGCAGGGATCATGACAGTTCCCACCAATACTCCTTACATCGCCATTGAAAACCTAACAGAAAACCAGTACCAAAAGATTGTTGGAATCAATCTAAATGGTGTTTTTCACGGGATGAAAAACGCCCTGCCACTTATGCGTGAAAAGGGTGGCGGTATTACGCTAACAGCATCCACTGCGGGATTAAGTGTTGTCACGGTAGACCCGATGTATACCGCGACCAAATATGCGGTCATTGGTTTTGGTCGTGCAGTTGCAGCGGCCAATGCAGGTTCCTCGGTACGAATCAATGTCATTTGCCCTGGTGTCACAGACACCCAGATCGTGCCGGACGAATACAGAGCTCCTGAATTTAATGTCATGTCGGCCGAAGTGATGGCAGCGGAAATCGTGGACTTGTTGCACAATGGTGAAAACGGTGAGATACGCGTCAAAAACGCTGCTGAAAAGCCAGCATTTGTAGCAGACTTGCCCAACCTTTCCTGATTGCTAAATACGTATTGATCACGCAGTTCTGCTCCTAACTCATCACTAGCCCTGAGGTAAAGTAATGTCCTTTTTATGAAAAACCATAAAAGCTTTACTAGGCTCACTGCCACTGAGCAGAGTTTCCATCTTTTCGGCAACAGCAAACGCAGTACTTCTTTGCATCAGAAGTTAAGATCAAAAAACTGAACTAAATCTCTCGCATAAAAAATTCTGCGATCATGTTTCCACAAACCTCACCTGTTTGACTCATTGCAAAGGCGTGATGGGGGCCTTCCACAGATTCACATTCCAGAAATTTATAGGCTTTCAACAACGGTTCATGAGCCTTGACCCACCATTTTTCTTTCCAACTATCGAACTTTATTAGTAAACATGGCGCACTAATATTTTCGACAAGCGCCTCGACGTCCTCGCGTAAGCAGATTTGACCAGCGCCGCCCGGCCAATTGTCTTTCATTAACATTGGATCCTGACATGGGTAAAAGTTTTTACCGTCGATGCTCGCGTAAGCTCGCTTTGAAATATTGTATGCCGCTTGTTCGTCAATCCTAAAAAAGCTCGGCACACTTTCGAGTCTGATTTTTGCAGCCTCCTCAACCGATTCATAAGAGGGAGGGTTTCGTTTCTTCTTGTACGTAGCACCTTCATAAAATTTCTTTAGTTTGTATCGATAATCAGGGTGTGGCCGGTTAGTAAATGGGTCTTTCGTGAGTTCGCGCAAATCTACTGGGCCTGGATTATCCAATTGCACAATTTTCCTAAATAGATTCGGATATGTACCGGCCAAAAATGGGGCGGCTTCCGCGCTAAAACTATGTGAGACTAGGAAAATATCTTCTTGTGTCTGGAAGAGATCAAGCTCTGTGATAAACCTAAGCAGACACTCTGCGATATGGTAGAGACTGTATCTTCCGGTGTGGCTAGATAAGCCATGGCCTGGCAGGTCAATGGCTAGAACCCTAAATCCCTTATTTGCCAACACTGGTGCCATGATGTCGAAGGCTCCAGCGGTGTCGCCAAGGCCATGGCAACAGATTACCGTCCCTAAGCGTTCGGCCGGAGCTAACCATTCTTTATAAGCGATCGTGTCTTTATAAGGTTCAATAACAACAGTTTTATTCAATTTACCTCACTTTCGCCATCAATTTTAATTGACATAGATATTCAACCGTTTCAGTAAAGGAGAAAAACTAGTGCGGCCAATAAAAGAGCAGCTGGCAACCAATTTAATGCCTTCATTAGACTAACAGCTCTCTTTATTTCATGTCCTTCATTTACCCGGGGGTAATCATGCTTAGGGAATGGCACGTCTAAAAAACGGCATAACGGCTCCCATCCATCTTTAGCCTCGTGGACGAGCAGGCGGTCGCTAGGAATCTTTGCTTTTACAGCATCTATCCTTTGGAGAAACACCTTCTTAGCCTCTTCTTTATCTTGAAAACGACCATTGAATTCATTTTCCCAAACAGTTTTCTCTACCATCTGGATAAATTTATTTGCAGGGGGGAAGAGACATCTAATCCATCTAGGAAAGTTAGGTGGGATAGTAAATATCGTTTCCTTCGCGCTCTCGTACCATGCCTCTGGATCTCTAACACTAAGAATTATCTTAGCGTCAGGATAATAATCTGCTAGCTCCTGATAGTAAGCTGCGGCAGGCCAATCCACCGCCGCGTCAAATTTCGCGAATACTTCGTCCCAATCAACTTTCTCTCCATTAGCGGCGCGAAGGAACCACTTGATCTGACGGAAGTCTTTAGACACTTCCATCATATGGTGACAAGGCGAATAACCTAATTGTTCAAGGGCTGTTTTTAATGACAAAGTTCCAGTTCGGCCAAAGCCTGCTCCGATAACTCTTAAGGCCATGGGCTCACCTAAGATCTGTCATATTTGTTTTCAACTCCCTTATAGTATCGGCGTCATGCCTTCTCTTCGAATAATACTTTGATATCTGCAAAGGTTTTGGCGATCTGCTAAAAATAACCAACATGAAGACTGTTAAATCCTGAAATAATCTGGCTTTTCCCATCATGATATTTCCGCTCATATCGTTCTAGGGCGAAGCCAAGAATGAGATAACCCGAGCGTTAAAGCGAGAAGGATTTTCAAGAAACATAAAGTGGCTTCCGCCTTCAGAATCAGAAAAAATTTCTACTTCAGCTCTCGGAATTTGTGATGCTATCCACCTCTGAGACTCGCTAGCGAATATAGAGCTTTCTCCACCAAATACTAGTGTCGGGAGTTGGATACGCTGTATAACGTCTCGCCAATCACCGAAAGCCGTGTCACGGGCTAAATGAGCTGCGTAATGCCTTGGAAACTTCAGATTTTCCTCGGCAATAAACGGCAGGGACCGTTTTGGGAAAGCAGGACTAAAGAACCCCTTTACAAAGTCAATGGTGGTTTCTAGGTCGACGCAGGCCTTTATTGAATCTGCAAACTCATCAACATCTCTAGAAGTTTCGTAAAAGCACCCGAATTGAGATTTTTCTTCGTCGCTCCATTCAGCATTTGGCAGCATTGAAGCTGCTTGATCTACAAGAACCAACCGCGTTATTCGGTCAGAGCCAAAAAGATCAAGATAAGCCCATATCACTGCACACCCCATGGAGTGCCCCATAAGATCGACATTTGAAATGTTCAATTGATTGAGAACTTCATGAAGATCCTGGGCGAGACGGTAAACTCGATAACCGTGTGTCGGCGTTTCGCTTTCACCGTGACCTCTCATATCGAGAGCAATGACCTTTCGATTATCAGTAAGTGCCTCTGCGTTTTCCCTCCACTCCTCCGCACTTTGTGACCATCCATGAATCATTATCAAGGGTTGACCATTTCCACCTTGGAGGGCCGAAAGAGTAATTCCGCTTTTTAATGGAATAGAAATGCGCTTCATGCCGTCACCTGTAGTTATAAAAAAACAATAGCTTTAAATCGTGCGATGCCGCGCTCTATCATAGTAAATCAATCGCGGCCTCGCGAGATCGATCGATACCCAATTGCTCATAGACAACAGATCCACGTTTGGGACTCTTTCAGACAAGATATAACTAATTTGCGAAAACCGAATTGCTTTAAACCAATTAAATACGTTTCGAGTACCTGCCATTTTGGACTACCCTTCTTTTACGCCACAACTTTTACGATGTTGAAATATTGTGAATCAATTTGGGTTTTGGATATGACAGTTGCGCAAAACAAGTGCTCAATAGATTGAAACAATGCAATGCAAATGATTCTGAAGGCCAACATGTTGGCAGAGCTATGCACCTCTCAAGTTCCTGTTCCGATAAATAAAAATAAATATCGCAGGCAAGCTTATCGGAGCAATCGCAAGCCAAAATAAAGCCCCCAACCAAAAAACAAATTGCTCCAATCCAGTTGCAGGTATCGGGCCCTCAGCATGAGGCTGGAAATAGCGACAGGAATAAAGGGAGCTATAGTTTTCGTAGCGTGTTTGCATTCGGCTTATCCAGCTCCTAAGGTTAATCAAACGAGGGTCTGTTTGCAGGGACACAACGGTTGGCACGGGAATACTGCAGTGGCACTGCACAATACCGAAGAGCAGAAAGTCCAAAGAACCTGGATTGATTCCCTCAAAAAATTCGTCGACGTTGTTAGTGAGCCTCTGTTCCCAATATAAAAAAGCATCAGCATGGTTTTGTGGGTCCTGATAACCCCTGCTCATTACTCCTAAACGAATTAGTAAGAAAAAGTAAAGAATAGTTATTGCACGTAGAAAATTCTTGCTCAGGCGCACTGCTAACACTGGGTTCGGATCACTTGCTAAGCTAAATTCACCCCAGAAGCGGGTCCAATAGTCTGCACGATGCATTACCCCAGTCCAGGACTGTCTTACTGCTAAAATATCTTTCTCGTTGACCTCACTAAACCCTATTTGCTGCAGAATCCGCCGACTTTCCAAAAACCACGGGCCTCCATCAATGCTAGCAGCTGGCATCATGGGCCCCCATTTTTTTAGAACTTCAAAACTCGGAACCGTAGAGCGATCGTAGTCCATGTTCTTTTCGTGTAGGCCTAACATTACAGCTTGCACCCAGGGTGAATGGTCATTGCCGTAGATCTTAACTTGTTTTTTTTGACTCATATTTACCAGAATGCCCGCTTCATATGCTGAGGCGTAAGTTAGTGTTGTCCTAAATTTCTGCCCTATTCCTAACGGTTGACCGCTGATGCCAAAATCCCGTTTACTTCAGGGGACAACGCTAGCTATAGCCGCATGCATTAGCAATATGGTCGCGCTTTTTTTCGGTACCACCCTTTGAATTTATGATACCGAAACATTCCTCTGCGACCATTAACTAGTTCATGCCTCGTTGTCACTGGCGGGTCTCAGTTATAGCGTCAAACCCTAGTTTTGTTGCAAACAAAATCAATTATCCGAGCCCTCTACTTGTCGTCTGTTGGGCCTAACTAAACCAAATAGCTGCCGAGGGATATCAGATGTCGAACAGACGCAGGTAACTCCGGCGTACGAATTCTCATTCCATAAATTTCCCGCAGTATCGTAAAACTGAAATCGGTTTCGCCACAGTTGGGCCTTACCCGTTATAGTAGCAACTAGCCCGATACATCAGGGTTGGCTTTTTGGGAAATAAGTTACTTGATAAACAAGTGTCCCAAAATACCACTACCTTGCGCCAAAGCGGTAAAATTGCGTGACTAACAAGAGACCACCACGGGATGTAGTCTCAGCAGAGAAAGAAGAGCTCCATGCTAAATTTTCCAGAGCAGAAAGAATTAAATAGCCATCTCTATATTGAGGAAACAGATGCGCCCTTGCCAGAAACTCTCAACCCAAATACACGCTACGCGCTTTTCAAGACGATCGCGACTGGGGGGAAATCTCTAATCAAGTCCTGTCGGGATCTTCATCTTGGGCGAACAGTTTGTTACAAGACATTACGTCCTGAATTTCAGAAAGATCCGATCGAAAATAAACGCTTGCTACGCGAGGCCAGAATCTCTGCCCTTCTGCAGCATCCAAATACCATTCCAACGCACGAAATAGGCCGTGACAATCGTGGTAATTATTACTTCACAATGAAGCTAGTTCATGGGTATACCTTGCGCGAGGTTCTGAACTATCGTGAACGCTATGATTTGTCACAATTGATGGACGTTATTATTCAGGTGGGAAATGCGCTTGCTTACGCCCATTCCGTTGGCGTTCTGCACCGAGATATTAAACCAGACAACATTTTGATTGGCCCTTATGGAGAAGTGCTGCTGCTGGATTGGGGTTTAGCCAAAGTTTGGCACAAAAACCCACCACTTTTAGAAAATGAACCACTGGTTAATGAGATAGAGACTGAAATCGGTATGACAGGACAAGCAAAACTACAAGGTACAGTAATGTATATGTCCCCGGAACAAATCGATCGTAGTCCAGAAATAAGTGTTCAATCAGATATATATAATTTAGGCGCGGTACTTTATGAGGTTCTGACCGGTGTTACGCCGTTTCAGGGTGAGATAGTCAGAGTACTGTTAGATAAAATCCGATCCCAAACCCCCGATAGTCCAAAATCATTAGAAGGTTCCTTAGCAAACGAAGTTCTAGCTGATTTGACAATGCGCTGTTTAAGCAAAAATCCAGAGGATCGCCCTGAGTCAGTCAGTGAAATCGTTCGTACTCTGAAGGAGAATGTCGTGTCCTAGCCTGCCGGCTGAGACTATCATCGTATTCGTATGTTTCTTTACCTTCGCTGAGAATTAAGGAATGCCAGACATAAATCCTGATCTCCTTCGAGAGATTGAAATCGAGTTAGAGAAATCTTCAGAAAGCCCACC
>MDTA01164795.1_pt1 | contig 12159 bp, 11 predicted proteins | sample 811151 | NCBI WGS metagenome assembly MDTA01 (sample SAMN05326648, study PRJNA326480) | marine metagenome | isolation source: seawater | place: Indian Ocean: South | collected 2010
TTCCATGTCTTAAGACAAAGTACCATTGGCGCAGAAAGGCTTGACTTCCGAGTTCGGAATGGGATCGGGTATTGCCCTTTCGCAATAATCACCAGGCATTAAACGTATATTACTTTTTTAAAATATGTCAAATATTTTAAAATAATTTATTTAATTTTTTTAAAATCTTGATGTTAAAATTAAGAATAAATTATTTTATAAAATACTTGAATTTTATTAACGTATATATTGCCAGGAAGGCATCTTTTAATCTAATTTTTTTTCCCTCTTTTATACTTCTTCCTTTGTAAGATATTGGGACTTCAATAATATTTTTTTTTAAATTAGAAATTTTTGTTGTTATTTCTGGACAGAAGCTAAAGTCGTCATGTTCAAGTTTAATATTTTTAAATAAATCTGCTTTAAAAAGTTTATAGCATGAATGAGCATCTGTAAGTTTTTGTTTATTAATCAAATTAGAAAATAAAGTAAGCAAATGGTTGCCCAGTATTCTATAATTAGAAATAAAATTATTTTTGTATCTTTTTTTAGTTAAAACTCTTGACCCATAAACAATATCGTTACTTCCATTTATAATTGTGTCTAAAAGTATTTTATAATCATTAGGATTATATTCTAAATCGGCATCTTGAATAATAACATAATCTCCAGTTACATATTTTTGTGCTAACTTAATAGAGGCTCCTTTGCCTTTATTAATTTTATGTTTTAATATTATATTCTCATCTTTAAAATTATAATTTTGAACTAAATCTAAGGAATTATCTGTTGAAAAATCATCTACAATTATAATTTGTTTTTTTATAAATTTTTGCTCTTCTATAATTGGCAATAGCTTGATAATAGTTTTGCTTTCATTATACATAGGAATAATAATGCTAAGTTTCATAGAAATACTTTTTTTTATATCCTCATGTATTATTACAATAACTGTTTACTACATACTAGGTAAACTCTTTTTATCTGAAAATAATAATAACTTTTATGATAAATGCTTATTTGGAGTTATTGTAGCTTCTTTTGTATCTTTAAGTATAAATTTTATTTTACCTCTAAGCAAGGAATTAAACACTATATTTCAAATTTTGGTTATAAGTATATTTTTTATTTATTACAAAAATAAAATTAATTTCCCTGAAATAAAAAAATTAATTGTTATTTCATTTTCAATTCTAATACTTGTATCATTTGACACAGAAAATAGACCAGATGCATATTTGTATCATTTGCCTTACAGTCAAATTCTTAACGATCATAAAATAATTATAGGAATTTCTAATTTACATTTTAGATTTGGGCATGTGTCTATATTTCAATATTTATCTTCATTTAATTATACAATTTTTTCAGGATTGAATGGATTATTAATACCACAAGCTGTTTTTTGTATAACTGTTTTCTACTATTTCTTGAATGATTTGTTAACTATTTCTAAAAATAATAAAAATATTACATTCGGAAAATTATTCTCATTACTTATTTTCATATATATATGTTTAAGAATTAATAGATTTAGTGAGTTTGGCAATGATGCCATGGCACACTTAACGGTATTTTATTTAATTTCAAAATTTATATATTTAGAGAATAATAGATTATCAAATTATAAAAAAATATTATTACTAAGTGTATTTGCTTTTCTTAATAAGTCTTTTTTAATTTTTACATTTATTATTCCTTTATACTTATTTTTCAAAAAAAAATTTTACACAACAAAAGCAATAGTAAATTTGCCATTACTTCTACTATTACTTTGGATAATAAAAAATATATTAGTGTCTGGATGTGCAATTTATCCTGTAAAAATTACTTGCATTAAAGGCTTAAAATGGGTCGAAATTCAAGAAGTTAAGAAAGAAGCAATAAAAGCAGAAGCTTGGGCAAAAGCATGGCCACAAAGAGACAAAAACATTAAACAATCTGAATTTAATAAAAAATTTAATTGGATCAAAGCATGGCAAAAAGATCATCAATATGTGTTTTTAAAAAATTTAATTCCATTTTTAACTTTTGTTATTTTATTTGTTTTTTATTTTAGAGGTAAAGATATTGTAGAAAAAATTAAAATAGAAAAAAAAATTGTAATTTTATTATTTTCATCAATCGGAACAATATACTTTATTACAAAATTTCCTCTATATAGATATGGTTACTCTTTCATAATAGTACTTATAATTGTTTTATCCTTGCAAAATCTGAATAAAATTAATGCTGAGAAATTTTTAAAATCAATTAAACCATTAATAATTATTTGTTTATTGGGATTAATCTTAAAACAAGGGCAAAGAATATATGAATATCATGATAAAAGAACCTTAATTCCAAGCGATAGATTGTTGCAAACACAAGACCAGGAAAATATCAAAAAAGTGTATATCTCAGACAACTTTTATTATTATAAAACTAATAATATGGGTAGTAGTGAGTGCAAATATTTTAAATCACCTTGTACAAATATAAATTTGAAAAAATTGTACCATAAAAAGATTGGCACCTATGATTTAATTTTAAATAATTATTGAGTATTTTTTTTTTTGACACTCCAAAGAAAAAATCCAACGGGAAAGTAATATACAATAGATAACCAATTATTTACAAAGTTTCCACTTGGCGCAAATGGCCAAATAGTAATCAAAATAGCTGCTAATAAACAAATTTCGAAATCATTAAAAAGGTATTTTTTTTTAAATAGTGCTCCCTTTAGATGATTAAGCATTTTAAAAACAAAATAAAAGAATAAAATAAATCCAAAAGAAAAGCCTATGATTCCTGTCTCTGATAAAAGTTGTACATAAGTATTGTGTGGATGAGTTGTGCAAGAAACTTCATGTGTTTTGTACCTTTCTTCATTACAAAAATTTCTAAAATTTCTGATTCCGATTCCTAAAATTTTATTGTCAACAAACATTTTGTAAGCTGAAACATAATGACTTTCATGAATTTCTGAAAAAATATTTAATTTAGAAGATTTTAAACCAAATTGATTTATTGTTTGGTCCCAGATCCTTTTTTTTGCAGAATCATCATAAATTGAAATTAAAAAAATTGCAAAAAAAGATACTAGCAATGTAATTAATCTAATCTTTTTAAAATCTTTTATCATAATTATAATGAATACGGCTGAAAGAGTGTTAAAAAAAAATGCAACCCTTTCTCCACTTAAAAATATTAAAGTTTCTATTAATACAAATAATATTGAAATAGAAATTATAAAATTTTTTTTATCTTTATATAGAAAAAAAGTTAAAGCCAAAAAAACTGGGAAAAGTCTACTTAAATAGCTTCCTAATATATACTCATCATTAAAAAAAAATCTTATTCTACCACTTGGTAAATCAACAGGATTTCCAATTATATTTTCTTTGATAAAATATTGAAAATATCCATCAAAAATTAATAGCATGAAGCAAATTAAAAAAACAATAAATGTCCATTTCAATAATTTTATTTCTTTTTCAATAAAATAAATAACTCCTAAAGAAAAAATCCCAAATCTTAGATAGCCTAAAGATGATCTTATATTATTATAATCATAATATTTTATTAGACTGTTAACCAATAAATAAATAAAAAAAACAGAAAAAATTATAAAAAATTTATTATTAAAGAAAGTATAATCTTTATTTAAAAAAACATTTATTAAAAAAAATAAGCAAACTAAAACAACACATAAGTCACTTAAAAATGGTCCACTTATTAAAAATAAAGGTAATAAAGAAATTAAAAAAGATGGAAATTTAATTAATATTTTTTCTTTATAGCTAGACATCAAAATAGAAAAAATATTAATAACCCCGAGTAAATTTTTGACTATTTTCGCCTGATACAATCTGATCGTATATCCAGTTATAAGTAATTTTTAAACCATCACTAAGCTTAATGCTTGGTTTCCAATTAAAATTACTTTGGATCTTTTGATTATCGCTAGATCTTCCTCTTACACCTTTGGGTTTATCTAGTTGGTAGTTTCTCTCTACTTTGTATTCAGCTATATTTTCTATCATATCTATCATTTGATTTATAGAGACTTGCTCATCACTTCCAAGATTAAAAACATCTGTGGACTTTGAATTAAAAATCATTTTCGTTCCATGAATACAATCGTCTATATACATAAAACTTCTTGTTTGTTCTCCATCACCCCAAACATTAATTGATTTTAATTTTTTTATCTTTGCATTTGCAATTTTTCTACATATTGCAGCTGGAGCTTTTTCTCTTCCTCCATCGTAGGTTCCTTCTGGCCCATATACATTGTGATATCTTAAAACTCTAGTTTGTAATCCAAAATCTTCTGTAAAGTGTCTACACATTCTTTCGCTAAAAAGCTTTTCCCATCCATAACCATCTTCAGGATCTGCTGGATACGCATCGTCTTCTTTTAAACCCTCTACAAAAGATTTTTTTTGCTTTGAAGCATTATAAACACATGCACTTGATGAAAAAAAATATTTTTTAACTGAATTTTTTAAACATGCTCTTAGAAAGTTTGTATTTATAAGTACAGACAACATGCATTCTGCTTTATTATTCTCTATAAATCCCATGCCACCCATATTGCAAGCCATGTTATAAATATAATCAACTCCCTCGGTCACTTTTAAACAATTCTCATATTCCTTTAAATCCAATGAAAAATTTTTACTTTTTTCAAAAACTTGGAACCAATATTCAAGTGGCTTTAAATCTGCACAAACTAGATCATGTCCTTCTTCTAAAAGGCTTTTTACAAGATGTCCCCCAATAAAACCACCGGCTCCCGCTACAAGTATTTTCATAGACATTCTTTTAGTCTAATTTTTTTTTAAGACAAGAAAAATTCTAAAAATGATCAAGTGAAAAAGTAATTTTTATCTAGTAGTAGTAAAAAAACAGTTTATTATAAAAATATATGAAAGCATTGTGGCTAGTATCTTTCAGACCTATTGGAACATCCAAATTAAATGATTTCTACCAAAATTCTTTTGTAGAGTCTATCAAAAATATAAATTTTGATATTACTTTTAGTCTTACGCAGTTTGATGAAAAAAATGTAAAAAAATTTATTGATGAAAAAAAAATCAAAAATTTTTATATAAATATTTCTAAAAATGAATTACCAAAAAATAAAAAATATTCTAACAAACTCATGTTAGATAATGCATTACAGCAATATATAGAAAAAGATGATTTTGATTATTTAATTTATTCAACAGCTGATATCATTGTACCAAATAATTTGTTTTCTGCTTTGGCAGATATCAAAGAAGAAAATTTTTGTGCTTTTGTTTATCCCAACACTCATATAACCAATGGAGTGATTAAAAATTATTTTTGGCCTCATTATGGTATAGATCTAATAGTTTTTAAAATATCTAAAAAAAAATCAATTAAATTTAAAGAAATAATTGAATCATACAATCAATATGATTGGGGAATTAATGAAAATTTTTATATTGCAGCTAGCGAATCTTTAAATTTAAAAAAATTTAATTTATTTAAATTTTGTAAAGTCATGAAATACGATAATGATTTTGAGGCTTTTACAGAAGATAGAAGCTGGCAAATAAAATCTTGGATTGAAAATCGTGATCATTTTTTGAAATTTTTGAAAGCAAATAGATTAAGTAGTTTATACGCATATGGATCATATTATTATCTTCTATTTAAAATATTTAATTTAAGAGATTTAAATTTTAATTTGTTTTTATCATATTTTATATTTTACCCCTATAATATTTTTAAAAAAATGATAAGTACCTTTAAAAAAAAATAAAATAATCAAAAAATAATGAAAAAAAATGTTTTGATATTAGGCTCAGAAGGACAGATTGGTAGACACTTAGTTGATTTTTTTAAAAATAAAAAAAATTATAAAATTATAAAACATGACATTGTTTTAAATAATTCGTTTGACTTGAGAAATTCAAAAAACGCGAAAATTGAAAAAAATATAAAAAGCAGTGATTTCGTATTTTTTTTAGCTTTTGACGTAGGTGGATCTAGATATCTAAAAAAATATCAAAATACTTATAATTTTTTAATGAATAACTTGCTTATAATGACAAACGTTTTTAGACTTTTAAAAAAATATAAAAAAAAATTTGTTTTTGCAAGCAGTCAAATGTCAAATATGAATTTTTCAACTTATGGAATATTAAAAAGACTTGGTGAAGAAATAACAAAATCACAAAATTGTTTATACGTTAAATTTTGGAATGTCTACGGCATTGAAAAACAAATTGAAAAATCACATGTCATAACAGACTTTGTATTAATGGCTTTAAAGAAGAAAAAAATTAGCATGCTAACAAATGGAAAGGAAACTAGAGAATTTTTATATGCTGATGATTGTTCTAAAGGTTTGTTTGAAATAATGAAAAGGTTCAATTTTTTTAAAAAAAAAAATATCGAACTACACCTTACAACATCAAAAAAAACTAAAATAATAGATATTGCAAAAATTATTAAAAAAATTTTATTAAAAAGAAATATTTATATAAAAATAAAACCAATGAAATTAAATGACAATGTACAAAAAAATACTAATAATAGTTCAAATAAGTTTTTATTAAAGTATTGGAAACCAAAATTTAATATTGAACAAGGTATTGAAAAAATTATTGATTATTATCAAACTGCAAAGTCTTAAAATTTTGACTTTATGTTTTCCTATAAGATTGTAATTATAAATATGTTTAATAATATTTAAATTTTTATAAGAGCTTAAAATTAATTTTAAAATAATCTAAGTAATTTAAAAGATTTAACAATTCGTGGAAAAAAACTCTTGGGATTATAAATTAATCTAATTAACCAACCTAAGTAATATTTATCGTAAAATAAAGAAATTGGTGCTTGTTCTTTTGTTAAAAAACCTATAGCCGCACCAGTGCATAGAATTATTATATTTTTATTTTTTGAATTTTGTTTTATGAAATATGCCAAAGGTTCTTGTATACCTCCTCCTAAATTTATGATTACAAAATTTGGATTAAAATGATTAATCTTATTAATTAGTTTAAGATCCTTAAAATTTGACAAATTATATATTGGGGATACATAAGATTTCTGGTTCAGTATTCCTTTTGTTCTTAGCAGATTAAAATTTTTTTTATTTTCTTTAATAGATGGATCAATTAAAAAAAATTTATAATTTTTTGTATATTTGTAATCTAATAATGATTTTAAGAATAAGTATCCGGACAATTTTTTTACTTTTGAGTTTCTAAAAACTCTTAATAGTATACAAAAAAAACCACTATCAAAAATTGCAATATCTGAATTTCTAAGTGAAAAATAATAATTTTTTTTTAATCTTATATCACTTAAACTTGATGCTGCTGGCGCAACAACATAACCGCCAATTTTTAATAATCTTTTTATTATGTACTTAAAACTGTAATCAAAAAATTTTATAGAATGAAATCTTACTATCTTTCCCATTTGTATGAATTAAAATTTAATTCTGTTAAAAATATAATTAGGTAAAATTCGTATAAAAATCATAATTAATCTCCATAAAAAATTTGAATATAAAACATTTTTTTTTTGCTTGTGCGCTAAATAGATTTTCTTTGCCAAAACAGAAGGCTCAATCTGAAGAATATTTTCTAAAATTTTTTTTTTATCATTATTATTTTTTATATATCCAGGTAATACAGTCATTATAAAGATATTTTTATCATTATAATAACTTCTACAACCAGACAAAAAAGTTATTAAAGCTGCTTTTGCGCTTCCATAAATAAAATTTTTAGCTCGACCCCTTAATCCTGCAACTGATGAAATACATATTACAAAGCCATCATTTTTTTTCTTAAAATCATCAAGAAAAAAAGTTAGAAAGTTTATTAGATATGTAAAGTTAACATTTATTATATTAAACAATTTTTTTTCTTTAATTTTTTCGACTTGATGGGTTTCTCCGATTAATGATATTATTCCAGCTGGAACTTCTTTTATCTTATTGTAAACAGTTTTTTGACTACTTAAATCTAATATATCAAGTTCATAGATTGTAATTGTTATATCGGGAAATTTTTGATTAATAGAATTTTTGAGATTAAGAGTTTTTTCATAATTTCTTGAAATTAAAATTAAATTGAAATTATTTTTTGCATAAATGTAACTTAGTTCAACACCTAAATTACATGTGGCTCCTAGTATTACTATAGATTTTCTATTCATCAATTCCTATTCTCTTTGACTGACTAGAGCTGAAACTAAAAATATTATATTTTTTTCTTACTTTTATAATTTCTTCAAATTGTAAATAAAATTTTTTAAAAAAATAACTGGACAATCTACTATCCTTTGTCAAATAAACTCTACCTTTAAATTTAGAAACTATCTTATCTAATTCAGTCAATATCAAGTTAATTTTATTTTTATAAGGGAAATCCAATGCCAAACTATATCCGGATATAGGGAAAGATATAAAGTTAGAATTTTTCTTTCCATGAAGTTTTAAAACCGCCAAAGATGGCAGATAATTAACATCATTTAAATATTCTAATACTTCTACAATAGCTTCTTTAGCATTCTCTTTTGGTATAATAAATTGATATTGTAGAAATCCATTACTACCATAAAGTTTGTACCAGTTTTTAACTTTGTCTAATGGATAAAAAAAACTATCATAGCTTATTTTGCCTTTTTTTTTGTTCAATAAATTCCAAAAAAAATATAAATAATTAAATATCTTAATACTTAGGTTGTTGACAACTTTTACTTGGAATGGGATACTTAAAATTGAGTTATTACATAAATTTATTTTTGATTTTTCACAAAATTCTCCATGTATAAAAATTGACTTAAAATTATTTTTATTTTTTTTTGTGTCTAACCAAGCAACTGAATAGTTTGAGCTCATGTATTTTTCAAAACATAAAAACACTTCGTCAATATTATAGTTAATTATTTTATTAAAAATGATATTAGATGATTTAATTTTTTTACATTGTATTTCAGCTTCAATTATAAAGCCTGTTAGGCCCATACCGCCACAGGTTGCTTGGAATAAATCTGTATGGCTAGATCTACTAAATTCGATAACTTCATCTTTATTTACTAATAATTTCAATTTCACTAAATTTTCACTAAAACAACCTTCTAAGTGATGTTCTTTACCGTGAACATCGCTCGCAATGCAACCTCCTAGCGTAGCAAATTTAGTTCCTGGAGTTACTTTTAAAAACCAACCCTTAGGTAATAAGAATTTTATCATTTCATCGATAGTAATGCCTGACTCTGCTCTTAAAATTCCTTTTTTTTCATCAAAATTAATTATTTTATTAAAATATTTACTATTGATGATTACTTCATTGATGGCGCTATCTCCATAGCTTCTGAAACCACCAGATGAGATTAATTTTTTATGGTTTGATAATAATTTTTTTATTTCATCTATAGATCTTGGTTGACATAAAAGATAATTTCCCAAATAAGATTTAGCCCAACTCTTTATTTTTTTAGTTTTAGTACAATCCATAAAAACCTAGAACGAAATTTAAAAAATATATAAATGTTAATGATATTAAGTATATATCTTTAACATATATTGAAACAGGATCGAAAATTATATTTTTATTATTAATAAAAAAATATCTTATAATTAAGCCAATAAAAATAAATAATGATATTTCTAATGAAAAACTAATAGTAAATCTTTCTCCATAAAAAAAATACAAGAAATAATTTAAAATATTTAATATTAGAAAAGTTTTAGAAAGAACATTTAATTCTCTAAGACTATATTTTGAAGTTACTCTTTCGTCAAAAGAATAAAAATACTCTCTTCTTTTGCAAATAAGAATAAATAATGAAAAAAAAATAATTTGACTAACAAAAAAATTTGATATTGTAAGATTAGTTATTATTGATCCAATATAAATTCTTATAAAAAACCCACTAGTGACTGTAAGAATATCTAAGTATTTAATTTTTTTTAATAATACAGAATAAAATAAGTTAAAAATGAAATATAAAATTACTAAAATGAAAACTTTTAAATCAGAAAACTGAAAAAAAAAATAAAAAAGATATTGTGGCTAGAAAAAATGAAATATAGATTGCTGTTTTAGAATTAATTGCCCCTCTTGCCAAAGGTCGGAATTTTTTAGATTTATGTTTTTTATCTATTTCTAAATCAGTTAAATCATTTATTATATATATAGATGATGCTAAAAAACTGAAAAATATTACTGGTAAAATTAATTGACTATAATTAGTTACACTCCAGCTTGTGTAATTTAGGAATAAAGGTAAAAAAATGATTAAATTTTTAAGATAACTTTTATATCTAACTAAATTGATAAAATTATTTAAACTCATGTAAATATGATTAATCTTATTACTAAATTTTCACAATCAAATAAAATCAATAAATTATTCAATTTACTTAAAAATAGCGCAATATTATCTTTACCATCATTTTTAGGAATTGTTTTAGCAATTGTAGCAATTCCAGTACACTTGCAGGTGAACGGCAAGTCAGATTATGGAAATTATATTTTTTTTCACTTTATAATTTCTTTTGGTCTTCTATTGAATTTAGGTATAAACAAGATTGTTGCAGTAGAGCTTGCTAAAAGAAAATTTATTGTTGAGATAATTAGACAAAGTTTAAAACTTTCATTAATTATAATTTTTATTATTATATTAATAAACATTGTAATATTGTTTATTTTTAAAGAATATTTCAATGTTCTTACAATAGGTGTAGGTTTAAGTATAACTGTAATTTATTTAACACTTGACGGTATTCTGCAAGGTTTCAAAAAATTTAAATTACTATCTATTGTTAATTTTATATTTTATACAATGTCGTTAAATTTACCATCAATTTTTTTACTATTGGATAATACTTTAGATTTTAAAAATTTAATAATATTTTCAATTTCATTAAAAATATTTTCTATAATAGTAATTTTATTTTATCTAAAAAAATTTTATAAAATTAAATATAGTAAAAATTCTAAATATAATTTTATTTCAAAGTTTAAGAAATATTCTAAATGGTATTCTTTACATATGCTTAATCTTCAAGTTTTCGATTTTATGGATAAATATTTAATAAAAATTTTTATGGGTCCGGTTGCTTTGGCAATTTATAGTATACCATACCAATTGGCAGGAAAATTAACAATTTTCTCCAAAAGTATTTCAGCAGTACTTTTGCCGGAAATTTCTTACAACGATGAAAAAACTAACTTTAATCATTCATTAAATATATTCACTTTTGTTGTCCCTTTATTGATATTGATCATCTTCTCATTCTTAGACAAAATATTAATTCTTTGGTTGCAAGATCAATATTCAAATGAAATTTTAAATTTAACTAAAATTTTTTTAGTTGTTGCTTGGATTTCAGGTATATCACATATTTTGATAACTTATTTTGAAGCAAAAAAAAAAATTAAGTTTAATACCATATTAGAACTTTACTTCTTCTTTCCTTTTTTATTTTTATTGTCATATATATTGTTTGAGTATAAGAATTTAATTTTAATTTCTCTTGTGTTGTTGCTTAAAGAATTCATGCTTATAATATTTAGGGCAAATAAAATAAAACAAAATATTGATTTGCTTAATTTGATCTATTTTAATGTTATAATTGTTATAACTAACTTAATAATAAATCTATACTATAAAGAATATTTCTATTATTCATTTGCAGTATTAGTTTTGTTTTACTCATTTTTAATTAAAAAAAAGACATTCAAGAAATGAAAACTGCGTTTATATGTTTTTTCCCTGTTTTTCCTACAACTATGGGGTCTGCTGAAGTAATAAGAAGTTTATTCATATGTTGGCCTGGTCAAAAAAAGCTTTTTCAAATCTCCCACTTAAATAGTAATAATACAAATAATCTTTATTCATTTAAAATCTTTAAAGAAAAACCAATTTTGAAGATACTATGTATTCCTTTTCTAATTTACAAAACTTTAAAATATTTAAACAAAAGTAAAAAAAAATTTATTGTTATAGAAGGTCCAAGTTGGATAGGTTACAGCTTTATAACATTAATATTAATCAAAATATTTTCTCCATCTACTAAAGTTATCTATCACTCTCATAGTATAGAATTTGAAGTAAGAAAAATGACGTCATCTAAATTTATGGCTTTTTTTTCTAAAAGATTAGAAAATTTTGTATTTAATAACTCAAATTTGTCAA
>MDTA01062095.1_pt1 | contig 12158 bp, 7 predicted proteins | sample 811151 | NCBI WGS metagenome assembly MDTA01 (sample SAMN05326648, study PRJNA326480) | marine metagenome | isolation source: seawater | place: Indian Ocean: South | collected 2010
AGGTTTGGAAGGGTATGTATCAGATGTGCGTGTGATAAAGGGGACGGCAGTCTACACAAGTGCTTTTACTCCTCCCACTGCACCTTCCACAGCCATAACGAATACTGAAGCACTTTTAAGTTTTACTAATGCCGCTATGTTTGACCAGACAGGAAAAACAAATGTACAGACCGTGGGCAATGCTCAACTAGACACAAGCGTTAAAAAGTTTGGTACAGCAAGCGCAGAGTTTGATGGCACTGGTGATCGATTAATTTTAGATAATAAAGTTTTGGCTCCTGTTGGCACTCAATCTTTTACCATTGAGTGTTTCATTTATGTAAATGCTAATAAAAACTACAATGGCATTTATTCTGCTGGTTATGGCATTCAGATGTATGTCAATTCAAGTGGTAAGCTTCAATGTTGGCTTGGCAATTCATCAGCTAGTTTTTTTGTAAACGGCCTTGAAAGTACAACCATTATTCCCACTAGCACATGGAGGCATATCGCATTAGTTCGTGATTCTTCTGCAAACACAGTAACTTGGTTTGTTGAAGGACTTGAGAAAGGACAACAAACATCAGTTACAGACTCAGTTGCTAACTTGACTACTTACTCACATACAATAGGATCTTACGAATCAGGGACTTATTCAATGAATGGATATATAGACGAATTTAGGGTTACAAACAAAGCTCGATATACTTCTAATTTCACCGCACCAACTAAAGAATTTCCAAATAGGTAACAATATGCAAATAGCAAAAATAAAAGATAATGCAGTAGAAAAAATAGGAGAACATACAGATTTGTTTCCTAATGTAAGCTTTCCTGCAACTGGCCCCTCATCTGATTGGATGACAGAAAACTCTGTAATGCCTGTGACGATGAGCCGTTCCTACGACAGGATGACCCAGAAAAGCACTAACGTAGATCCCTATATTGAAGATAATATTGTATATCTGCATAAGATAGAAAGTCTTACTGACAGTGAAAAAACAGCAGCACAAACAGAAGTTAATAATCAAACAGCAGCAAGAAATAGAGAAGAAAGAAACAGAAGACTAGCAGAAACAGATTGGATGGCCTGTAGTGATGTAACTATGAGCAATGATTGGAAAACATATAGGCAAGCGTTAAGAGACATTACAACACATAGTAATTGGCCTAATTTAAAAGTGCTTAATATAGATGGATCAGGTGATAATGATTGGCCTGTAGAGCCATCATAGGAATTAAATGGAAGATAAGAAAGCACTGGAGTTAGCCTTGGAAGCTTTAGAAAAGATAGCAGCTCATGAAAAAGAATGTGGAGAGCGTTGGACTGAGGCTATGATAGAACTGCGTGAGTTAAAATTAGCTACTCGTAGTCATGCTCAAAGGTGGGAAAAGTTAGCTTGGATGGTAATAGGAACAGTTACAACTACAGTTATTGCAGCATGGGTTGCATTAATATTTAATTAATAGGAGAAGTAAAATGGCACAACCTACTGATACTAAACACAAACCTTCACCCAATATAACTGGTGGAGTGAATGATATATATCTTCCAGAAGTACCTAAAATGTCTGGAGGTAACAGTAATATTTACTTACAGGATGCTCCTAAGATAGCTGGTGGAGCTAATGATATTTACATGGCTGATAATCCTAAAGTAAGTGGTGGAGCTAATGATATTTATTTAAAAGAAAATACTCCTACTGCTAGCTCAGGTATATATCTAGAAGATAATAAGCCTGTATAAATTTAAAGGTTAGAGGTTATGGCTAGAAAAGGGGCAAGTAAAAAAGCTTTAAAAAAAGCTAAGGCTAGAAAAGAGGCTCAAAAGCGTAGTCGTGTCTTAAAAGATAGGCAGGACTATACTGGTGGTGGAAGGGTAAAGTCACAATTTGGTGGTTTTATTCCTAATCTTGATCTATCAGAAATAGAAAAAAGAGCTAGAGCTGCTGCTGAAAGGGCAGCAATTAATAGAGAACAAGCTGCAGGGGCAGATGAAGGAGGCTCTACTGATCAAGAAGCTAATCAAACCTCAGATACAGGAACAAATGTAAGTGGTAGTACACCTATAAATAATCAAGTTCCTGCTACAGATCAGGATGCAGCTACAGATCAAGCCGATACAACTTCTACTGATACTCCTACTATGGGCCTTGATGGAGTTATGTACCCTAGTAGAGAAGCTGCTATTGAAGCTAATCGTAACTTTCAAGGAGCTGGTACACCTCCTCCTACAGACACATCTACACAATCAACTCAACAAGAAGAGCAAGCTCCTCCTAGCGATACACCTCCTCCTAGCGATACACCTGGGGAAGCTCCTCCTAGTGATACAACTGATGAAGCTCCTCCTAGTGAAGAAGCTCCTCCTAGCGAAGAAGCTCCTGCTGAAGAGGTAGATAGAAGTAATATATGGACATTATCTTATGCTGAGTTAAATCCACTTAGAGAAAGAGATGCTTCTTTTGGAAGAGGAGCGCAAGGATCTGAAAATTATCGAAGATATTTAGATACATACAGAGCTGCAGAGAAATGGTGGGATGACAAAACTCCTGCCCAAAGACAAGCAGGGTTTTCAAATCCTATGGTTTCAGGAGTTCCTATGACTAATCCTGCAGCAAGTGCTGGCTCATTGGCAGGTACTGGAACTGGTGTAGGAGATCCTGCACAACCAGTATTAGATAAAATAGCTGAAGATATAAGTCAATTTAGAGCTAAAGAAAATAATGTAGTAGATCCAATACAGACAGTAAAAACTGATTTGACTCAAGATCCCTCTACATTAATTGCTGATGAGCAAATACAACAAATAGATCCTATTGATGATATAGGGCAACAAGCTATTACAGCTCCAGATTTAACAGTTACAAGAGGAACAGCCACAACTGCTGCATTGCCTGGAGTTTCTCCAGTAGCTCAAATGACAGCAGCTAGAGCTGAAGCAGATGCTGCAAGGACAGCTCAAACTGATGTTACTAGAGAAGCTCAAGCAGGTGTACGTACTGAGTTATCTGAAAGGGCTAGAGCTGCAGATATAGATACTGCAAGAGAAGAGGCCTCTAAAGCAACAACTCCTACATTTGCTACTCCTGTAGTAGAAGTAGATAGAGTAACAGGAGAAACATTTACATTATCAGCTACTCCTGATGCAGAAAAAACTGCAAGACAAGCTATAACAGACGAACAAGCAGCAGTAGGCACAGAGGCTCTTATTGAAAGTTCAATAGGATATGAAGCTGCAGAAAGAAGAGAGCTAAAAGGAGAGGCAGCTAAAGGTGCTGCAGTCTCTATGCTAGAAGAAGTAGGTAATGTACCTAGTGATATAGCTGAAACTATTTTAGATAATCCTGCAACTGTTACAGCTCAGATAGATAATAATCCTGTAGAAGTACAAGCAGCGATAGCAGCTTTGCCACAAGAAGCATTAGTATCAGTACAGTTAGAAAGTTTACTATCTGGTATAGATGAAGGTGTTACTCCTTCTTGGGCTAGACCTGCAGTAAGGCTAGTAGAATCTAGATTAAATGCTAGAGGATTAAATGTATCTACTGTTGGTAGAGATGCGTTATTTAATGCGATTATACAAACAGCATTACCTATAGCTCAAAGTAACGCAACAGCTTTACAGCAACGAGCTACTCAAAACTTATCTAACGAACAACAAGCCAATATATTACAAGCTACCCAAGATATGCAGCTAAGGCTAACTAATTTAGCTAATAGACAAACTGCAGAAACACAATCTGCCCAGTTAGCTCAACAAATTAATTTAAGTCAAGGTCAGCTTACACAACAAACTACTTTAACTGAGGCTCAACAACAGCAGCAGTTAAGATTACAAAGTCTTCAGAATGAGCAACAAATAGCAGTAGCTAATTTAGGTAATGATCAACAGATAGAACTTGCTAACTTACAGGTAGAGGCTCAGAGATTAGGAGCCAATCAATCTGCAGTAAACCAAGAAAGATTAGCTGAGATGCAAGTAGCCGCTAATTTCTTACAAAAGAATGGCGACTTTAAACAGCAGATGGAACTAGCTAATCTATCTAATGAGCAACAAATGAGATTAGCATTTCTTACTGCTAAGAATCAGGCTGAAGCGCAAAATATGTCTGCAGCTCAACAAACTGAGCTAACTAATCTAAATAAAAACTTAGAAGTTAATAAATTAAATGCTCAGTTAGCTCAACAAATGGGACTAGCTCAATTAAATGTAGATCAACAACGAGCTATGACTAATGCAGCTAACGTAGCAAATATGAACATGGCTCAGTTCAATGCTGATCAGCAGGTACAGTTAGCTAATAGTAAGTTTATGCAGACTATGACACTACAGGATTTTACGCAGAATCAACAAGCTATTATGCAGAACGCTACAGCAATGGCTGCTTTAGATGCTCAAGCAGCAGATTCAGTAACTAAAGTAAGTATTGAAAATGCAAGAACATTTTTACAAACAGACTTAGCTAATCTAAATGCAGAGCAACAATCGTATGTATTAAACTCTCAACAGAGGCAACAGTCTATATTAAGCAATCAAGCAGCAGAGAACGCAGCTAGACAGTTTAATGCTACAAGCATTAATCAAAGAGATCAGTTCATGGCTAACTTAGGATCTCAATTAAATCAGTTCAATGCTTCTCAAATTAATGCTATGGAACAATTTAATGCAACTGAAGCTAATAGATTAGAAGCTATTGCAGCAAACAATGATATTGAAGCTCAAAAAGCACAAGCAAGTTTAAATGCTCAGATAGATCAGTTTAATACACAAGTTGATTTTCAACGGCAACAATGGAACGCACAGAATGAGCAAGCTGTTATACAGTCTAATATTGCATGGAGAAGACAGTTAAATACTGCTGAAACTGCTGCAGAAAATGCAGCTAATCAACAAGCAGCTAATCAGTCTTTTCAGCTAACATCTACTGAACAAGCATTTATATGGCAGTTGTTACGAGATGAAGCAACTTATCTTAGGCAGCAGTATGAGTCTGAACAGACAAGAAAAACTAACTTATATGCTACAGCATTAAGTAATGAGTCAGAAAAAGCAGTATCTGCACGTACATCTACATTTAATTTAATTGATGGTTTATTTGGAAAACTAGGAGCGACCTAAGTAATGGGTATTCTTAAAAAGATATTTAAAGGTGTTGGTAAGGTCTTTAAAAAGATAGGCAAAGGCATTAAAAGCGCATTTAAAAAGTTTGGTAAATTCATGGGTAAAATAGGGATATTAGGACAAATTGCCATGATGTTTATACTGCCTTCAATTGGTAATTCTTTACTAGCTAACTTAGGAGATTGGGCTACAACATTAGGAGCTAAATCGTCATTAATTGCTAAAGGTATGGGTAGGATACTAGCAGGAGCGCATAGATTTGGAACTGTAGTTAAAGCAGGATTTAATAGTGTTACTAATGCTATAACTGAATTTGGTAAGACAGCTTTAAATAAAGTTGGTTTTAATATTGAAGGAGCTGCTACTAATTTCTTTTCAGGAACTGATAGTGCTTTTGCTAAAACTAAAGCAGGATTTGAAAATATAGGAGATGTATTTAGAGCAACTGGTAGGGAAGGAACTATTACTGCAGTAAAAGAAGTAACAGTAGATGAGATGGCTAAAAACTTGGGTATGAGTAAAGAAAATCTACTCAAAATAAATGTAGGTAATGAAAATATAATTGGTAACAGAATCTTAGAAGGAGCTGAACTTAATACAGATTTATTTTCTTTTAAAGCTACTGAAGGAGCAATCGCAGATGCAATCAGTGAAGAAACATTAGGGCTTAGTCAGGCTGCTTCAAATAGAGACATATTAAAAGCTGTAACAGAGCAAGACTTCAAAGCACCTACAGGTAAAGCAATTACACCCTCAGATTCTTTATTAGCTCCTGATCCTACTGTTCCAGACTTTGTTGAAGAAGCACTTCAAAAAAATATAGCAGAAGCAGGATTAGAAGAAGTTAAGAAGACTCCGATTAAAGATTTCTTTAGCGAGCTTCCTGGCAAAGTTGTACAAGAAGGTAGAGATAAAATTGGAGAAATTAAAGATAGATTTCTTGACAAGCCTATACAAACTACTATGTCTTTATTAGGGGGTAATGAAGAAGAAATTGATCTTGGTAGAGGTTTTGCTACACCTACATATACACCAGATGTAGATATAAGCCAGATTGGTTTTTCTGAACTAAGACTACCTACACCACAAGAGTATTATCAAGATAATTCTGCACAACAAACTTATTATGGCACAGTTCAATCTACTCTAGCTCAGGTAGCTAAAGAAAATCAAGAACGTGCATTTGGGTTATATCAGCCCCTTACTATAAGTAATGTTGGGCCTGTTATGCAAGGGATGCGCTAGATGGATGATTTAGAAAGAAAATACTTTGCTAATATGGATAGACCTATTCCAGGGGAAAGTCTTACAAGTGATCCTGAAAGTCCTTGGCCTTGGGAGAAAGCCCCTCAGTTTAGTTCTGTTCATACTGCTTCAGAACATATTTTTAGTAAATTAGTAGATGAAGATCTTTATGATTCTATGATGGATTCACTAGATAATGGTGTTCCTATTATGGATATAACAAGAGTTATTTTATTTAAAGGGTTTACAGAAGGATTATGGAATCCTGATTTACTTTTAAGATTAATTGAACCTACTACTTATATGATATTAGCTCTGGCTGAAAGAGCATTAATAGATCCTGTTATCTACGATGATGAAAGTATAGATGATGCAGCAGAAGAAGAAGATGCTATTTTTGGTAGAATGGAAAGCTTTGATAAATTCAAAGAAACTCAAAAGATACCTGAAGGTGTAATACCTAAAAGTGTAGAGGATCAGATAGAACAAATTCCTGAAGGTCGCTCTTTATTAGCGAGGGAAGCATAGATGGTACAAGTAACTGGAATAGATGCAATAGCAAAAAGCTTACTTGATAGGCAAGATGAAGGCTTTAGAAAAGCAAGAAGGCGTAATAGAAGAGCGCAGTTAGTAGATATGGGTCTTAATCTAGCTGTAAAGCTAGGTGATAGTATATTTCAAAAAAAATATGAAAACTACTTAAAGCAAGAGCCAGTAAAAGCTGCTGAAAGATTAGCAAAACAAAATACAACACTACGAAAAAACTTTGATGACATACAAACACAAGCAACTGCTAAAGGTCTATCTGTACCTGATTATTTAGCTAGTCAACTAGAAACAAGGTATGACGATAATTATTTTTCAAAATTTATTCCTAGATGGAATGAGCAAACAGGAGGTCAACCTTGGCTAAGTCCTGAAGAGAAAACAAATTTTAGAAGAGACATTATTAATCAAAGTCTTTTTGGTAAAGACTATGCTAAAGCAGATTTTAATCCTAATAATGCTACAGAAGGATTATATGGTAATTACTTAAATGCTAAACGTGTTCTTTCAGCCAAGCCTGGAGAAGACTTTGAATCATCATTAGATTTATTTGATGCTATTAAAAAAGCTAATCCAAATGCTAAAAGTATGGGTGATGGCATTGTTAGGCTTATTACTGAGCGTGGCATAACTAGAGATGATAGGAGAGCTAGTAGTGAAGCTATCATTCAATCTAACTCAAAGACACTTAGAGAAAGAAATTTAGCACTACAATTATTTAATGATGGTTTAGGCCCAAGTAATTCTTTAGATATAGCTAGAAAAGCAGAAGTTATAAATAACAAAATAGCTAAGATGCCCTCAAGAGAAAGAAGTAGGACTCCTCAAGATACTACTGTTATTACTGATACTGGTAAAAAGTTAGTTATAAAAGAAGATAAGGTTGTTTCTAAAACCTTTGATGGCAGAACACTAACTACATTTGAACCTAATATGTCTCATGCTCCTACTAGAAACTATATAAAAACACATGGAGAAAATAGAACTTTTAAAACAGTTAAAACTGTACGTAATTTATTAGGTGATGATGTAGAAATACAAAGTGTAAATGTAAATGGTGTTGAACACCCTATAAAAACTGAAATTAAAAAACTTGCTTATAACTTTGATGACTTAACTGATAAAAGAAAAGCACAGTTTGAATTATTTTTTAGTCAAGGTTCAAATAAAATATCTCCTGAAACTAGACAAATTATTGGTGGCTACATGGCTCCAAATGTAACTGGAGGTGCAGATGCTACATTAGCAAGGAACAATGCAAAGTCAGTAATACTTGGATTTAAAGTTAATAGTGTAGTTTTAGGTAATTTATTTAAAGATGCAGGATTATTTTCTAGTGTTACTAATTCTAATTCTGATAGAACTGCATTAGCTATAAGTATGTTAAGTGTAGATTTAGGCAAAGGAAAAGATGTAGTAAAGCTAAGTGATACTGATCCTCTAAGTAAACTGTTAAATGTTTACAATGGATCAATTATGGAAGGTAAGATACCTACAGTTACTGATTATGATGGAGTTACTCTTAATCCTTTCTTAGTTGTTGAAGGACTAGATAGATACATTCAAGGTAGTGTAGATGCTAACTCTCCTATTAGTACAAAGAACCCTCAAACTAAAAAAGCAGCTTTAGTTAGTGAGCTAAGTGATATTTTTGGTGGTGATCTTCCATCTATTAGAAAATCTTTTGAAAGGCTTCCTGAAGAAGAAAAAGAATATATATTAGATTTAGCAGAAGAATCTGTTGATGAAAATATAAACTCTCTATTTATGACCAAAGGTATAGAAGGTTCTGTTGTTGTAAATGATAGAGCTAAAAAAGAATTAGCAGATGCTGGATTTGTAGTAGATACAGGTATTGTTGATGCAACACAAGTACCTTTAGGATTTATCTTATTAGGCGAAGAATTCCTAGATAGGATTAATTAATGGCTTTAACACCTGAACAACTAGAGCAATCTAGAATCCAAGCTGAGAAAGAACTTGAAGCTTTAAACTCAGGAGATCCTGTAGGCCTTAAATTAAAAAACGGCACTAAATTAAGTATAGAAGAGTTTAATGACAATGAAACTGTTCAAAAGCATAGCGATACTTATTTTGGATATTTAACTGAAAAGAATAGATTAGGTTCTTTTTTTGAAAGTGATAATTACTCTCAAGATATAGCGGAAGCTATGACTGATGATTGGAACTTAACTGTTTTAGGCAATAGAGCTTTAATTCTTAAAGATGCACCTGAAGAAGTAAAAAAGGCTGCTAGAGAACTAACCTATATATGGGATGAACAAACAGAAGCAAAAGATTTTGCTGAGTTTTGGAAGTATTCTAAGGATGCAGGACTAGATGTATTAACTGATCCTGCTACTTGGTTAGGACTTGCTACTGGTAGCATAGCTACTAGAGGAGTGGCACAAGCCGCCCTTAAAGCTCAAGCAATAAAAAATATAGGAAGAACAGCTCTTAGTGCAGCTCCTGCAGCTACTGCAAAAACTGGAGCTAAGACTGCTATCGTATCTGCTGGTGTAGATGGTGCATTGTGGGGCGCAGGAGAAAATGCTTTAGAGCAAAGTAGAAACGTAGCAATTAATTATAAAAATAAAAAAGAAATGGATCTTAAAGAAGTAGCTGAAAATGCAGCTATAGTAGGAGGAGCTGGACTTGTACTTGGAGGAGGTACAGTTGGAGTTAAAAAACTTGTAGATAAGTTTAGAAAAGTTGATGAGATAAAAGTAGATGCTCATACTGAAGTACAACCTAATCAACAACCTGAAGTAGAAATAGTCACAGAAAATGAAGTATCTAATTTAAAAGCTAGAGAAAATGTTGTAGATGAACCTACTGAAGAAGTAGTAAAACTAGCTAAAAAATCAGGTGGAGGTAAAAGAACTGCAGAAGCATTACAAGATCTTGTAGATGAAGAGAAAGCATTTAAAGATTTAGGTGTTAAACAGCCTAGTCTGTATGAAAAAACTAATAGGGAATTACGTAATTTAGCAGCTAATTTATTTTTTAAACCTGCAAGTATTTTAAGTTCAGCTACATTAAAAGAGTCTAAATCAGTTAAAGAACTACAAAATTTATTTAGATATGATTTAGGGGAAAGATCTAAGGTAGAAGATACTGACTTTTTTGAAACATTTAGACTTAAAAGTGGTGATTACATAACACCTATAAAGCTTGTTTTAGAACCTTTTAGATCTAAACACTGGCTAAAAGGTCGTATGGGATATACAGATCAATTAGTTCAAGAAGGTATTAAAGCAGGTCTAAGAGGTAAAGATATATCTAATCTTGATCCTAATATCCAGAAAGCCACCCAAGATATACGTCAACTATTAGATCAATTTGGAAGAGAATTAAAAGAAGCAGGTTTAATTCAAGATGTACTTCCTAATTATGTTCCTAGATATTGGAATAGAAAAGGAATAGAGAATAATCAATCTGGCTTTAGAAATTTATTAATTAAATCTGGAGAGGCTAAAAATGATACTGAAGCTAATGCCATAATTGAATCTATGTTAAATAAAGAAAATGCTATCGACAGCAATTCAGCTAGTGGTAGTTTTTTCTTTTCAAGAAACTTTGACAAGATAAAAGAAGCAGATATTCCTGATGAGTTTTTAACTAATGAAGATCTAACTTCTATACTTGTTAACTATATATCCCATGGTAGTAAGCAATTAGCTAAAGTTAATACTTTCTCTAGAGGTGATAGAGCAGTTAGAAATATCAAAGATTTTAAAGATGTATGGTTTAAAGATATAGAAAAAGAGCTTAACTCAAAAGGCAAAGCTTTTACTAAAAGAGATCAAGATCAAATAGAAGAACTGTATAAAATGACTACAGGAGAAGGATATTATACAGGGACAAGATTCTTAGGTGGTTATCCTGCAGACATATATGCAACTGCTACAAGAATGGCCTTATTACCATTTGCTCAACTATCTAGTATGACTGAGGTTATTATTCCTTTTGCTAAAGCAGGAGTAGCAAATACAGCAGCTTGGAAAGGACTTGCTACAGCAGCAGGTGCTTCTACTAAAAGTATATTTGATAGCTCTTTACAATTATTACTTAATAGAGGCTATACCAAGCAAGAAGCTTGGAGAGAGCTAGAAGAAGTAGGATTAGCTTTAGACCCTGCTGTTATGGATATAACAGAAAGATTAAGTGGAGATGTTTTAGGAGGTAAGGTTAATCAGTTTGTAAATAGAGCTTTCTTTAAAGCTACATTACTAGATCAATGGACTCGTATGGTTCAGTTATCTTCTTTTACTACAGGTAAAAATCTTATTAGAAAAAACTTAACTTCTATTGCTCGTAGACAAGACTCAGGATTAGAAGATTCTTTAAAAATTAGAGATCAAAGAAGAGAGTTAGAAGAGTTAGGAATAGATATAAATAAAGGTATTGAGTGGATTAAACGTGGTGGAGAGCTAGATGACTCTTTTTATAAAGATGTTAAAAGAGGAGCTGCTAGGTTTACAAGTGAAGTTATATTACAACCTACTGCTGCTTCTGGATTAAAACCTAAACTACAAGCTAATCCAGCTACTCAGTTACTATTTCAATTAGCTTCTTATCCTACGGCATTTACAAATACAATTCTTAAAAATGCTGCTAAAGACGTAATTAAAAGCCCCTTACGCAATACGCCTAATATATTAGCTGCAGGGCTAGCTATGACATTTACTGCTAGATATTTGAATTGGATTAGATCTGGTGGAGAAAGCGAAAAAGATAGTAATTGGGATTGGAGTGATTACGATGCAAATATGAAAGCTATTAGGCGATGGGGAGGTAATGGCGTTTTATTTGATATGGTTGAAAGAGGTAGCAGAGCTAGAGAAGCTTGGAAGAATAATGCTGCTTTTATTACTGGGTTTGGTGGGCCTATTATTGGAGATATATTTAGAGTCTTTCAGCCTGGAGGTGGAGCTGGGGATATTTTAACAAGTAAGATACCTGGGTATGTTGCTTTTCCTGCTATAGAAGAATCTACAGGAATACCTATAAAGACACAGACAAGTAAAATTGCAAAAGCTTTAAATAAAAAAGCTAAATTTAAGCCAACTAGAGGTGATACTGTATATTTTAAAAAAGGTGGAGAAGTAAATGTTCCTAACGCTCCTGAAGAACCTGATGAGAGAATAGATAAAATAACAGGGCTACCTTATAACTTACAAGCAGGTATAGCCTTTAGAGATGAAGAAGATCCTATTAAAAGACTAGGGCTAGCTAGAGGATCTTTAGCTAAACAAGATTC
>MDTA01071212.1_pt1 | contig 12158 bp, 12 predicted proteins | sample 811151 | NCBI WGS metagenome assembly MDTA01 (sample SAMN05326648, study PRJNA326480) | marine metagenome | isolation source: seawater | place: Indian Ocean: South | collected 2010
ACAATAATAGCTGCCGTTATTGCTGTTTTTTTTGATTTAATATATCTTCCAGTTTTAATGAAATTAAATAAAAAAATATAAATTATATTTGTGAAAAAAGCTATGAAGAAAATTATATTAATATGGCAGACTTTTTATCCTATTATTTTAGCATTTCTGTCTTTTTTATACTCGGTTACATTATGGTTTTCAGGTTATCAACTTGAAGGTATATTTGTTGGAATTTGGGTGCCATCTATTTTAATTCTTTCTGTTGTAATAAGACAAAGAGTGAATGATTATAAAAATGAAATTAACAATAAATCGTGATGGAAAATATAACAATTTTTATTATTGGTTTTGTTATTTTTTGTGCATATGTATTTACTTTATTTTCTATTATTATAAAATCAAATAATGCACAACAGAGAGAATTAGATAATGATCCTGAGTTAAAAAATAAATAAAAGATATTTAATGTATATAATACATTAGAAACTTAAATTCATTTTAAAATTTTATATAAATGAGAATTTTGTTCCTATTCATTTCTCTTTTTACTTTTAGCCAAACACCTTGTTTAGATGCTGTAGCTAACGCAACAGGTTTATTAGGAGAGTTTATTCCACAGTGCGAAGAAGATGGTTCATACTCTCCGCTGCAATGTTGGGGAAGCACAGGATATTGTTGGTGTGTTGACAGTAATGGTGTCGAAATTCCTGGTACCGCATTAGGTCCTGGACAAGGCACGCCAAATTGTAGTGGGTCAGGTGACTCTTTAAGTGTTTTGTTTGTAGGTAATAGCTATACATCTTTCAATAATTTACCTAATTTAATTTCTTCTATTGCCAGCACAATGGGAGATGTTTTAATTGTAGATGGAAGTTTGATTGGTGGGGCAACGTTACAAAATCATTCCCAAAATAATAATACAACTAATTTAATTACAAAAGGAAATTGGGATTTTGTTGTATTGCAAGAACAAAGTCAATATCCATCATTTCCCCTATGGCAAGTTGAACAAGATGTTTTCCCATATGCGTCACAATTATGTGAGTTGGTAAGTGAATTCAATGAGTGTGCCAATACTGTTTTTTTTATGACCTGGGGAAGGGAATACGGAGATCAAAGCAATTGTCAATCATGGCCTCCTGTATGTACTTATGAGGGGATGGATGATTTGTTAAGGGAAAGGTACATGATAATGGCAAATGACAACAATTCCATTGTTTCTCCAGTAGGAGCTGTCTGGCGATCATTAAGAGATGCAGGTTATGATTTAGACTTATATAGCTCAGATGGAAGTCATCCATCTTTGACTGGATCATATATTTCTGCGGTTTGTTTTTATACGACATTATTTCGAAAAAACCCCCTCGATATACCATGGGTTGATGATTTTGGTATTTCTGAAAACAATGACATGCTAATTAAGGAAACTGTTAAGCAAGTAGTATATGATAATTTATATGAGTGGAATATACAATCGAATGATATAGATTTAGACGGTGTCTGTAACAATATAGATAATTGTCCTGATTTATATAATCCCCAACAAGAAGATTTCAACAATGATAATATTGGGGACGCATGTGATGGTTTATATGTGAATGGAATATTTTCAAACAAAAAATTAATGAGGGTTATAGATATATTAGGTAGGTCAACAAATAAAAAAGGTTTACATTTTGAAATTTTTAATGATGGAAGTGTTGAAAAAAAATACATAAAACACTAATCAAAAAGATTTTTTTTAACCCATTTTAACTTAAATGAGTATTGCTGCTAATTTTAAAATCTTATTTATTTGCTTTCTGATTTTTAGATTTGAATCTTGTTGAAAGACTAGTTTTTTCGTGTTTTGTTTTTCTGCCCGAAACTCTTTTTCTCCACATTTTAAATGATGATTCTTTCATTTCTCTTCTCATTAATTGAATTACGTTTTTTTCATAAAGACCGTATTGAAGTTTGATGGCTTCAAAAGGAGTTCTGTCTTCCCAGGCCATTTCTATAATTCTGTCGATAGCGTCATTATTTAAATTAGATCGAGTTATGTTTTTTTTCATATTTATGAATTAATCTTTAAATATAATCATAATCAAAACTACTATATTTGAATTATGAAAAAACTAATACTTCTTTTTATTATTCCCTTAACTATTTTTTGTCAAATGGGCGCTCAAAAAAATGAACTAGGATATGCTATTTTAACAGACAAAGAAATCGCCCTAAAATATAAAGACTCTTTGGTTAATGCTGGATGGGTATTTCAAGAAAAGTTTCCATTTTTTTATAAAACCGTTTCTACAGCAAAGGCGCCTAAATCATGTTCCTTCTCCCCGGACGACTCAATTGTTGCGGTAACGTTATTAAGTCAAAAAAAAACAGCTGTTCAGTTTTTCGGTTTAGATTCCATGAAAAATATTAAAACACTGTATCCTTATTGTCATACTGAAGATAGAAATAAAGGATATGCTGAAGGAATTTGGAAAAACAATAATGAGTTTTGGTTTACGAGAATGACAACAGGTGATTTTTTTATTTGGCATAAAAATAATGACTCTATAGAGAGTTATGATAGCAGGGGGCGTTGGACTAAAATTATTGAAATGAACCCTTCACAAAAGTTAGTAGCCATGTCACACTGGAGTAGTGATGATGTTACGATTTTTGATGTAGATACTAAGAAATTTATTAGAAAAATTGAGACAGGAGAAACCCCTAGGGGTATAGTTTGGCTAAATGATTCTGTGTTCGTGACAGCATTATTTGAGGATGGAGACGTAGAGGTATTCAATGTGAATGACGGAAAAAAAACTCACAACATCAAAGGTTATGGTGGTGCAGCAAGAGATTTGCAATATGATAGAGAAAATCAAATAATATACTACAGTAATATGGCTTTGGCTAAAATATTTAAATATGATTGGGTTAATAAAAAATATTTAGGTGAAATCAAGGTGGACCACAAGCCAAACACAATTAGATTATCACCAGATAATAATTATTTATTTGTTTCATGTAGAGGCCCAAATAACCCAAAGGGCTATACAAGAAGAAGTCCAAGGGACGGAGATATTTATATAATTAACACTAAAAAATGGGAAACTGTAATTAAATGGCGGGCTGGAAACCAACCAACAGGACTTGATATATCTTCATGTGGAACAATGTTGGCACAAACAGATTTTCTAGATGACAAAATAACTATATGGTTAGTTTCAATTAATTACTCCAATAACCATTAAAATAAAATATTATTACAATAAAACATGAGCGTTTTAAATAGGCTATTATTAATACTGATTTTACCAATGCTAGCATTTGCGCAAGGAGATTTACAAAAAATAAAGGAAGTTCTTTCCAAACAAGAATCCGCGTGGAATCAAGGTGATATCCATAGCTTTATGCTTGGTTATTGGCAGTCTGACAAACTTCAGTTTTCCTCTCGTGATGTGACGACATATGGCTGGGTGAATACTTATAAAAAGTATCAAAAAAACTATCCTACAAATGAGAAAATGGGCAAATTACAATTTGAGATAATTGATTTAAAACTAAAGTCCGACACTACTGCGATCGTGAAAGGTAAGTGGGAATTAATAAGAAGTTCTAGTAAATCTTTAGCCGGTGGGTTTGTGTTAACATTTCAAAAATTTAATAACGATTGGTTGATAATTAAAGACGTCACAACAAGTGATTAAAAAAGTCCACATAAAACATTAGTCAAGATAATTCTTTAAGATGCTAAGTCAAAACAATTATATTTGAATTATGAAAAAACTATTTATTCTATTCATTAGTTTGTCATTATTTGGGCAGCAAGGTGATCAATTAAATAAAAATATAAATTTAGAAACAGTAAACTTATACAGTAGCTTTATTGATTTAAATGGTGAAGAGTCTGGAAAAAATGTAACAGTTATCAACGCTTCGGATATTAATAATTATTCATTTAACTCAATCGATGAATTATTAAAATTAATTCCTAGCATTGAAATACAATCAAGAGGGGGCTTTGGAACACAATCAGACTTAGTTTTAAGAGGAACTACATTTAATCAAAGTCTGGTTTTATTGGACGGAATGAGAATTAATGATCCATTAACAGGTCATTTTAGCATGTATATTCCAATTAACTCATATGAAATATATCAAATTGAAATTATTAGAGGTGGGGGCTCTTCAGTTTATGGGCCCGATGCTGTAGGGGGTATAATTAATATAATTACCAAAACATTTAAAGAAAATTATAATAACGATGAAGTCAAAATAGAATCAAAATTTGGTCAGTATAATTTAAAAAGTTTAAATTTTCACCTATCAAAAAAAATATCAAACAGTCTGTTTTCGACTATTTCAGTTAACGGCATCAAATCAGACGGTCAGGAGTTATATGATGATGTTTTTAGTTTTTTCGATAACAGAAATATTTCAACATCTCACAGAATAAAAATTGGAAAAAAAATAAATTTAATGTTTCGTTCTTCTTATAGTAAAAGTTATTTTAACTCACAATACTACTATACTAGAAGCAGTTTTGATTTATCTAATGAAACAATAGAAAAAACTTGGAATCAATTAAAAATAAACTATAAAATTGACCAATATTCTCAGATTGATTTTTTAACAGCACTCCAATCTACCTCTGATTTATATGTATTCAATCCTGATTTCCCTGTATATGAGAACGAAACTAACTTATTAAGTAGTAAAATTAACTATGTTATGAAAAAAGATCAACATAGACTAGTTAGTGGTCTTGAGTTTCAAAACAGAGGAATAATCAGTTTGGACAGGGGGGTTCATGAAGACGTTTATGTTGGGGGTTATATTAATTTTATGAAAAGATTTAATAAAATCGTGGTAAATCCTTCTTTAAGAATTGATTACAATAAGGCTTATAAAACACAAATATGTCCTCAATTTGATATCAACTATAATAATTTAAAATATAATTTAAGATTTAGTGCGGGGAGGACTATACGGTCAGCTGATTTTACAGAGAGATTTTATAACAACAATTACCCTGATACACTTTCTCCCGGAAGGAATATAGGTAACCCTGACTTAAGCTCAGAAAACAGTTTAAATTTAGAGCTAGGGTTTGATTATAAGAAATTTAAAAATACATTATTTAAAAGCACTATATTTTATAGACAGTCAACTAATCTAATTGATTGGGTCATGTTAAACTCTAATGAGATAGAAACAGGTATCAATTTATTTGAAAATGAAAGTTACCTCTTTGCGCAAAATATAAGCAAATTAAATACTCTTGGATTAGAAGCAGAAATTTGGTTTGATTTATTAAGAGAAAAAAAAATAAATATCAATGGGTCTATTGGTTATCTTAAAATCTTTTCAGCAGAAAGTCCAGAAAATATTTTTAATGAATCTAGCCTATCATCAAAATACTTAGCAAATAACTCGGGTGATGTTTTTAACTATAATTTCATATTTCATTGGAAAAAATTTAAACTTAATTTTAATGGAAAATATAAAAATCGTGATAATGAAACCGAAATTGGAATAAATCAAGAGTTAACTAAATCATATTTTGTTCACAATTTTAATCTAAATTATAATGTTAATAAACACGGCTCCATCAATTTTGAGTTAATAAATGCCCTGAATACTAATTATGCTGATATTTTAGGGGCTATAATGCCAAAAAGATGGAGTATAATAGGTGTTAAATACACTTTAAATAATAGAAATAATTAATATTTTTATTATTAATTGACATTTTTTTTTAAAAATTAACTAAAATTCATTTTTTTTTAATGTTTTTTTAAAAAAAACGTAAAATTCAGTTAAATAACTATCTATTTTTTCAAAAATAAATAAATATTTTTAAATAAAAACTTAATATTTTACACAAATGCTGTCAAAAAAAATTAATTTAAAAAATAAATTCTCGAAATTTACAAAACATTGGTCCCCAAGAGTGGTGGCAGAAATGAATGATTATCAATTTAAAATTGCTAAAATAAAAGGTGAATTTGTGTGGCACAATCATAAAGAAACAGATGAAACTTTTATTGTTTTAGAAGGTCAAATGACGATAAAGTTTAGAGAAGGTGAAGTTCAATTGTCTGCGGGAGAATTATTTGTTGTTCCAAAAGGAGTTGATCACAAACCTTGCGCAGAGAATGAATGTAAAATTTTAGTTATTGAGCCAAGAGGAGTAATTAATACAGGTGAAAACGAAGGGGAGTTTACTATGAAGAAAGATATTTGGATTTGAAATATAATTTTTAATAATTATTTGATTTTCAATCTGTATTGAAATTTCTTAATAATGGCGTACTCTCAAATATCTTTAGTTTTCCGTTTTTTAATTTTGTTCTTAGTAATTTTGATTTTTTAATATTTTTGTTCCCTCTTGAGAAGGCAGAAATAATGTCCTGAACATATATACTAGCCGCTATAATACTTGTCCCTAAAGAAATTTTATTTAACATATTAGCACTTTCATATAAATCATTCATTTCATTCCTATTGGTGGAAACTAAATATTTATCATATTGTATATTTGAATATAATCTTAATGCTATTGATGCAGCTGTTGACAATAAAAAATTAACAGTCTTACCTTTTCCCTTTTGACCGTTTGTTACTTTAGAAGTTCCTAAACCTGGTAAAAGAAATGAATAAAAAGCGTATTTTGGACCGTTATTTGATTCAAATTCCAAAATTGATTTTTCAATTATATGATTTTGTTTTTCTTTAACATTTATACTTTTAGTTAAAAACTTATATGAACCATAACTATCTTTAAGGTAAGGATGATCAGAAATAATTTTTTGAGAAAATGCTGGATTTTTAGGTTCATGAGTTACATAATTCATTTCTGAAGACCATATACAGTAGAATTCTATTATTTCTTCTGAAGGAACAAAATAATCTATAATTTCATTTGTGGAATTAACATCTCCTGTTTCATCATTGAATAAATAAGTAATTTTTGAAGTTGATTTTGATGTCGCATAGTTATCAAATTCTGCTATAAAAGAATCATTATATATTGAATTTTTAGAAATGTTAAATGAATTTAAATCAGTTGGTCCACTTAAATTATTTCCAAATTCATCAAATTTAATTTTAAAGAAAAAATCAATCTCTCCATTGTTTTTATTGATAATTCTATTATTAATTTTTTCTAGAACTTGACTTAGAAATGAATCATATTTAATAGGATTTTCGTTCTTGAATGACCAAATCTTTTCTTGTTCATTTTTTTGTTGTATCATGGCAGTCAACTCAGACAGTTTTTGTTTAGAAAAGTAATAGTATTTTTTCATTAAATTTTCATCCAAGTTTTCAGGATGATCATAAATAAACGAAGTCTCTTCATGATCACAATCAACATCTAGTTTCCACTTACAAAATTTAAATTTACAATCCCCACCGCAGGAAAGTTCAGTTATTATTTCCTCATATTTATTTATTGCATATTGAAGATCAGCACGATTATCATTAAAAAATAATTCCCGTATACTGTTGAATTTAGTTTCTATTCTTTGTATTTGCATATAATAATTTGCAAGGTGTTTTTTTTCATTACAAATTTCTAGAAAATCAACTGGCTGAAATTTAACTAACCAATGGTTAGTATTCACTGGGCTGTTCAAGTGCCAGTAATATGCTTTAGTTTCTGCAAGATCATACTTTTCATAAGCGCCTAAATACTTTTCTTCTTTTAAAAGCTCATCCCCTTCTTCAATGATTTCTTTTATACTTTCTTGCTCGTCTTGGATAAAGGATTTAATATTTTTTATAAGTGTATTGAATTCTTTTTTTACTTTAGATTTTTTATTAAAATTTTTATTTACAGAAAAACAAGATATATCATCATCAATGTATTCTCTTCCAAAATTATAGCAATCCATTGAAAAAAACTCTAGATGTCCGTTAATTAAATCTCCAATGGATTTAGTCTTTAAAACATCTTCTTTTGACTTCAATAGGTCAATTTTTTCTTTTATATTTTTAAATTCATTTGAAATATGATGATTTACACTATTAATTAATAAATTATAGATTGTTTTTTTTGTTTTTTCAATATCATCATCAAAAGTACTTTCTGAGTAGATTTCGTCTATTTTATCAAAATAAATAATAAATGGAGACACAATGTAATTCAGAAATGATTGTATATCAATTTCGTTAATGATTATTTTTTCTTTTTCAGAAATATAATTACCCCACGTATTTAATTCGGAATTAATTTTATTTAAGTAGTTTTCAATTTTTTTCTCAGTTCCGACCTTTGTTCTTTTTGCTGCCTCAGATGGGCTAAAAACCCCTATATAATAATTATCACGATCAAGGTCTTCGATTGTTTCTATCGTTATATTTTTCTTCTTATATCTAACAAATTGTTTGTTGTAATTTATAATTTTTTCAATTTGTTTGTAACCTTTTTCTTTAAACCCCTTTTTTAACTCATTAAACATTTTTTGATTATAAAAATTTAATTCGATTTGATTGTTATATGCTTTATTTGAAGCATAATTTATAACAGTTATTTCATCAGAATAATAATCATGAATAAAAAAATACTTTGGATAGTTTATCAAATCTTCACCTAAATGCTCTTCTACTCCGTTAAGTTTCCAATCATCTAATAATTCATTAGGATTCTCCTCAACTAACATTTTAAAAATTAGCCTTAAAGCGGCATCTGATTGTTGTGATAAAATAATGCTAGGTAATATAATTAAACAAAATATTAATATTTTTCTCATTTACTATTTATTTGTTAATTGTAAAAGGAGGTGAGACTAAATAATTATCCCAAAATGACATCCGAATCGTATAACAATTTGAAGATACATCAACATTTGGAAGAGAATATGTTCTTGTGCCAATATAGCCTCCATTATTCTCATCTTCAACCCAATCGAATGCAAACCAAACTGAGTAACTAGCAATAGTTTCCACTTTTTCCTCATTCAAATATAAATCAATTGATGTTATTTGTCCAGTGGTTGGTGATGGGCTAGAGTTAAATAAAGTTATTTCATAAGAATCAAAGGGAGAAAAAGACCCTTCATCAGGGGATAATAAGACCATGTCAGGATAACTTGGAGAATTAGTAACACCAGTAATATTACACGGGGTTGTAAAAGATATTGTTTCTCCATAACTTGTTCCATAACTATTTGTAGCATAAGCTCTAACAAAGTAATCAGTAGCGGGATTTAGATTTTCAATATTACTTTGAAATACTGTTTCGGGACTTCCATTTTCGTATTCAGTTTTGAAAGAATTACTAACTGTTGGATTTTCTGAAATTGACCAACAATGACCATATTTTATAATTTCTGAATCACCAATTCCAGTAATTTCTCCTTCTACAATAGCGGAATTAGAATTAATATTGGAGATATTAGTTGTAATAACTGAGGGACTTCCATTAGTAGTAGAAAAAGATAAAATAGAACCAAATGAAATTCCCTGAGAATTTTCTGCATACGCTCTGTAGTAATAAGTTGAACTGGAATTTAAATTATTAAAATTCGAAGTAAAAAATCCCGTACTATATTCAGTTATCTCAGTTTTAAAATCATCTAATGTTGGAACAGGTGATTCAGACCAACAATGTCCAAGCCGAATTATATTTGACTCACCAAAATCAATAATTTCAGCACTTCCAATAGCAGAGTTACTTGTAATATAATTAGCACCGATTGTTTCAATTAGTGGAATATCCCCCCCCCATACTGTTTGCAGGGTTATCTCGTTTCCATAAATTGGTACACCATTTGCTATAGCAAAAGCTCTCACAAAATAATTTTCTTCTATATCTAAATTCTCTAGGAATGATAAAAACTCATAATTTGAAGCTTGTATTTCTCCCAAGAAAGTACAATTATCTTCAATTGTTGGATTTTCTGAAATTGACCAACAATGACCATAATTTTCAACACCATTAAATTCATTTGTGCTTATTACCCCTTTAATAGTTGCTGAAAATGATTCAACTTCAGTTACTAAACCCGTGCTGATATTCAAATTTTCTAAAGGATTAGCTTTTTCAAGTTCTGTGTCGCAACTAAAAAAACCAAAGCATAAAACAGTCAGATAGGGCAATTTAAATAGAAAATTTTTCATATTATTTAAATTCTTCTACATAAGCTAGCCTTAAATTATTTAGACTATAACTAGTTGTCTCTCCACTATTATAAAGAATATAATATTTATTACTTAATGTTCTAATTCTAATAGCATCAAAATTAAGTTTAATTAATGACTTATAATTTCCATAATAATCATAACCTTTTTGATATACTTTTTTCCTTCTAGAAATTCTGGAAATAGATTTTATATCATCATTTAATGAAGAAAGATCATATGAAAAAACATGTTCACCCCTTTTAGTCTTCATATTTTGATGAAAAATATGGATTTTTTGAGGGTTTTGCTCAAATACAACTATTGCTTCTGCATCAATACGATTACCATTTTCATCTTTACCATTTTTACTAGCGGTAGAAATTCGAGCTCTGCAATATTTAGAGTATTTATCATCATCGGCATACTTTATAGAATACCTTGGTGTTTGATTAATATCATACATATAAGATCCTTTTGTAACCTCTCCAGATTCATTTTGTAATTTTTCGTATTCTGTTTTAATATCAACTAGGTTAGGTCGATAATTTAAATCAAAAACACCTTGAAGAAAAAAAGGTTTATTGTTTTTTTTTGCCAAATAATGAGGAGTATCTTGATATTCCATACCTAGTGTTTTTTCAATTAAAGCCCAAGCGTTTGTTGAAACAACATACGGTAATTGATTATTTTTATATACCATCCACCCTTCATCGTAAGCAACATCATTCATAATAATAGTTCTTTTGGTTTTGACTTTACACCAAAAGTAACCTTCTTTAGTAGGGGTTGGATTAAATTCTAAAATTTCAACTATTGTTCCAGGAACACTTTCTTCATATAACAAATTTTCATCACCATTTAGCTCAGGGGTACTTCTTATATTCATGTCAGTGATAATTACTCCTTCAACAAGAACCTTTTGTTTATTTTCCTTTTGACCACAACCAAAAAGGATTAGAAAGCATAAAATTAAACAACTTAAAAAGACGGATTTTTTCATAGTATTGCAGTTATTTTTAATAAAAGACTAGATAATCAAATTGTAAATTATTCTTTTTAATTTTTATAAACAAGTATATTCTTTATTTTCATATCAAATAATAATATCTGTTTATTTATTTCAAATAAGAAAACAATTTAATATTATCTGTTTGAAAATATAAACCACTATATTTATAACTATATACTTTAATTATGAGACACTTTATAATATTAATAATTCTTGTTTTTCCTCTTACGTCTATGGCGCAATTATATGGAGATTGTATTTCTGGAGACTGTGAAAATGGATATGGAACATGGCATAGCTCAACTACAATAAAAGGATATAATGACACTGATTTAATTGAAACTAAATATACAGGTGAATTTAAAGATGGAAAATTTCACGGCTTAGGAACTCTATCATATTTCAGTAAAGAGGAAGAAGAACTCTATTCATATAAATATGAAGGAAGTTTTGAATTAGGAAAAGTTAATGGTTATTGTGTTACCACAAAAATCCATACTTATGGTTATATATGGAGATTTTGTGGACAGTATCAAAATGATAAAAGAAATGGTGTGGGGATATTTTACCCAGGAGAACGTGGAGTTATTCAGGAAAGTGGATCTGTTGGATACTGGGTTAATGGTAAATTCATTAAGGAAATTGCTGAATTTTAAATTTAATTTTGAAATATCACTAACAGAAATAGATATTACTGAATTAACCTCAATTAACTATACTTGAGTTATGAAAAATACAATTCCTCCACCAATAGTAACTTTTATTTGTGCATTATTAATTTATTTATCTAAACCCATTTTCCCTGAATTAATTATCAAATATTCCAATCAAATAAGTTTAGTTTTTTTGATTTTTGGATTGGTTATAATTATAATATCTTTCCAAAGATTTAAAAAAGAAAAAACTACAATTAATCCAATTAATATAGAAAAAGCATCATCTTTAGTTACTGGCGGAATATTTAAATATTCTAGAAACCCAATGTATCTTGGAATGTTATTAATTTTAATTTCTATAACCATAAGATTTAACATCTATGGGGGTA
>MDTA01111297.1_pt1 | contig 12158 bp, 26 predicted proteins | sample 811151 | NCBI WGS metagenome assembly MDTA01 (sample SAMN05326648, study PRJNA326480) | marine metagenome | isolation source: seawater | place: Indian Ocean: South | collected 2010
ATGGTAAAAACACATTTTTTTAATTGAGAAATATTAAAAAAACTAAAAATCTAATATTAATTATCATAATAAGTTTTTTATTAGTAATATTTTTTAAATCTATTAAGGAAAATCGATATAAGAGGTTAGAAAAAAAAGAATTAAACAATCTTAGAATTAAAATTAAAAATTGTATTGATTTAGAAAATAAGAATAATAGAAAATTAAATGAAAATATTGAATTAATTGAATACTGTATAAATAAATTAGGCATTCAAAATTAACTTTTAATAATTACTCATATGTAAATTTAAATATAAGTTAAATCTATAACTTAACTTATAGCTTCATTAAATAAAGAATTTCTAAATCTTGCCTTGAGTCTGATATTTTCTTCTTTAAAAAAATTAACTCTTCTTGTGTCATTTTTGATTCTTTAATCATTTCTTCTGCTTGATTAATAGCATGCTCAATATTTTTAATTTTTAAATCTCTAATTTGAGGGTTTAATTTACATGTATTTAATATTGATGAATCCAGCATTTCTAGAATTAGTTATTTTATAGTATAGAATACCAGCCAATTTATAAATAATATATATATAATAGATTAAGAACCTTAACCTTATCTAACCCTCACTAATAAATAGAGGGTTTTTTTGTGTAACATAAAAAAAACTTTTAAAACATTGGAAGAATCTGAATTAAATCCGGAAGCTCAAGAAAAAAAAGAAACATCCGCTGAAGTAAGCAATGATGAGCCAATTGAATTTGAAAATAAAAATTCTTCAGAATCTATAATTAATCCAACTGAGATTAAAAATATTGATGAAAATGAAAAAGTCAAATTATCTAATGATAATTCTCTTTTTAAAAGAGTCTTAGAAAATGGTTTTGATGGAATTACGACCAATCCGAATTACAAATTATTAGCGCTTTTAATTATATTGCTTATAAATCTTTCATTATTTTTTCTTGTTGGAAATCTTGGTAAAACATTTCTTAAAAATTCAGGAATTTTAGGTTAAATTTATTAGTCTTTATTTTTATTCATTTTTATATTGATATTTTTTAAATCATCTCTAGTAAGCTCAACAGGTTCACTACGGTCTAGTGATCCATGGGTTGGACAATAATAAGTCATAATTAACCATTTATTATCTTTAGTCATGGTTTTTATATTAGCTAACTATAACTTTTAGTACATAATCTATTATTTTTCTCTCTTTTTTATATTTATTTTTGTTTTCGTTTACATTTCTAATGTTTTTATTAAATTAAACTATTGTTAAAGAGATCAGAAAATGGAAAAAGAACCTGAGAATCCAGTTATCTATTTAAGTAAATTAGTTAAAAAGTTGGATATAAAGAAAAGAAATGGAGTTCTAGCTTTATTTATTCTAAATATTTTAGTAATCATTTTACTAAAATCTTTCCTATCTAGTTCTGGATTACTTTCTTAAAGTATAAAGCTTTTGGAATTGGACTTACTCTGTACTTTCAAATTGTTTAGCTAATCTAAAGGCCTTTTTAATTATAAGAAATATACCGTAAGCCGCTGCAATTATTGGAATTACTATTAATGGATTTGGTGTTTTAGAAGAATAATTTTTAACCCCTTCAACATATTCATATCCTGAACATTTAAGAAATAAGAAACTAAAAAAGGTGATATTCCAACCGAGGATTGATAAAATACCCCCTTTTTTGTCCCCATCGTAAAATCGGTCTAATCCTAAACCCCAACCTGTAATTAAAAAAATACCTCTTGTTAAAGCTTTTTTTTCTTTTTCTGTAAACATACTTTCAATAAAATTTATTAAGAACTTAACTCAAATATAACCATTCTGTGAATACAAATTCACTATTAAAAAGATTTTTAAGAAAAAATTTTTTCGAATTAATCAAAAATTTGCAATCTTTTAAAATTATCTTCTAAATAATTAGATAATAGAATTGCATAATTAGAGAAAAAATTTGATTTTACTGTTATTATTAGTGAGATTTTTTAGGCCTAACATAAATAAATATTGACTCATACATATCTTTCATTACTCTAAGATCTTCGTCGATAAATATTATTGAGACTTCACAGGTTGGATCTTTCTCATTATTCCAGGGTAAATTAACCCAAACATCTCTAATGGGATACCATTTATCCATAAAAATTTTATTAAAAAAGGGAATTTTATTTAAACCATCTACCTTTGTTACTTTCGTTTTTTGAAGAGTCATTTTTAATTTATTTTCTTCAAGTACTAAATCATCTGCTAATGTCGTTACGCAGCCTCCAAATGTTGGAAAAAGTTTAAACCAACCTACAATAGGTATAGTAGTAAGTCCAAAAATTATAGTATCAAAAGTGGAAATAAATTTTCTTTTTTTTAAATCTATATTTTGAGAAATTCTTCCAACAGTTGAAAGACCAAATGAGCAAACTTGAAGTTGATGGAGTTTAAAAAATAAATCACTTTTTAATTTATTGCCCAAAGCATTTTCGATTGCAAGAAAAAATGGAGAACTACGGAAAAGTTCAACATTTGAAAAAATTAATTCCCATTCTCCGTTAAGAATTTCTTCTGTAATTTCATCATCATGGGTCTTTAATTGTTCGATAAGATTGTTTATATCACTTAATTTTTCTTGATAAAGTGGTGCAATTAACTTATTTAATCTTTGACCGCGATCTGTTAATGCAGACAATTTGTAAATTTCTTTTTTTAAAAATTCTTTGTCTTTCATGAGTTATATTCAAAAATTTATAAACTTTATTTTAAGAATTATAAGATTGAAAAATGGAAAATAATATATTTATTTCTCGCCCCATCTTTTTCCAATTTCAAATCCCCATGCTTTTGTTAACTTTATTACTTCTTCATGACTTTTACATTTTGCTAGAGCATTTCTTTTCTCAGATGAACTATCTATTAACATTACTATTTTATTAAGTTGATCAATTTTTCTTAAAAAAATATCAAGATCCTTTTTAGTCATAAGTGAAAATATAGTATAAGATACAAGCTACTCCCAAAATTAGTAACACAATTAATATATTGACAGACCAAACGACTTCAAACACTAAAGAATTTGCTTAATAATTTGATTTTAATGTTATTTTATTACTTTATATAATTTTTATGTTTATTTGTAGAATTTAAAGTAATTCTATAATAAATAAACTCAAGCATATTAACTAATGGGTGAAGCAAAAAGAAGAAAGACTCTGGGTCTTCCTCCAAGAGAAATTAAAGCAACAAAAAAAAATAATAAATCTACAAGCAAATTAAATAATTTCCTAAATAAATATCCATGGTCCCCTTACATAATTGGATTAATTCTTTTAATAACCCTAATATTTGATTTAATCAATTTTTATAATTAAAAGTTAACTAAATAAAGCCTACTTTTTATAAATCTTAATGAAAACCATTTATTTTTTTATTTGATTAGTTAATTAATGCAATAAATTTTCCTAAATAATACATTTCCGACCACATTTAACTAAATTATTTTCCATAATAAAAAGTAACAATAATTTACAAATGAAGAAATTTTCTTTAACTATCCCTTTTTTCGTTTTGGTTAGTATATTCAATATGCCCTTATTAAGTTTGGAGGCAGGTGGTTGTAGTTCTCACAAAAACCAAAATATTCAAACAAAATGCTTAACAACTGATGAGAATTGTAAAAAACTTAAATCAAATAATAAACAAGATAAGGTAGATATTTAATGTTTGAAAATATAGGTACTGCTGCTGTTCAAGCACTAGGATTCTTTGGAATTTTTGCTTTTTTTATTTATCAACTCATTTCTGATAAAAACACTAATAAATCTTCAAATCTAGTTTCAAGTAAAAAATTATCTAATTCGACTGTTGAAGTCAAAGCAAAGAGAAAAGGATTATTTAGTAAAAGGAAAAATTCTGAAAAGATTTCCGATATAAAAAATGAACCAAACAAGAAAGGTTGGTTTAGGCGTTAATTTTTGCGTGTAAAATAAATTTTATTCCTCTAAAAATTAGATTTATAAATGTAAATTTTAATTTTATTAAAAATATTTCATGTAATAATATCAAAAATTTTTAGATTACATGGACAAAAAAGGTTACACAACTGAAAGTGGCGGGAGACAAAATGGTTTTGCCCTGGAACCAGAAATAAAAATAATAAGTGAGGGAGAGTCTAAAAGGTCAATTATAATTTTTACATTAATTATTTTTTCTTTACTACTAGGATTTATTTATTATCTTAGGTGAGTGTAGATTTTAATAATTTTATTTTTATAAAATTTTCCTTAAAATTAGAAAATTAACTCTTAAAAATTTTATTAAAATCTATATTTGGCAAATTTATATTGGTATTGAAAGTGCATCCAATACTTATAAAAGTAATTGCTAATAATATTGGCAAATGATAATTTGCTAGATAAATTTTTTCCATAATTTTAAAATGTACTAATTGTAACTAGATCAATTAAATTTCTTGAAACCAGATAATTTTGAAAAACATCGGAGTAAAAAGCTTTTTTAGCAGCTGTTTTTGAGTCGAACTCTATTATCATACCAAGATTTCCACCGTCCCACTTGGTTGAATTGGAATCCTGAGTGATATCTTTTTTTATTACGACTCCACCAACGGACTTTAACCAAGGAATAACTGTACGAATATATTCAAGGAATAAATCTGTATTGGCAATAGAAATCTTTTTTAACCAATAGCTTTTTTTCATTAATTCGAATATTCTTTGAAGAATATAGCATATTAAAGTTAAGTACTTTTGCTCAACCCTAATAACGAGAATTTTTATAATTAATAATTTTAATTATTCATATCAATATATTCTTGGTAAATGTTATACCTAAATAAAAATAATATTTCTTCTATTTCTTATCCTGTAGATTACTTAATTATTAAATTAATTTTTTTTGGAATTTTTTGTCCAAACATTTTTTAAGAATAAATATATTGGAATATATTTGAATAATTCTTTCGGAATCTCATATGTTGTGAATTTAAGCAATTCCTCCAGATAAAAGCCTAAATCAAAATCAAAAAGGAAATTTTTTAGGGTAAACCAAAAAATATGATCAAAAATTTCTCTTGTATTCAGGAATACAAATTGCCAATGAAATATTCTCCAATATGTATCCAAAAATGATGAGATCAGTAACCAAATTAATACAAATAAAAAACTTTTTAGAAATTTAATACTTTTTATCATGGAAATATAGATTTTAGAGTTTTAGGAATGGTGTAATAAATTTATGCCAATAAAACTATTTGATTAATATCGAAAGCTTTGCTTGAAAACATTTTTTACAATTAATTAAACAATTTTTAGAATTTTTTGCAAGCGTTCCCTTAAGAGACTTTGATATAGATCCTAATTTTCACAAAACTTACAAATGTACCTCGAAAAAAAATTTAAGACATAATACTGTTTGCTACTTCATTTTGTATAAAATATTACTTAATTAGGTTTAAATATTAAAAATGATAACTATTAATTTACATTGACCTAAATAAAAAGAGGAATATATGAGAATGGTCTACATAAATAGTATTCCTTAAAAATGGATTTTAGAGTCGTTTTAGTTATTGCTCCAATTATTATTGCTTGGATATCAACAGTTTATTGGTTGGGAAAATGGGATGTATTTCGCTTAACTCCTTTAGGATTGCCTAAAAAAGATGTCGCACCTTTTAAGAATTATCAAGTATGGGAGGATTCTGCTTTGGTTCCTGAAAGTGGAAGGCCCGAGGAAGGATATCCTGTATTTACAGTAAGGACTCTTGCTGTTAACGCCCTTGGAATACCAACAGTATTTTTCTTAGGAGCTATTTTGGCTATGCAATTTTAATTATTAAAATATAAGTATAGATTTAGTTAAATAATATAAATTTGCATACACTTACTTTTAAATAATTTTAAGAAACAACTACAAGTTTCAAACTTTTCAATTCACAAAGTTAAACAAATAATATTAGAAATTTATATTAGTTTTTATATCACAATTCCTAATAATTATTATTAGCCTTTAATTATTTTAGTTGATTTATGCAAATTCAATTTGCCTGGAGCTTATGTATTGCAGTCTTAGTGGTCATCGCTTCAATAATACCTCTTACTTTAGGCAGAATTAAAGCAGGCTACAGTGTTGAAAATATGTCTGCTCCAAGAGCCCTCTTTGATCAGTTGCCTGATTTTGGCAAAAGAGCTGTTTGGTGTCACCAAAATTGCTGGGAAAGTATATCCTTGCATGCTCCAGCTTGCTTATTATGTTTATTAGCTGGTACAGATTCAAATGTTTCGTTAATGGCTGCCTGGTTACACCCTCTTATGAGGTTACTTTATATATTTGCTTATATATTTAATATCCCTTTAGCGAGGGGATTATGTTGGGCTGTTGGTCTTTTATCGACGCTCATTTTGTATAAAGAAGGATTATTTTTTTTAATTTAAAAAATTATATTCTCAATATTTTCTAATTCAAATTCATTTATAAGTATGACTTTATTCGATAAAGCTAATTTATGAGCAGATTTTGTGAATCCTGATTTTGAAACTAATATTGCATGTGTACCTAACCAATACTTTTTACCTGCATATATTTCTTGAACAGCACTATTACCAACCGCTTTTTTATGGGATTTGCATTGAATACAAAGTCTAAATTTATCTATAGTGGCGATTAGATCAACACCCTGGTCTCCCGATGTTGGTGTTAACTCCACTTTCCATCCCTTAGATTTTAATTTTTGACAACAATAAACTTCAAAATTTATACCTTTTTTATATTTTTCATTGATTTCATGTTTATCATCTTTTGATAAGCTTAAACAAGATTTTTCAATTAAGCTTGCAACAAATACATACCAATCATTGCTGTTTAATTCCCTTTTAATTCCAAGAATTTCATCTTCAATAAAAGGATTTTTAATTTTATAGAAGTTCCATTTCTCAAAGAAAGTTTCTATATTAACAAAATTTTTTAATATTACTTTTAGCCAAAAATATGGAATACCCTCTTTAAATCTCGATGATCCTTCTGCGATATTCTGTATTATTAGATTTTCATCTAATGGAGGGTTTCCAAACCATTTATCAAGATTTTCGTTACCATAAGCATCAATTTCTTTTAGTCTTCTTCTCTCTTCAAGGAGATTATATTTATTTTCATTAATAATCCTCTTAATCTCTCCAATAAAAAAATTTGCACCTAAATTAATAAGTAGTTTTTCTTTCTTAATTCTTATTTGATAATCACTAAATAATCTATAAATAGTAAAAGACAATATTGAGGTTGATACAACAATAAATAATTTCATTTAATAAGTAATTTCGTATTATTAAATTTTTTAAATTTAAAATGTTTTAGTTTTTCTTACAAGAAAATTATTATTTGTAATAAGTTTAGAGTCTTTTACTTCAAAACCGCTTATTGCAGATATTTCACCTTTAATTCCCTCCATAGTCAATTGCTCAATTATTCCTTTTATTACCTCATCTTCTACTAGTTTTCTATCGATTCTCTCAGGAGTTATATCTGTTAACCATTTGGAGGTCTTTTTCTTTACAACTTCTGTTGAATTTGTGATTTTAAGATAGATAGCCATTCAAATTAATTTTCTGTATTAATTATAAAGTAGTTTATTTTATTTATTATCATTATCCTTACTTTCCCAATCAAGAAATTGAAAAACAAAAATTGCAAAAATCGCAAAAAAGATTGTAAACAGTCCTAACCACCCTAGGAATTTATTATCGATAAATAAATCTGTAAGCATTGAATTCTCTTGATAAGTGGATTCCATCTCATATTGATAAGAATCAATAATTTGAAATAAATGTTCTTTAAAAAATATATTTAAATAAATCACTTTATTAAACCAAAATTAGGACCCATTTTTAAATTATAAAAATACAACGTAAGAAATTCTGGTCTTTGTCTTACTGCTTTAAATGTTTCTTTATTAATTAAAACTAAATCACAACAGGCTTCTGTATGAAATAAATCCTCCTTAGAATAAAACTTTGAAGTTATTTTTATTCTTGGCCCTTTATTAATCATAAAAATACTTTTAATTGTAATTAATTCGCCAATATTAATAGGAATGAGGTATTTAATTTTTATATTATAAACAGGAATTTCATAACCTTTACTTAAAAGATCTATATAGTTTAAACCTACTTTACTTAACGAATCAAACCGAGCTTCTTCAAGCCAATTTAGATAAGCCCCATGCCACATTACTCCAGCGTGATCTGTATGTTGGGGCAGGACTTTTTTTTTAAATTCCCAAATTCTATTATTATTCATAAGATTCGTTTAATTTTCACTTTTAGTTTATAAGAATGATAAGCTGATTATTATTTAATATTTTATTCAAAAGTATTTGCTCTATAAATTAATTAGAAGATTATGTTTAGAAAAAATGATAAGGGAAGAAATATGAAAAAAATTTTTCAATGGCAAGATTATTTAAATTGGAATAGTATGACAGATCAACAAAAGATTAATTTTAAAAGAGCATGTTTGTTTCCTTTATTAGCAATTTTTGTTTTTAACTTCTTATCTAAATTTACATATGCAATATTAATCTTAACTTCTATTTATCTGGTAATAAGATTTAAGAATAGAAGGAGAATCTCAAAATAAAAATTTCTTATATAAAAATTAAAATTTTGTGATTTAATTTTCTCTATATATATTTTAAGATATTTCTATATTCATTAAATATTTTATAAATTTCATATACAACTAATGTATTAAGAAGAGACTTAAATTAATAAAACAAGTCTTATAATTTTGTAAATGAATGAATTATATGGAATTTTTAAAGTTCTTTATTTTTGGCATAGCAGGAGTCAGCCTCATTATCTGGGTAGCACTAATAGCTTTGTGGCATGTTTATATGTTCCCAAGATTTTTTAAAAATGATAATATAGCTGCAAATAATATTAATAGTGAAATTGATGAGTTGGAAACCCAACCAATACTTGGTTCCTTATTAAATAGTAATAATTTACCCGAGATCCCTGATAGAAAAAAATATTCAATGAAATCACTTGTCGTGGCTGATTTTGGAAAGCTTAATAATTTAAGGTTAGATCCTCTTTATACAGGTGTTTCACTAGGAGTAGTATTTGCTACCTTTACAATTATTACTTACGGACTTCATAGCGGATTCCCTCAAGTTTGAGTTCTATCTATATTTAAGAGTATTTAGGATAAGTTTTACATTTATATAAAAAAGAAATATAATAAATACTAAATTTTTTTTTATGAAATTTATCTTTAAAATTATATTTACTGTAATGATATCATTACTGATTAATTATGAAAACGTTTTTGCCTCTCCAATAAATAATACTGATCAAACTGATATTGATAACTTAGAAAAGATCGAAAACTCCAATAACAGAAAAAATTCCATAACAAAAAAAGTTAGTGATGAAGATATATTTGGAGATGAACAAACATTTCCCTTCGTCGCTGGTTTAGGCAAAAATGCAGCACATTAATTTATTATTTGGTTATATATTTTATAACTATTAATTACTCTAATTTTGAAAGGTCTAAGAATTCTTGAACTGGCAGAAGCACTTGATGTTGAGTGTTCCGATTTAATTGCAATTTGCGCCATTCTAAATATAAATGCGACCTCTAGATTAAGCACTCTTTCTTTTCAGGATTGTAAAAAGATAACTGATTATTATGAAGAAATTCAATCTAAGTAATTTTATTTAAGAAAGCTTAGGTTTTTTCAATATTTTTAATCATAGAAACTAATTTATCGTGAATTTCCTTCTCTGATATTTCTTCATTGAAACTAATTACTGCGGTTTTATTATCATATTTTATTTTAAAAGAAGAACTACTAATCTCTACCATTTTTGCATCATTAAATTTGTCAATTTGGGCATAGAATTTTAGATATTTATGAACAGCATCAATGTGATCTTTATTCATATGATCACAAACCCTTCTACTAGTCTTTTCACTAATAGTATTCATAACAATTTAAATAAATGATATATATTCTACTCTATTTGAAAATTATTACTTAAATTGTTATCTATTAATTTTCAATACTAGAGATTATTAAGTTTAGTTGTTCTTTTACTTCCTCAGCAGTTTTTGCTCTAACCAAATTCTTTCTTAAATCATTAGCACCTTCAAAATCTTTACATGTCCATGCAATATGCTTTCTAGCTATTAACAAGCCATGTTTCCCTTTCTTATCTGTTAATTCATCAAGATGTTCAATAATTAATCTTAATTTTTCATTTAATGAAGGCTTTTTAAAATTCTTTAATCCTTTAATAGCCGCATCAATTTCTCCTAATATCCAGGGAGAACCAAGAATGCCTCTCCCAACCATAATTCCATCTGCTTTTGTTGTTTTAAGGCATTCAATTGCATCTTTAATGCTAAAAATATCTCCATTTGCTATTACTGGAATTTCTAATTCTTCTTTTAAATGTCTGATCATTTCCCAATCTGATTTTCCACTAAAACCTTGTGCTCTTGTTCTCCCATGTATTGTTAACATATTTGCACCTGCGTCTTGCAGTCTAAGAAGAAATTCTTTAATATTTTCATCCTTACTTGACCAACCAATTCTAGTTTTTACAGATACAGGAATATTAACCGCTCTAGAGATTCTTTTAACTAATTCAACAGCTAGTACTGGGTCTTTTAAAAGAGCACTTCCCCCACCCTTCTTAGCAATTTTTTTTACTGGACAACCCATATTTATATCAATTATGCATGCACCAGATGACTCTGATTCTTTAGCAGCTTCTGATACTGAAGAAGGTCTATTGTCAAATAATTGAATCCCCACAGGCCCTTCTTCTGAGCTTATTTGGTTGATTTTTTCTGCACCATATCCAAGTTTTAAGCTAGTCGCATTAATCATTTCAGTAAAAAGTAATGAATTAGGTGCCCACCTTCTTATGAATTTTCTAAAGATTTTATCTGTTACACCAGCCAAAGGCGATTGGATTACACAGCTTTGTATAGTCCTTGAAGTGCCATTACCTTTTATTTGCAATGATGTATACATGAATTAAATGTGTTCTAAGGGTCTTTTTTATTTATATAAATATTAATTATTAATTATTAATTATTAAATATTACTATTTACTGGATGATTAAAAACCTCTTAACGAAGAAATTTGAGTATTAAGGAATAATTAAAAAAAAACATACAAATAGAATAAATTTACAATTTGTACTTTATTGGGTATTACTTTTTGCTAGTTTAGGTATATAAACATTATTTCATTTGTTGTACAAAATCCTTTCAATTCTATTTTCAATATACCTTTTAATTTTTCCTGCCACGGTAGAAGCATTACAGGGTAATATGGATTTGACTAATGCGCAATCTTCCGTTGGGCAGAGATTTGCTAAGGTATTTTGCGAAGCAAAAAAAGGTGGTGTTAATTCAGAAACTGCAAGTGAATATGCTCTTAATAATACTTATTTAAAGTTCGTTGCTTTCCCTGATGATGAACAATATCTGGAAGATTTATGGTCTTTTACTTCACAAAGTATCAAAAAAGGATGCGGAGATTTTGTTGATATAGATGAATTAAAAGAGTTAGAAATTTTTTTCAAAGAAGAGGGGATAATTGCCTCTAATAGAGATTTATATTTGCCCTCTTTTGAAAGTAATTAGTTAAATTTTTTAACTTATACTAATATAGTGAAAAATATCTTAAGTAAATGACAATTTTAGGTTTGAATTCCCCTGAGATATTTCTCATTTTATTAATAGTTTTAGTAATTCTAGGTAATAAAAGAATAGAGAAGTTTTTAAACTTTTTGCCTAAACTTTTAAAATTTCTTCTTAGCGATAAAAAAAGTATTTTTGATGCAGAAACAGATATATATATTCAAAAAGAAAAGTCTTCAGAGGAAAAAAGGACAAAATCTATTCCAAAATCAAAAGAAGTTGATATAAAGCGAATTAAGTCTGAAAAAACATTACAATCCTCTGAAGAAAAAAGTAATAAATCTACTAATAAATCAAAAAAAGTTGACATAAAGCAAATTAATTCTGGTAAAACAGTAAAAACTCCTGGACTAAATAAAGTCAAACCAGTTAAAACAATAGATAGTAATGAGTTGAATGGGGGCGATGCCAATTCTCCCAAAACAAACAAAT
>MDTA01083045.1_pt1 | contig 12157 bp, 9 predicted proteins | sample 811151 | NCBI WGS metagenome assembly MDTA01 (sample SAMN05326648, study PRJNA326480) | marine metagenome | isolation source: seawater | place: Indian Ocean: South | collected 2010
CTCAGTCGTAGTTGTTCCTCCTCCAGTTGTTTCAGTGGTCTGAGTTGTTTGAGTCGTTCCCTCTCCAGTTGCTGTTTCTGTTTCTGGATTGACCTCTGTTACGATATCACCAACTAGTGTGCTACCAGGTAAACTTTCTGCAAGTGTATCGTGTATTATTGGGTGTGGGAAGAAAGATTTTCCTCCAGCGAGGATTCGAATGACTGCGGAGTAAATGGCTGCTTGGGGACAAGCAGCCCTACCTCTCTAGGCGCTTCCAACGTGATGCAGGAAGGTGTATATCAAGAATACCATCACAACTACCGTAAATCCTAGACCTTTGGCCCAGCTCCACGCTCCTTCGGTTTCAGGCTTGAGGACCACATCTTCCCGAGATTTTTTTAATGGATAGACCTTGCTCAGGATCAACATCAGCGAGCAGATAGTCACGAAAATGATGGCCGCAACGTGAAGCCAGTGCAGGCCAATGGCATCTGCAAAAACGAAATTGGCCAAGGCAAAGAGAACGATACCGGTGAACAGGGAAATCTTGGCCGCTCGCGTCGAAACGCTGGTCGTCAACATACCCATGGCGATGATTGCCAAGATCGGCACGTTGGTCACTGCAGCCAGCATTTTCATGAGCGTAAACAGGCTTTCCGCTTTCCCAATGAAGGGTGCCAACGACATGGCGACCAAGGCCATGATAATGCCAAAACGCTTTCCTACCCGCACTGTTTCCTCGTCGGTAGCCTCGGGCTTGATCATTCCCCGGTAAATATCCAAACCGAAAAGAGTGGAGGAACTGTGGAGCACACTATTAAAAGAACTTAGGATCGCCCCGAAAATGACTGCTCCGAAGAAACCGACCAGCGCTGGAGGCAGGACTTCTGCAACCAGGCTCGGATAGGCCAAGTCTTGCTTGGCTAGGTTGGGACCAAACATTTGCAAGGCGATGATCCCCGGCAGCACCAAATAGATAGGCCCCGCCAACTTGAGACAGGCGGCGATCAGTATCCCCTTCTGGCCTTCCTTAAGCGACTTGGCTCCAAAAGTCCGCTGAACGATCGACTGGTTGGTACACCAATAGTAAATATTGAGCAGGAGCATCCCGGTGAACAAGGTGCTAAACGGTATATTGTCATCTTCAGCCCCAAGCGGATCCAATTGCTGGGGGATATCTCGAACGATCGTCCCCCATCCCGCGAAAATATTGCCATCACCCAAAGCCGCTAGGCCCAGCACTGGAATCAACAGTCCGCCGATTAGCAGTCCAAGTCCGTTTATGGAGTCGGAAATGGCGACCGCCCTCAGTCCACCGAATACCGCGTAGATGCCTCCGCAAGTCCCAATGGCCCAGACCATAATCCAAGTCGCGGCAGTATCGCTCACGCCTAGCAGTTCTGGCACATTGAATAGGGTGTTCATGCCAATCGCCCCCGAATAAAGCACGAATGGAAGCAGGTTGGTCACGAGCGAGAACATGAACACCGCACCTAGAAACTGGCGGGTCTGCTTGTCGAAACGCCGTTCCAAGAATTGCGGAACTGTAGCGATTTGCCCCTTCCAATATCTAGGGAAGGCATACAACGCCATCACCACCATCCCTATGGCAGCGATGACTTCCCAGGCGATCACTTGGGCGCCGTGCGTATAGGCATTACCATTGAGGCCAATCAATTGCTCTGTGGAGAGATTCGTCAGCATCAACGAACCGGCGATCACCCAACCGGTCAGCATATTGCCGGCCAAAAAATAGCTTTTGCCGTGAGCGTGGTCGTCCTTGTGGGTCTTCAGATAGGAAACAACCGCCACGAAGCCGGTAAACGCGATGAAGGAAATTAGGGAGAACATATGGAAAAGGGGGTGGGATTGTGGGCGCGGTTTAAACCGCACCCCAAAAACGGCCCAGCTTGCCCCGTTCGGCAAGGATTTAATTCAGAGTGAGCACTGCTGAACAGCAACCGATCCCAGAACAAAAATCCTCTACCGCACACTGAAGCGGTAAGCCGTCCTGGTGTTATAGATCTCGCCGGGCTTTAGAGTTGTAGACGGAAAATTCCGATGATTTGGCGAATCGGGATAGTGTTGGGTTTCTAGGCAAAACCCAGAGCGGTAGTCGTAAGGGGCTCCACTCTTACCGACAATCGAGCCATCGAGAAAATTGCCACTGTAATACTGGATACCGGGCTCCTCAGTCCATACTTCCATGTATCGCCCGTTCGAGGGCTCATAAGCGCTTGCGGCCAATTCCATTTCCTCGCCTTCGCGATTGAGCACCCAGTTATGATCGTATCCTCCCCCAAGCTCGATTTGCGGATGGTCATCATCGATGCGATCCCCGGGCTTGGTCGGATTTCTAAAATCGAAAGGCGTTCCGTCGACTGGCAGCATTTCTCCCGTCGGCACCATTTCAGCCGTAATCGGCGTGATGTGATCGGCGTTGATCATCAGCTCGTGATCCAGCGGCGTACCCGCGCCTTCTCCGTTCAGATTGAAATAGGAATGATGAGTGAGATTGATAATAGTGGTCTTGTCAGTGGTCGCCCGGTAAGCCACCTCCAATGCATTCTCGTTCGTCAAGCGATAGATTACTCGGATACGGATATTGCCCGGATACCCCTCAGCCCCGTCTGGATGAACGTAGGTCAATACGAGCACTGCGGCATTCCTACCAACGATCGGCCGCGCGCTCCACAATACCTTGTCCAACCCTTTCTCTCCCCCGTGCAAATGGACCGGAACCCCTCCCGCCTCGCTATTGGTTGTAACTTGGTAATCGTTCCCTTCTAGTTGGAACCTCCCATCCTTGATCCGATTCCCGTAGATTCCCACGATACAGCCAAAGTAAGGACTCGCTTCCAGGTAGTCTTCGAGAGTGTCGTAACCGAGGACCACGTCCTCCAACCGGCCTAGACGGTCCGGGACGAGTAATCGGGTGACGATACCCCCGTAGTTGGTGATATCCGCCCTCATTCCATTAGCGTTGGTAAGCGTGTAAAGGTGTACCGCTTCTCCCTCCGGAAGCTCGCCAAAACGCTTCATACTTACCGAGCACTCCTCGGCAACCAGGGTGGTTAATATCAAAGCGGATATTACAAACGCGGCTATTTTTGTCATATTTGGAGCGATTTAGGAAAGTCTGAGAGCCTTATACCCATTCGGCTACAAGTTTTTTCCAAAAATCCAAATTATTTTCATTGGATCCGTAATTTATTTAACTCGCTGACTGTAGGGCACTTATGCAGCATAATTTTCTCGAATTCTCTAGAAATTCTCCAAAATTACAGCCCTGTAATCCAGCCGAACAGCTTCTGTAATTCTCATGTGGTTTACTCAGAACAAGCAAAACGAAGAACACCTTCTTCAATCCCTTGAAACCAAAAATTAAATAACTGGAGAAATCACAAAATGAATATCAAGAAAATCATCACCGCAGTAGCCGCAGTCACTATCATCGCCTCTTCCGCCTTCGCTGGAAACGGCCACAAAAACGGGAAGCACTCCCTCCGCAATCCGGAGAACGTGGTAGCCCTGATGGTAAGCAACCACGACGCGAACCAAGACGGACGCCTCGATTCAGTCGAGCTCGCCAAATCGATCGAAACGCTTTACGAAATCCGGGACGACACAATCACCAATCGCCGCGAAGCGCTCATCGCCGACGGTATCATATCGCCGGTCGAAGCCCAGAGCGGGTTTGTAACGCTATCATTCCTGCCCGAAGACGGCGCAGCGATCTTGATGAGCCGCGCGGACCAGAATGCCGACAATGTTCTCGAACCTTAAGAATTGCTGGAATCCGGCAACGTGTGGAGAGAGCTGAACATCGGAGCTCGCCCTTACTTGGGTCGCCAGTCGTAACGGAAAACACTTTTACGAAGGAATGGGCATTTGGGGGAATGCCCATTCCATAGGGAAACGGGAACCAAGGCCGGGAGCGATTATCGCTTCCGGCCTTTTTCTATGGGAATCAAGTAGCGGCCGATCTCCGAGCGGCCATTTGAAAGAGTAGAACAGGCATCCTGCCTGTTTGCAGAGGTTAAGATCACAGGCTAGAAGCCTAGGCTACCACCTGTGAGCGCGGTCGCCAACCGCGTCTACAATGTAGTCCTAAAAAAATCGGCTAATACTTCTTCTCAACGAACAACCGCCAGCGCTCTTCATCGATGCCGCGCTCGCTCATGGCCTGACGGGACAGTTTGAAGAGCAAATCGGAAAGCCGATTCGCAAACTGGAGGATCGAGGGATCCACTGGATCGATTTGGTTTAGGGTCACCAGTCGCCTCTCTGCCCGACGCACTTGAGCGCGACAGACGTGGCACAACGCCGAGATCTCGCCCCCACCCGGAAGCAGAAAATACTCGGTCTCGGAAGCCAACGACTCCTCGATGGAATCCATCCAGTCATCCAGCCAGCCAGCAGATCCTTGCGGCAAGGGCACCCTCGGTTTCGGATTGTGACTCGATGGCGTCGCCACGTGCGACATCAAATTCATCATTTCCGTTTGGATACGCTGTAACCCGGATTCCCAAGCGTGGTCGGCTTCGAGTTTCGAACGAAGCAAGCCCAAGGAACAGTTGGCCTCGTCCAAATCGCCCAAGCACTCGATACGTGGATCATCCTTGGCCAAGCGCTCTCCGCCTACGATAGACGTCATGCCCCAATCGCCCTGTTTCGTGGTGATCTTGCCTTTCATAGCTTTTGTCAAATCCAATTCCTATAACGGTAGCCCATAATTTGGTCGATGCCTAATCTGAGACATCCCGTTTGTCGTTTTCTTGCACCCATGCAAACAAGTCTTCCAAATTGCCAAATGACTTTGATATTCCCCTAAAGATCACTTGATACAAAGGAACGCCAGCAGCGTCCAATCCCACGACAAGCTCGAATTCGACGCTGCTATCGTTTCTTATAGCGAATCCCATTCTTTCCAGGGCTCGACGAGTCCATTGATAGGCCTCCCCTTCTCCTCGTATTCGAGCGAATCGGACAGGAGTTCTGTGGACCTGAAAGCCGCCCAGTTCCGAATTCCATTCGAAAGAATCACTCCGAAAAAGCTTAGCAATACTTCCTTGCAAAACCAAATCTTCAGGGACTCCAATCGTAAGCGTCCCTTCAAGATCCATCAACCAAAGCTTGTCTGCACAGCCCAGAGAGAGCTCAAGATCGTGAGAAGATGCCAGTATTGCCATTCCATGAGAATGGGCTAGCTCTCGCAAGACGCCGACGATTTCTACACGACGCGGCAGATCGACGTAAGCTGTCGGTTCATCGAGCAACAAGACATTCGATTCTTGAGCCAAAGCGCGGGCAATCATAGCCTTTTGTCTTTCGCCATCGCTGATCTCTCCAAAACGGCGTGTTGCCAAATCCTGGATGCCCATAGCTTCAATTGCCCATTCGATCCGGCTCTCGTCATCCTTATCGAGACCACCCATCAGTCCCGTATAAGGGTGCCTTCCCAGAGCCACGAGACTGTATACCGATACCATGGACCCAGGAAGCGAATCGGTTAGGACAACGCTCACTTGTCGAGCCCGTTGCTTGGGCGTCAACTCGGACAAGAGACGTCCGTTAAGCCAAATTTTTCCTCCCAAAGGATCGTCGATCCCAGCGAGAGTTCGAATCAAGGTAGATTTGCCTGCTCCATTCGGTCCCAAAAGACTGACGAGCTCTCCCGGTTCCAGCTTCAACGACAAATCATCGGCAACGGACTGTTTGCCCTCTTTGTATCCGATCGACAAGGATCGAGCCTCCAAGTTTGGCCTATGATCGCTCATCCTCCAAAGATCCTCTGATAATTTCTCTGCTTGAGCAGGGCGGTAATGATAACCGGGACACCGATGAGAGCGGTGACCGAATTCAAAGGAAGCGTCGCCTCCAAGCCAGGGGCTCTGGCAAGAAGATCGGCAACCAGCCCTATCAGTCCACCCATCAGGATCGCTCCGGGCAAGAGAACGCGATGCTCCGATGTTTTGAACAGATAGCGGCAAATGTGGGGAGCCGCAATTCCAATAAATCCGATAGGTCCGCAAAAACCTGTTACTACTCCCGCAAGCAACGAAGCGCAGCCGAGCATCGCTAATCGCGAGCCGCCAATATTCACACCCAAGGTTTTGGCATAGCGTTCGCCCAACAGAAAAGCGTCTAGCCGCTTGACGAGCAAGGTCGCCCCAATCAATCCTGCTAGGACAATAGGAACGAAGAGACCTAACTGTTCCAAGGTTACCGCGCCAAAATTCCCGAATGACCAACTGAAGAAGACCTGCAGACGATCGGCCATGCTGTAGTAGATCAAAATGCTGACAATCGAGCTAACACCGTAGCTAATCATCAGTCCTAGTATCAATAAAGACATGACATCTACACGGCTAGATAGCATCAGTATCAGGACTAGCGAAGCGCCCGCCCCCAACGTTGCGGCAACGACCACAAGTAAACTTCCAGTTAAAGGCGTTTGGCTCGCCAGAACGATACCGCCTGGCCCAAGCGCCAGCAGGGCAATTGCAACCCCCAGGCTGGCTCCGCTATTTACCCCAAGAACGAATGGATCTGCTAGAGGATTTCTAAACACGGTTTGCATCATCAAACCAGATACAGCCAAGGCGGCTCCGGCAAAAGCTGCTGTGACCGTTCGAGGCAATCGAAACTCGAGCACTATGGCCGAATGCAAAGCATTCGTGTCATTCGAACTAAAGAGGCTCTTTATCGCTTCAAGAAGAGGGATGTCGACCGAACCAAGGCAAATTCCACTCAAGAATACCAACATCGCCAAAGCAGCGAGAGCAAAGAAACAAACGATTATATTCCTGCGATCCATATACTCGCTAAAATCTACCGACTTCTGGGCAGTTTTTCGTAGTAGGTGAATTCATGCTCGCCGAGAAACTCCGGGTGAAATATAGCTATAAGGTCGGCAAGCGATTCGTCCGGCCTTAAGACACCGCGCTCCCAAACTTCGTTTCCACCGCCTGGACCGATGAGTTTTGAATTATTGAAAACATTCCCATTAAGGAAGGCTTTAAATCGGGCAAACCGTGCATCCATCGATTCTAAATCTGCCAATGAGCGCGCCTGACCTGGGTGTATCCAGAAATCCGCATCGATCGCTTCATAGAATACTTTTTCTAGATCAACTGGAACGCCTCCTGACGACTCCAGGGAACTAAAGAGGTATTCCCCACCGGCATCGTCTATCGCTTGAGCGGTAAAGCTATTTCCTCCAGGCACATGCCAAATACCCGCGAACGGAGCATTGGCCAATACAGTAGGACGACTCTCAATAGATCTCGTTAAAGCCGTTAGCTTCTCGTAACGATCCGCAATTTCGTCGAATACTTCTTTAGCCAGTTCGTCTTTCCCGAAGAAGGCTGCTGTGAATCGTATCCACTCAGCGCGACCTAGCGGATGCGTCTCCATGTAACCTGCCGTTACTGCCACGGGTTGCCCAGTCCGCTCTAGCAAGGGATGGGCATCGTGCTGAGGATCGCCCACAGCGCTCGCGAGGATAAGATCCGCCTGCAAAGACAACGTGGCCTCGATGTCAATGGAACTTTCACCAGGAATCGATTTGGTGTATCCACTTTTCAGTTGCTGCAATGTCTTCCGGTCGTTAGCGTATTTCGCGTGAGCTACGCCCACCAAACTTCGATAAAGGTCTAGGGCCTCTACGTGAGCTAAATAAACGGTTCCCAAAACTGCCAGGCGTTCAACCGGCGTTTTAATTACGCGAACATTCTTCTCCAACGCAGGAACGGTTGCCCCTTTAGGCACGAGCGCAAACTGGAAAAGCGTGTCTCCCGAATTTCTCCATGGATTGCGTACGGCAACTATTCGGTGGCTAGCAAACTCCTCTATGGAAAAGTTTTTCGCATACCGCAGGTTTACGCTTTCGCCTGCCGCTTGGCCGCTAGGGATCCAACCAGACAATACGAATAAGCCGAGAATTCTGGATACGGTAATCTTCACGCGTCTTTTTATCAGTGGTTTTGAATTCTTAAAATGTATCCATCGGTTAAACTGGTAGGGCTGCTTGTCCCCAAGCAACCGATAATAGATCGCCTCGTTGCAGCTGACTAGGGATAGTCAGCCCTACCACTAGATCCGTGTTAGAACTTTTCAAAAACTCCATTCTATTCCTCCGAAAGCCGCTAACCCACGAGCCTTGATCCTCCCGCTAAAGCTCGATTCGCTCGCCGTGTAATCCTCGTCTAAGGCGTTCTCCACGCGGAATGTCCAAGCCAAAGTGTCATTAACCCGATACCTGGAAGCGATTCTCAACAGCAGATAGTTGTCCATGTCCAAGCTCCCAAAGGTTTCCCTTCCCACAACGTAGTTCAAACCAATGTTCGTAGAAAGCTTTTGCCCGATCCGAATAGCATTGGAAAAACTGAATTGATGCCGAGGGATTGCAGGCTGCCGAGTAGTCGAGCCGAATGCAAGATTGGTAGAATTCGATTCTGTCCAGGTGTAGGCGATAGTCGCTGTCCAATCATCTCTAATTTCCAAGTCCACGTAAGATTCTACTCCATAGTTTTCAGCAATATCCCTGTTCTCATAGGTCCCATCGAGTCCCTCAGTCGGTGTCCATATGATCAAATTTTCGATATCGTTGGAAAAGTAAGTGATCCCCGCTTTGATGTCCCCATTATCAGAATACCCATCGATTCCAATTTCCCAACCCTCGCTTTCTTCGGGTTTTAGGTTCGGATTGCCCAAGGCAAAGCTGGAAGTCGAAAACAGGCGAAAGAAATTCGGCGCTCGAAAGGCCGTGCCAAAGGCGGCTCGAGCATGAAGTCGGTCGTTCAGCCGCCACAAGCCATTTGCCCGCCAAGTGGTCTTCGATCCAGAGAACTCGTAGTCGTCATTGCGGGTGCCCAGCACAAGGTCAATGTATTCGCCAGAGGCGATTTCCGCTTGAGCGAACCAGGCATGGCTCTCGCCATCGCTCTCTGGAAAGGAATTGTCGTTCCCCTCTTGGCGTTCCCAGGAAACCCCCGAGGCGAGGCGTATCGAATCCGTAGCTTCGAATGCATTTTGCCAGTCAAGAGCCAAGTTGCCAGCATCTCCGATATAGAGGAATCCCGTTTGTCGGTAGTATTCATCCAGTACCGACAATGTAGCTCTCTGATTCCAACGTTCGGATCTAGTTTCCAAGTACGCGCTAAATGCGATCGTATCACTCTGAATACGATCCGATGGAGGGGGCGTCAAATCGCCTCCCGGATTGCTGTAGTCGGTAAACTCACCTCGAGAAGCAACTCCCACAGTGGCAGTTTCAGTCAGATCATAATCGAATCGAAAGGAGTAGCTTTTCATTTTCCCCTCATTATCCGCTCCCTCGTTGTCACTCTCCTGATTGGCAACATGAAAGGAATAGTCCAAGGCTCCGGTTGCTCCCTGACCTTGCAAGGCCAGCAGTTGACTATTGTATGAACCCGCTTCCGCGGTGAATCGGTAGGTCGGGTCGCCTTTTCCTCGTCGCGTCTCTAAGCGAACGACTCCACCGATTGCGCTGGACCCGTATAGCGTGCTCTGAGGACCACGAATAATCTCCACCCGATCTAGGTTAAACCCACTGGCGCCAGCCATGAAACGCCCGGCTGAAAAGATGGCAGAGTTGGTTTTAACTCCATCGACCAGGCTTAAAACCCGTGTTCCCGAGTTTCCGCGAATAGCTATGTCAGCTGTCGATGCCAGCGCTCCATCGCTGGGAGCAAAGACGCCCGCCACATCCATGAAACCAGTACGCAAGTCTCGAATCATTCGTTGCTCCAAATTGGTCCCGTTGAGCAGGTCTGCGCTAATGCCAAGCGAATCTAGCGACCGTTCCGTGCGTGTAGCTCCGACAATCAGAGGTTCGAGCTCATAGCTCTCCTCCGCGTTGGCGCCTGGATTAAGAAGTCCAAACGTTAAGACGCCAATACCTAAGGAATTGGCTATTTGCGTGAGTAGTGTCTGTTGGATTTTCATTGTTTGTGAAGTTCAGAGATGCATCGCGCAAAACTGAATACAAACAAGCCACCCAAGAGAAATCGCCCCGCGCGCATAGCTACGAGCCGCTCATTCTACGCTATGGGCATTGCATAAAATCCCACTAGCGAGACAGCTGTTTATACCGCTCGTTTACGCGACAAGCTTTCGATCCCAATCGTTTGATCGAGAATCAGGTATTTTATCCGCAGCCAGCATTAGGACTCGGAGCTGCCTTTCGATTGCTCCATACCTCAGCGCGACTGTCGCCGAATCTCACGGCATTTCCTGAATCTGCGGACGTAAAAAAAGGAAAGAACAAAGCCCTTTTGAATCGAGTTCGAGCGAGCTGAGCTGAGCTGGACCATGCCCAAGAAGGGTGAGCAACGGCAAGCCAAATCTCAGGCTAAGACAAACTTCAGCGATACCTCTTGGATAAACTTTAAAGCTCTTTTACCCAGATATTACGAAACTGGATACGATTGGAATGGTCCTGCAGAGAGATGGGCAGTGGTTCGCTCGGAGGACGGATGGCCCGGTCTGCTTGTTTGTGAGCAGTCTGAAAGATTATCTCCTCGTTTTTCTGAACAACTATCCCATTAAGCCGAACAGTTATGCGAGCTCTTTGCTTGAGATCGCCATTTTCGTATATCGGCGCTCTGTACGTGACATCGTATGTCTGCCACTCCATTGGTGGACGAGCAGCGTTCACCTTGGGAGGTAACAACTTGTATAAAGCGCCCAATTCATTCCAAAGGCCATCTAATCCATAGCTGTTTAGAATCTGCACTTCATATCCATTCGGAGCGACACCTTGAAAGAACAAGCCACTGTTTCCACGGCCCTGCCCGCTTTTGCCCGGCTCTACCGGATATCTGAATTCCATGTGGAAGCGAACATCCTTGAACTTGCGTTTAGTTATTATCGTACCTCCGATGGGCGGCTCAGCGTCCTTGTTAGCCGCGGTTGGATTTATCTCCATAACCCCATTTTCCAAAAGGGTCCAAGTAACCTTTCGTCCGTCCGTGTGCTCCCATTCGTCAAAATCGCTTCCATCGAAGAGTCGAATAGCTCCTCTCGGAGGCTTGGCTCGCAGTGTCGGCGAGCCCAACTTGACTCGTTTGAGTGAAAACTCGGATACATTGCCTCCAATCGCCCCTCTACCTATCAGACCCGATTTAGTGACTCGAAAATCCCAATCACCATCCTTGGCAACGATCTCGTCACCCTCCAACCTCACCTCTCCAGAATAGTAAACCTCCGCTCGCCGATTGTGGTCCTGGGTAAACTTTACGCGGTAAACGCCTTCGTCGATATTGATCACTTGAGAGCACAAATTCGGATTAATTTCCTGGTAGCTCTTTTCCGGACCATTCAGCCACTCGCCAACATAGTCTCCCATCAAGACTTTGTCCGCTTCGGCGACATCCGTCCACTCGGGACCAGATCCAGCGCCAAAAACGACTGGGTTCAAAAAGGCTAGCAAGGCAAAACAGATAGCGAATCGGTTTCTCATGATATTCGAAAACTGGGGTTATGGCAGCGAGGAGATAAAAAATAAGCTCAGAGGAGGAGACAAGTTTTCTTGGAGAGTCTCACTTAAGTCGCAATCTGTTTTTTAAATGGTAGGGCTGACTGTCCCCAGTCAGCCGTTTTGATTAACCTTTCCTATCTCGGCTGACTGGGGACAGTCAGCCCTACCATCGCCAACGCAAGCGAGAAACAAATCGCTACTCGGCGTCTGGCCACTCCCAATAAGGGGCCTCGGCTATCATGTCTCGGTGGACGGCAGTCATTTCTCTAGAGAGTCGATCGACCAGGTCTCTGTTCTCAATGGCTACGTCGTGCCTTTGGGCGCGATCAGTCCTCAAATTGTATAACTCGAACCAGTCCCAAGTGGATTCGCGGATGAAGTCCATATCCGAAGCAACCATAGCATGAGTCGATGGCATTTCGTTGTGTCGCAGATAGCCCAGCAAAACCCAATCGCCCTTGCGGAAGGCTCCCGCAGGCATTTGCTGGGTGATTCCCTGAGCCCGTTGACCAGATCCAGCTATCGAACGGTAGAAATACCAGAGCAGCGGCTTGCTGCGACTCCAGCTCTCGCCGAACAAAACCGGACTGAAATCCACCCCATCTATCGTCCGATCGTCAGGAAGCGGGACGCCTGTAATCGAGCAAATCGTTGGAACCATATCCACAA
>MDTA01174232.1_pt1 | contig 12151 bp, 15 predicted proteins | sample 811151 | NCBI WGS metagenome assembly MDTA01 (sample SAMN05326648, study PRJNA326480) | marine metagenome | isolation source: seawater | place: Indian Ocean: South | collected 2010
CAGGGTGGACCTCTAATGCATGTAATAGCAGGTAAAGCTGTTGCCTTTGGTGAAGCTCTAAAACCAGAATTTAAAAAATATATAAAACAAGTTATTAAAAATGCTCAAACCCTTAGTCAAACATTAGTAGATGGTGGTCTCAAAATTGTTTCTGGCGGCACAGATACTCATCTTATATTGGTTGATTTAACACCAATGGATCTCACAGGCCATGCCGCTTCAACAAGTCTTGAGGAAGCACATATTACTTGTAATAAAAATGGAATACCTAAGGACCCAAATCCGCCAAAAATAACTTCAGGAATTAGATTAGGAACCCCAGCGGCAACCACAAGAGGTTTTAAAGAAAAGGAATTTGAAACTGTTGGCAATTTGATACTTGAAACTTTATCAGGTTTAAAACAAAACCCAGACGATAATAGTAAGATTGAAGGAATTGTAAAAAAGAAAGTAATAGATCTTTGTAATCAATTTCCAATATATAACTAGGAGATATTATGAAGTGCCCATTTTGTGGAAATAACGACACACAAGTGAAAGATTCTCGTGCTACAGAGGATAACTCTGCGATAAGAAGAAGAAGATTTTGCTCGGCATGTGGAGCGCGATTTACGACCTTCGAAAGAATACAATTACGCGAACTAACAGTTATTAAAAAATCTGGTAAAAAAGTTCCTTTTGACAGAGATAAACTAGAGAGATCAGTTCAAATAGCTCTTAGAAAAAGGCCAGTTGACACCGAAAGAGTTGATAGGATGATAAGCGGCATAGTAAGAAGAGTCGAAAGCTTGGGTGAGACTGAAGTATCATCTGATGTGATTGGTGAAATTGTTATGGAAGGCTTACAGAGCATTGACTCGGTTGCATATGTAAGATTTGCATCAGTTTACAAAAATTTTCGTGAAGCAAAAGACTTTGAAGAGTTTTTAGGTGTGATTTCCTCAACTGAAGATTAGGTAGTACTTTGGGCGAAAGAAATTATCTTAGAATTGCTGAAAGAATGGCACATAGAGCAATTGGCTCAACTTATCCCAACCCCCCTGTAGGAGCTATAATTGTTAAAGATGGAATTATTATGTCTAGAGGCTGGACACAGCCAAAAGGTATACCTCATGCTGAAATTCACGCTATAAATCAAATAAGAAATAAAAAAGACATTAAAGGTGCTCATTTGTACTGCACACTTGAGCCTTGCACACATAAGGGCAAAACCTCACCATGTGTTGACCAAATAATTAAAATGGGATTCTCAAAAGTCATTATCTCTCAGATTGATAAAAATCCTCTCATTCATGGAAAATCTATTAAAAAATTAAAAAAAGCAGGAATAAAAGTAATTGTTCGAAGTTTTGGTCAAGAAATAAGAAATTTGAATGAAATTTTTTTTAAATCGCTAAAATATAACACTCCTTACGTTACACTCAAGATTGCCTCTACCGCAGATGGTAAAATTGCAACTAAATCACATCAAAGTAAATGGATAACCAATTCATCATCTAGAATGATGGGCCATAAATTAAGATCTATTAATGAGTGTTTGCTTGTAGGCTCAGGTACAATCAAGACAGATAATCCTAAATTAGATTGTAGGCTTGAAGGACTTGAACACAGATCTCCAGATATATTTTTATTAGATAGAAACCTTGAGCTAAATAAGAGTTTGAATATTTTTTCAAATAAAAAACGTAAGTTGTATGTATTTTATTCAGACAAATTACACAAAAATATTCTTAAATCAAAAAATATACAGTATATAAAAATAGAAGAATTGAATAATAAGTTAAATATAAATACGATAATCAAGACAATATCAAAGCTTGGATATATGAGAATATTAGTTGAAGGTGGACCAAAGTTAGCTACTTCTTTATTAAATAATGACCTAATTAATGAAATAAATTGGTTTAGGGCAAGCGATATAATGGGTGATAACGGATTAGGTGCAATTTCTTCCTTAGGAATAGATAGCATAAGCCATCTTAAAAAATTCAAATTAATTAGCAGTAATATGATTGATAATAATCAATTAACTATTTATAAAAAAAAATAATACATGTTTTCAGGAATTATAGAAAATCAGGGGATTGTTAAAAAATTTTATAAAATCAAAGATTATAGACTCATCATTGATACAGACCTTAAGTTCTCAGATATAAAAAATGGAAGTTCAGTTTGTTGTAACGGAGTTTGTTTAACAGTTACTTCAAAAAAAAGAAACCAAAAAAAAATAAGACTTACTTTTGATGTGTCTGAAGAAACAGTGAATTGTACGAATTTTAAAGAAATAAATATTGGAGATTTTATTAATATTGAAAAATCACTTAGAATAGGCGATGAAATTAGTGGTCACTTCGTATTCGGGCACGTGGATGATACCGCGAAAATTATTTCATCAAAACAAGTTGGCGACTCAAATGAATTAAAATTAAAAATATCTAGAAAACTTGTCAAATTTATTGCAAAAAAGGGATCTATTTCAGTTAATGGAATTTCCTTAACAGTAAATAGTATTAAAAATGGAGTAATAAGTCTTAATATAATACCCTATACATGGAATAAAACTAACTTACACAAACTTAAAGTTGGTGATCCAATTAATCTTGAAGTAGATATGCTAGCAAGATATGTTACGCAAAATCGCTAAAGTAAATTTTATGAATAATGAATTTATATCATCCATTGAGGAAATTATTGAGGACCAAAAATTAGGTAAAATGGTAATTATGGTTGATGATGAAGATCGTGAGAATGAGGGAGATTTAATAATTCCTGCAGAAAAGGTTGATGATAAAGCGATTAATTTCATGGCGACTCATGGAAGAGGTTTAATTTGTTTATCGTTAACGGAAGAAAGAGTTAAAGAGCTTGATTTGCCTCTTATGTCTCAAAACAATGACTCAAGGGACTCAACCGCATTTACCATTTCGATTGAGGCTAAAGAGGGAGTGACTACAGGCATTTCAGCCCAAGATAGGGCGGTTACGATACATACAGCCATTGATAGATCAAAGACAAAAAATGACATAATGAGTCCAGGTCATGTTTTTCCTCTTGTAGCAAAAGATGGGGGTGTACTTTTAAGAGCTGGTCATACAGAAGCGTCAGTCGATCTTGCAAGATTAAGCGGAAACTTTCCTGCCGGGGTCATTTGTGAGATTATGAATGATGATGGCACCATGGCAAGAGTTCCTGATTTAATAGAATTTGCAAAAAAACATAAAATAAAAATCGGAAGAATTGTTGACTTAATTTCATATAGAAGAGACAAGGATAAATTTGTAAAAAATATATATGACTCACAAATAAATTTAAATTCTGGAGGTCTATTTAATATTAAAATTTATGAGTCTCTCTATGATGGCACAGAACAAATAGTCCTATCAAAGGGAGATATTGAAAATGGCAAGCCTGTAATGGTAAGAGTTCATGTGACAGATTATTTTGATAATTTATTTGGTGAATATGGTAGCGATGATGCTTCTTTGCACAAAGCTATAGAATTAATATCTAATGAAGAAAGAGGCGTTATTATACTCGTAAGAGATACTGGTAAATCAATTATAAATGACTTGATCACTGACCGGTATAATACAGGTTATAGAAATCAGAAACATAACGATGAACTGAGAATTTACGGAATGGGCGCTCAAATATTATCTGAAATAGGCATCAAAAAAATGATACTTTTAACAAATACAGAGTGGAAGTTTATTGGACTGGATGCATTTGATATAGAAATTGTAGAAACGAAACTTTTAAGTAAAATATAATGTCAAATAAATATAATTTTTTAATTGTCGCTTCGAATTTTTATCCAAAAATTACTGATGGACTTATCATAGGAGCAACTTCTGAGTTAAAAAAACTCAAATGTAATTATAAAATATATAATGTGAAGGGCTCGCTAGAAATTCCTGTCAAGATTGCTATTGCTTTAAATAAGAAAAAATATGACGCAGTTATAGCACTAGGTTGTATTATCAAAGGTAAAACAGATCACTATGAATTTATTGCTAGTGCAATTACAAATTCACTACTTTCATTATCTATTGATAAAAAAATACCTATTTCAAATGCTGTATTAACTTGTTCCAACTTAAAACAAGCTAAGCAAAGATCATCAAATAAGGTTAATCGTGCCAGGGAAGCAGTTTTAGCGGCTATTTCAGTTATTGAGGCATAGACATAAAGTGTCTAATATTAAATCTTATCAAAGGCTAATTGCTGTTCAAGCGATTTATGAATTATCTATTAATAAAAAAAGTACTAATATTAATTTGAAGGATATTTTTAAACATATCATTGAAAATTCAGATTATAAAAAAAAATTGGATGACTCGAATCTCTTATTAGCAGAAGAAATATATAAAGGCGTTAACTCAAATTTAAGTAAAGTAGATCTGATTTTGGCTAAATCTCTTAGAAATGAAAAAAATGCTCAAACTTTTGATAAGTTGTTACTATCTATTTTTAGATCAGCAATTTATGAGCTTACATTTAAGAGAGAGATTTCAAAAAAAGTCATTATTTCTGAGTATTTACTGATTACAAATCGTTTTTTTGGGAATAAAGAGGCAGCTCTACTCAACGGTGTGCTTGATAACCTTCAAGAAATCTAGAGTAAAATAAAAGTTGCATATTTATGTAATTTTTGGCATTTTCAGCTCCAATAAATAATTTAAGGGAAACAGAATATGAGTATTTTAAATTTAATTATTTTCTCAGGAATTCTATCCATCATTTATGGATTTTGGGCTGGAAACTCTGTACTAAAATCAAATGCAGGTAGTGAAAAAATGCAGGAAATTTCCTCTGCAATTCAAGTTGGTGCCCAAGCGTATCTAAATAGACAATATACAACAATAGCAATAGTAGGAGCTGTTATATGCGTTCTCTTATACTTATTTTTTAGAGATTTTTGGGTAGTTGGAGGATATCTAATTGGGGCAATATTATCTGGCGCAGCGGGCTATATAGGAATGATTATTTCTGTAAGGGCCAACGTAAGAACTGCACAGGCTGCGAGCGAAAGTTTGGGCAAAGGACTAAGCGTTGCTTTTAAAGCAGGAGCTGTAACTGGTATGCTTGTTGCGGGCTTAGCCTTACTATCAATATCTGTATATTACGCTATACTGGACTCCTATTCTGTATCCGACGAAACTCTTAAGCATGCTCTTGTTGCTCTTGGATTTGGAGCATCGTTAATCTCAATTTTTGCAAGACTTGGAGGAGGAATTTTCACTAAGGGCGCAGATGTTGGCGCCGACCTCGTAGGAAAAGTTGAAGCAGGAATTCCTGAAGATGATCCTCGTAACCCTGCAGTTATCGCAGACAATGTCGGTGACAATGTTGGTGACTGTGCTGGAATGGCCGCTGATTTGTTTGAAACTTATGCTGTTACAATTGTTGCTACAATGGTTCTCGCTACAATATTCTTTAGTGGAGAGGTTGCACATATGATGACAATATATCCGATGGCAATAGGTGGAAGTTGTCTAGTAGCTTCTATAATTGGAACTTTTTTTGTGAGACTAGGTTCTTCCCAAAGTATTATGGGTGCTTTGTATAAAGGCTTTGTGGCTTCTGCAATACTCTCATTAATATTTATTTATCCAGTTACACAAGTTGTTTTAGGTGATATGACAAAAGAATTTTCATTTGGTGATACAAATTTTTCAGGTATGTCTCTTTATCTTTGTTCCGTTGTTGGTGTTGTTATTACTGGTTTATTAATATGGATAACTGAATACTATACAGGGACCAACTATCGGCCAGTACAAAGTGTAGCTAGGGCTTCTACAACAGGTCATGGCACCAATGTAATACAGGGTCTTGCTGTATCAATGGAAGCAACTGCTCTACCAGCAGTAGTGATTGTAATAGGTATTGTTCTTACTTATCAACTCGCAGGTTTGTTTGGAATTGCAATTGCTGTAACAGCGATGCTTGCATTGGCAGGCATGGTGGTTGCTCTTGATGCTTATGGCCCGGTGACAGACAATGCTGGTGGTATAGCAGAAATGTCAAACTTGGATGAAAATGTAAGAAAAACCACTGACGCTCTTGATGCTGTGGGTAATACTACAAAAGCTGTAACTAAAGGGTATGCTATAGGTTCTGCGGGCTTAGGGGCACTAGTATTATTTGCAGCTTATGTTGAGGACTTAAAACTTATTTCATATTTAACCCCTAACTTTAGCTTAGAAAATCCTTATGTGGTTGTAGGTTTATTAATAGGTGGTTTGTTACCGTATTTATTCGCTTCTATGGGAATGATGGCCATGGGCAGAGCCGGAGGCGCGGTTGTTGAAGAGGTTAGAAAGCAATTTGCTGATAACCCAGGCATCATGACAGGTGAGACCAAACCTGATTATTCAAGGTCGGTAGATATGCTCACAAGATCAGCAATTAAAGAGATGATTATTCCATCAATGTTGCCGGTACTCTCACCGATTGTTCTATTCTTTATTGTATCAATAGTTGCCGATCAAAATGCTGCAGTGTCAGCAGTTGGGGCAATGTTACTTGGTGTAATAGTTACCGGAATATTTGTTGCAATTTCGATGACTGCAGGAGGTGGCGCTTGGGACAATGCAAAAAAATATGTTGAGGATGGTAACTTTGGTGGAAAAGGATCTGAGGCTCATAAAGCTGCTGTTACTGGAGATACAGTCGGTGATCCTTATAAAGACACTGCTGGACCCGCTGTCAATCCAATGATTAAGATTACTAATATTGTCGCTTTATTGTTACTCGCAGCTTTGTAGATTACTCACCTCTAGTAAATGCTCGGTAAAGTTGGTCTGTAATACCATATGCATCTCTTCTTACTTTAGTTTTTTCAGTTGAAAAAGCTATTACCTGAAATTCATCTTGAGTAATTACTGATTTATTTAGAAGAATACCGTCTTTTGAAAATTCGAATCTAAATATTGATTGAAATGTTATTACATCATCTTCAAAAATATTTTTCTCTTTTAATGATATAAGATATATCCATACATTATTTACATCTATAATTTCAATAGAAGGAGACCCCATTGCTTCATATATTTCTGTATTACTTGTAATGTTTACCTCAAATTTTGAAATCTTATCTGATGAAACAAGCACATCATCCAAAAGATAACCATGTTGCTTATTGATAGGAGAGCAACTATATATAATATTAACTAAAATAAAAAAAATTAAGAACTTATTCATATATATGTTTTTTAAGAAAAAAAATAATAATGTAAAAGAAATTTATCAGAATATTGTTAAAATATCGAGGTCAAAATCTTTTTATATTGATTTTGATCTTGATGATAGCTTTGAAACTAGATTTGATCTAATTATTTTTCATGCATTTATAATATTCTATTTTTTCAAAAAAAATTATTCAAACAGATCTGAAATTTCACAAGGATTATTTGATTATATGTTCAATGATTTTGAAAATAATCTAAGAGAGATGGGCTTTGGTGATATAGCTGTAAATAAAAAAATGAAAAATTTTATCAAAGCTTTCTATGGAAGACTTGCTCAATACAGTAAAAGTATTGATGTTATGCAAAATAATGGCGATAAATCATTGCTAGAACAAACAATCTTAAATAATATCTATAAAGGTAAATTAAATAATTCAAAAAATATTGAAATATTTGTAACATATATGAAAAACAATATTGAGTACTTTCTAAATAATTCAGAAAAAGAAAACCTTAAAAATAATTTTAAATTTTTGAAATTTAATTAACCTTTGGAAAAATCATTTACATTATCTGTTGATTTACTTGGAAGTGAAACCAAGATACAGGAAATATTAAAAGGCTTACAACAGTCGCTATTAAGAAATATAAACTATAAATTTCTACTATTTGGAAATAAGAAAACAATAGAATACAATCTTAAAAGATTTGATAGCCTCAGTTCCTCAGCTGATATCATTAATTGTAATGATTATATATCAATGGATGACAAGCCATCAGATATTATCAAGTCAAAACGCTCATCCAGTATGTATTTAGCGATAAATTCGGTAAGAGATAAAGATGCAGATGCAGTACTTTCTTTCGGTAATACGGGTGCACTAATGACTTTATCCCTGCTAAACATAAAAACTTTGTCCGAAATAAAGAGACCCTCTATTGCATCAATATGGCCTAATCTTATTGGTGAATCAATAGTTCTGGATCTTGGGGCTAATACAAAATCGGATTACAGATATTTAATTGATAACTCAATTCTTGGTTCGAGTTTAGCGTCGATTTTGTTAAAAATTGATAAGCCTAGTGTGGGATTATTAAATGTTGGCAAAGAAGATAATAAGGGAAATGATGAAATAAAAATTGCTTCTGATCGCTTAAAGGAACTAAATGAAATTGGTTTACTAAATTATTTTGGGTACATAGAGGGAAATGATATTTCACTTGGAAAAACAAATGTTGTGGTTACCGATGGCTTTACCGGAAATATTGCTCTGAAAACAGCCGAAGGAACTGCAAAATTATTTCAAAGTCATTTGAAAGATGCTTTTAAAAGCTCATTCGTGTCAAGAATAGGTTATTTTCTATCTTCAATACCCATGAGATCTGTAAAAGAGAGACTTGACCCAAGAGTACATAATTGTGGTATTTTTATGGGGTTAAATTCTCTTGTAGTTAAATGTCATGGTAACTCGGAATATAGAGGAGTTTCCTATGCTTGTGACATTATATATTCTTTACTCATCAACCAGGTGAATGAGAAAATAAAGAAATATGTGATGGAAATACAAGATAAACGACCAATTTAGCTTTTTTAAAAAAAAGATATTAATTTATTGTTATAACTCACTAATTTTATATAATTTTTTATGATTATGGATAAAACAACTACTAGATCCACTTTGAGCGAAGCAGTATTTAAAAATGTTGGTCTATCAAGAAATGAATCTGCAACCTTAGTTGACTCAGTTTTTGGAGAAATACTGAAAAGCCTGATTCAAGGCGACGATGTAAAAATATCTTCTTTCGGTACGTTTGTGGTTAGAAAGAAGAAGGAAAGAATAGGCAGGAATCCAAAAACAGGCCAAGAAGTTCCTATAACTGCTCGAAGTGTAGTAACTTTTAGGGCTTCTAATGTATTAAAATCAAAAGTAAATACTCGTAATAAGATTAATCATCAGGGCTAATAATTTATGAACACAAAATCTCCTGAGGCATTTAGAACAATAAGTGAGGTTTCTAAGGATTTGTCATTGCCTCAACATGTGTTGAGATTTTGGGAAACTAAATTCATACAAATTAAACCGATAAAAAGAGGCGGTGGAAGAAGGTATTATAGACCCGAGGATGTTAGACTTTTGCGAGGAATAAAAAGTTTATTATATAATGATGGATATACTATTAGAGGTGTGCAAAAAGTAATTAAAGAAAATGGCACAAAGCAATTATTAGAATTAGATATACAAAATAATTCCTTTACAGAGTTGAAAAAAAACAATAATGATCTTTCAGATAGGGACGCAATTTCTCAACATTCACTTACTGATTCTAAAAGAAAGAAATTAATGAATGTATTGAAGGATTTGGTTGAATTAAGGAAGAAACTTGACGAAGAAAAATAATGGCTAAGAAATCTACAGTAAAAGTAAGGCTAGTTCCGGAAGAAAAAACGGATAGTAAATATTATTATTATGCAAAAAAGCCTACTTCTGGCCTGAAAGCAAAAGATAAGTTAAGAATGAAAAAGTATAATCCCGCTACAAAAAAACATGAATGGTTTGTAGAAAAAAAACTTCCACCTCATAGCAAGTAATTATTTTTTTTTGAAATTTTTTTTTTCAAAATCAATAAAGTTTTTGATTATCGACATCCAGATGTTGCTGATTAATTTTGGATTTGCTCCAAGTCTTTTTGATTGAATGGCCACTTTTTTTCTTATTTCATTTATTCTTTTTACGTCAATAATCTCTGATTTTCTTGTTTTTAATTCAAGAGCTTTATTCACCAGAAAAGATCTTTTAACCATTAGTGGAAGTAATTTAGAATCGACTTTGTCAATTTTTTTTCTTATTTCACTCATCCCAATTGTATTATTTTTCTTTTTTATCATTTTTTCTTAAAAGGCCTCAAAATATATATGGATGGAAAAACCCAAATTATTCCTATTACAAAATAAACAATAAATTCTATAAGCCAATTATTAAAGTTGATTTTAACTAAAAAAACCATAACTAATAGGCAGTATAAAAACATTATTATTATGAAAAGAACAATGCTCAGCAATTTCTTTATCTTTAACATGCTAAATATTTAATAATTATGACTTATAAAATCAATATTTTTTCAATTTGGCTACTTTTACTAACTTTATCTATTTGTACAATAATACTCATAGGAGGATATACTAGGATATCCGATTCAGGCTTATCTATTACTGAATGGTCACCAATTTCTGGTATTTTATATCCAATTAACAATACTCAATGGCAAATAGAGTTCGATAAATATAAAAATATTGATGAATTTATGCTTATTAATAGCTCTATGACTCTTAATGAATTCAAATATATATATTTCTGGGAGTGGTTTCACAGATTTTTTGCACGATTTGTTGGAGTATTATATTTAATTCCATTGATTTACCTTTTAATCAAGAAGCAGATTCAAAGAAATTATTATACTAGAATAATTTTAATTGGTTTTTTGCTATGTGTACAAGCTGTTGTAGGCTGGTATATGGTAAAAAGCGGATTAGTCGGAAGAGTAGACGTTAGTCAATACCGCTTAGCAATGCATCTAACCATTGCTTTTGTTATTCTTGGAATAACTTTTCATACTCTACTAGAGACAAACCTCCAATATTTCAAAAATAATAATTTTTATTATAAAAATAAACATGAATTTTTGTTTTTATTATTATTGATATCAATTTTTTTACAAATTGCTTATGGAGCTTTTGTTTCCGGCACACATTCAGGGTTACTATTTAATACTTGGCCTATGTACGATGGAAGACTATTTCCATTTATCGAGGATAATAATTTAAGAGGCATAATTAATTTTTTTGAAAAAGGTGAATACATAATATTTATACATCGTACTTTTGCTTTTATACTTTTATTGTTAGTTTTATATTTAAATTATATTTTTTTTAAGAATAAGAATACAAATAGTAAGAACTATTTATTACTCATATTTAACATAACGTTTATTATACAAATAGTATTAGGTATATTGATGACATTTCAAAATATTCCATGGCATCTAGCGCTCGCTCACCAGGGTAATGCCATTATTTTATTTTTAACTTCAATTTCTATGTGGGTAATCAGCAGAAAGTCTCCTCAAAGAATCTTACCCTGAAGAGACACTCCGTAAACAGTCTATGCTGCGTCTAAAGCATTTTTTAGGTCTTCTATGATATCATCAATATGTTCAATTCCAATTGACAGCCTCACATAGCTAGGGTTTACACCAGCTGACTCCATGTCTTCATCAGATAACTGTGAATGAGTTGTTGAGGCTGGGTGAATTGCAAGGCTTCGTGCATCACCAATATTTGCAACGTGATAAAACATGTTTAAATTATTTATAAATTTTTCTCCGCTTGATTTACCACCTTTAAGTTCTATGCCACAAAGAGCACCATGCCCCCCTTTGAGATACTTGTTAGCTCTCTCTCCTGCTTCTCCCTCATCAAGACCTGCATATATTACTCTTGAAACTTTATTATGATTTGAGAGATATTCAGCTACCTTGGCTGCATTAGAACAGTGTTTTTCCATTCTCAATGATACTGTTTCTAGACCTTGAATTATTTGGAACGCACTTTGAGGAGGAAGAGCAGGGCCCAAGTCTCTTAGTCCTACAAACCTAGCTCTCACAATATAGGCAATTGGGCCAACTGCTTTAGCAAATTCTGTCCATATCATACCATGATAACTTGGGTCAGGGTTATTAAGCATGGGCTGTCGTTTTGGATCTTTAGCCCAATCAAACTTTCCACTATCAACAATTATACCACCTATTGTAGTCCCATGCCCGCCTATAAATTTAGTAAGTGAATGTACAACAATAGTTGCACCATGCTCAATTGGCTTACATATTACTGGTGCTGCAGTATTATCTACAATTAGAGGTATATTGTATTCGTCTCCTATATCTGCAACTTCTCTGATTGGAAA
>MDTA01218729.1_pt1 | contig 12150 bp, 9 predicted proteins | sample 811151 | NCBI WGS metagenome assembly MDTA01 (sample SAMN05326648, study PRJNA326480) | marine metagenome | isolation source: seawater | place: Indian Ocean: South | collected 2010
GGTGAGTCCCAAAGACCTGATCTTGCACCTTATTGGAGACCCTTATTTCAAAGAGGAGCAATGGCGCGAGTCGGCGACGGACACGTGTGTTATTCAAGTGGGAGGTCCAGGGCTTGACCAGTGGAATGTCGATGAATTGAGCGTGATCACCAACATGACGGTTGAGGGGGGACTTATGACCGGAATGATCGAGCCCTGTCAGCCCATTGTTGATTTTTTGGAGCAACGCCGAGGCTCAGGTGATTGGGCAGCAAAGATGATTTACCCGGACGATGATGCGACGTATGCTCGTGTGATTGAAATCGATCTCAAGGATGTGCCCCTCACCGTCGCAAGTCCGGGCGATTCACGGTATCGGAAAGCCCTGTCGGATTGCGGTCAGGTCGATATTCATAATGTCGTTATCGCAAGCTGTACCGGGGGCTCCTATGCCGATCTGAAGGCAGCGGCCGAGGTGCTCGAAGGTCGTCACTTAGCGCCCGGTGTTCGATTGACCGTAACGCCGTCATCTGAATCGGTGGCTGAAGCAGCTGAACGGGATGGATATCTGGATATTTTTCGTTCAGTAGGAGCCGTGATCTCGGAGCCCGGCTGTGGCTCATGCATCGGAAACGGTCCTGGAATTCCACTGGATGGTGAAGTGACCGCCAGCACAACCAATCGAAATTTTGATCGTCGTATGGGAGCCCCAGGACCTGTTTGGTTGGTGAGTCCTGCGGTTGCGGCTGCGTCTGCGATTCGAGGTCGTCTAACGGATCCAAGGGAAATTCATTAAGTGATCGCCCGCCTACTCATCGGCTTGGTCAAAGCCTATCAAGTCCTTCTGTCCCCACTGATGGGTGGACGGTGTCGCTTTCATCCCAGTTGTTCTGCCTATTCTATCGATTACTTGAAGCGACATGGAGCGATCGCCGGGACGGTCGGAACGATCTGGCGACTGTTGCGCTGTTCGCCCTGGGGCGGTCAAGGGGAGGACCCCGTGCCTGATAGCGCCTGGAATTTGCCGCATCGAAAGAATTGAAAATGCAACGATGCCTCACTCTTTTTGCCTTGATGGCCTGTGCTCACAACCCCCAGAAACCCGCGGAGGTGCAGAAGCCGAAGATGATGGAACCCACCAAAGAGACAGAAAACCCAATGGAAGACCTCTCCGAGGGGGTGTTGAAGAACGGACTGCGCTGGGTGTTCGCCCCGCGTCCCCGAAGTGGGGTGGTGGCGGTTCAGGCATGGGTTGGTGTGGGAAGTATCCATGAGCAAGCTGGTGAGGAGGGAATGGCCCATCTTCATGAGCATATGCTCTTCAAGCGAACCGAAAACCTGGCGCCCGGTGACCTTGATCGGCGAGTGGCTGAGTTGGGCGGTGAGGTGAATGCGTGGACGAGTTACGATGAAACCGTCTATCATTTGCTCTTGCCTGCTTCAGCCTATGACGAGGGACTTCGACTGCTTCGAGAAATGGTTATGAATGCTCGTTTTAACGACGAGGATTTGCACGCTGAGAAAGAGGTCGTTGTTGAGGAGATACGAGACAGCGAGGATGACCCAGGCCAGCGGCTTTCGCGACGGCTGATGAGACAGGCTTATGGTTCTAAGCACCCCTTGGCTCGAGAGATCGCAGGCACTGTCGGGTCTGTACAAGCCATGAACACACAGGGTGTCGAACGGTTCTACCGCAAGCATTATCACCCGGAAGCAGTGGTTCTCACCGTGGCAGGTGATCTCGACCAAAAACAGTTTTTGACGGGTATTTCCGAGCAATTTGGAGCGTGGTCTGCTCCGCCTCGACCCGTGCCCGTTTCATTGCCCATCCGGCAATCAGGAGAGGCCATCAGTCTTTCGGTTGAGCCGGTTGCAGAAAGTTTATTTTCTGCCGCATTTCCTGTGGATAGTTTGGAGCGACGAGATCGCGTTGATTTGTATCTTTTGGCTTTGGCGATCGGTCAAGGGGACAGCAGTCGTCTGTTGCGCGCACTTCAGTACGATGAATCGTTGGCAAATGGTTTAAATGCCTATTTCTTTGATCCCCAGGGACCCGGGCTTTTTACCGTGTCGGTGGCGACAGATCAGGCTCGGTTGTTGGAAGCGATTCAACGGACCTTAGTTGTTCTGGGACGTCTTCGAAATCGCCCCTTGTCGACCTTTGAGTTAGAGCGGGCTCGACGCCAGGTGCTCTTGCATTGGCGGGGAGACGAAGAGACTGCTGAGGATCATGCATCCCGATTGGGTCATTTTCGCTTACACCGCGGTCATCTTCAGGCTGCCCAAGAGGATTTGGAATGGGTTCAGTCGGCGACCCCGAAACGTCTGCAAGATTTAGCGAGAAAATTGTTTCAGCCTGCCAATCTGGTCCTGGCGGCGACGGTACCCCGTGGGGGGACGCCTGAACTCGCCCAGGTTCACCTTGAATCCGCAGTATCTGGTGCTTGGTTGCGTCTCGATAACGAACTTCAAATTAGTCAGAAACTCCCTGCACCGGATGCACAGGGAAGAGTGCTGTTGACGCTACCCTCTGGAGTCAAACTTGCCCTTGAGCATCGGGCTGGAAGTGGGATCTTCGCCATGCATGCCGCCTGGGAAGGCGGTGCTCTGCTGGAAGGGGCAAGTCACAATGGATTGCATCACCTGATGGCAGCAAGTCAGACCGAGGGGACAGAGAGTTTGGGGGAGTTGGCGCTGGCGCGCCGGTTGGATGATCTTGGGGCTAGCCTTGTCGCACAGGCTGGGCGAAACAGTTACAGTCTCTCCATCGAGGGACTCACAGAGGGCTTTGAGGAGAGTCTGGAGTTGTTTCTTGAGACCTTGAAACATCCTCGCTTTGACGACCGCAGCGTGGATCGGGAGCGACTGCTGGCCCTTGAATCCATTCGAAGCCGAGACGACCGACCCGGACAGCGGGCATTTCATTTAGCTGCAAAGTCACTTTTTGGAGCGCATCCATACGGTCGGCCCCTGGGTGGAAGTGAGGAGACTCTTCGCCACCTCAGCGCGCAAAATATTCGAAGCTTTTATCACGAGCATTACGGTCAGATGCCACCAGCGATTATGATTGCGGGTGACTTTGACCCATCCCTGTTTGTGGAGAGAATGCAGGCGGCCTTCGTTGTACGACCTGAAATTGACAAGGTGTCTCGACCCAAACGACCTGATTTGGTGCTTCAAACAAGTCCCGAGAAAGCCATCCACCTTCCCTTGCCACGGGAGCAGATTCATCTGCTTCGACTTTATCCGGCGCCTGCGATGGCCGACGATCAACTACCTGAACTGTTGTTGGTTGCAGAATTGCTCGGAGGTCAGAGCGGCCGCTTGTTTCAAGCCTTGCGTGAGCAAAAAGGATTGGTTTACAGTGTGAGTTCAACGCCTCTACTCGGACTCCAGGCCGGCGCTCTCTCGATTTATTGTTCCACCGCGCCAGAACAACTCAGCGAGGTGAAAGCGGCCCTTGACCATGTCCTTCACTCCCTGCAGGCGAATGCGCCGGAGGCTGAGGAATTGCAGCGAGCACAACAGAGTCTTGTGGCTGGATACAAACTTCGGCACCAAGCGAGTTCGGATCGGGCTCGAAGTGGATCCCTCGATTTGGCCTATGGTTTAGGATTGGATTGGGAGGACCGCTTGCAACAACGATTGCTGGAGGTTCAACCCGAACAGATCGTGACATTGGCTCGCCGTTTATTTGCAAATGGACAGGGACATGAAGTTCTCGTTGGTCCACCCCTCCCGAAAACGAATGCGGAGACAGAGGCTGTCTCCATGGCCTTGACCCCTTAAGCCGGCGGCAAGTAGTTCCGCCGGGCTGGATGATCGATGCGAATCACTCTCTTTCTTACTCTGTTTGTTGCCGGAATGACGGGCTGTTCGGACTCTTCGGAGTCAAAGCAAAGCTCGGCGACAAAGCCTTCAACTTCAAAGACACCATCCCAGGGGGAAGCGCCCGCTGAGCCCCCTGCTCCACTGCCTAAACTCGAGGGCTATTCCATGCAGGAATTGCCGCCGTCGATTCGACGTCCCTTTGCCTCTATTCTACAGGAAGAGCTTTGTGGCTGTGAAAGCACACGGACATTAGCTGGCTGTCTTACCAAGAAGGACGCCTGCAAAAGCTCGCAGATTATGGCTGGATTGATTGCCGGATACTTAAAGGAAGGGATGAGTCAGACCGACGCTCAATTTAACTTTTCGAACACGGTGACGAACGGGCACTGCGGAGACCCCGTGGGTCTAGCCCCTGGAGACTTTCGAGATTGGCCTCGATTGCATCGAGGTGGACCTAACTCCGAAGTTGTCTTGATTGAGTTTGCGGATTTTCTATGTGGCCATTGCGCACAGGCATCCCCCGAAATAGATGCAGTCATTTCTCTCGGATTGCCGATCGACGTGGTGTTTATCCCAGTGAATGTAGGGGGTAATCCTCTGTCGAAAAAGGCAGGAATAGCGTCTTTGGCAGCGTTCAATCAGGGTGATGATTTCTTCAAGCGTTATGCCAAACTGCTTTATAAAAATCAGAGTGGTTTGACGGAAGGGGATTTACCGAAGCTGGCGAAAGAGGCCAAACTGGACATGAAGCGCTGGGAGAACGATCGTAAAGATCCATTTTTAGCGAAACAATTTGATCAAGGTGTGACCCTTTCAAACCAAGCAGGTTTACAAGGAACACCGTATGTTTTGATTAATGGTCGACCTTTGGGCGTCCAGGTTGTTCGACACGATCTGTTTGCTCGCATCCAATTGGAACGGCTGCGTGGGAAGGACAACTGCGAATGACCGAAATTCTGATCCCCTTTCTTTGGCTGTTGGCGCCGCCTGCTCAGGCAGTGGCAGATGCTCCTCCACCTGCCCCTTCAGCTCGAATCCTCCAACGACAGCTTGCTGGGAAGCAGGTCTCCATTGAGATCTTGCCCGGGGTCCCCAAAATGAACACGGTCACCGAAGTGAAGGTTCAGATTAGCAAGAAGGGGCCTGCAGGACCGGTGCCGGTGACGACGGCTCGGTTAAGTGCAGAGATCCGACCGGACCTGAAAGTGACGAAAGACCGAAAATTACGCCGGAGTTTGCGAAAAGCGAAGCCCTTGGGACGATGGGTTCATTCGCTACCTGACCGAGGGACCTATGGTTTCCACGTCACCCTTCCTGCCAGCGGGTCTTATCTGGTCAAACTTTCCGGTCAGATCGGTGACGCGGAGGTTGAGACAGAGTTCGGTCTCCATGCTGATGTTTGGCCCGCTCCTGATTTGCAAGCAGAGCAGGCAAGCCAACCGACCTCAGGGCGTAGTCGGCGTCCTTTGCTTCGCCGTCGTTAGGAGACCCCCATGCTCTTTGCTGTTCACGCCTCATTGTTCTTGTCCGGTTTGGTTATGCAGACCGGTGATCTTGCCAATGGGACCAAGCTCGTCGGTGCTCACTGTTCGTCGTGCAAGCCTGAGGTCTTGTTCGATCCAATACGGCTCAATGATGTCGGCGAGGCTAAAGTGATCCGTGCGCTCGGTCGTGGCCAGGGTGTCGGGCCACTGGACGGATGGGATGGTCGCCGCCTCACTGCCTTGGAAGCCTGGGATGTGCTCACCTATATCCGTTCCCGTTCGATTACGTTGCGAGATCTAATCCCTGGCGTCACTCACTTTGCAGCCTTTGAGCCTCAACCCAACGAATATGCCCGTCAGCGCCTCTTCAAACAGGCGAAAGTCTTTTCGTCCTCTCCCAAACCCGAGCAAGTGAAAGGTAAGGTGATCCTGACGTGGAAGGTTCCTGGTGTGACCGGCCCCGTTCGAAATCTGACAGGTAACCGTGTTGCTTACGAGGATTTGGCCAAGGAGCATCGGGCGGGATGGGTGGTCCTTCGGGAAATTACCGAGGGGAAACGTCAGGTTTTCATCGGGCTCGCTGTTGATCTTAAAGACACCAAAATTACTGCGGCTAAAGCCGTTCCAGCGGATGGCAAAAGTGGATCTTCAGCGATGAGAGCGGTGGCACGGGGGTGCAAGAACAAGGGCCGTCGAGACAATTATCGACGGTTTCGTTGCAATGGTTCAGGGCGCCTAGCAAACCCGATTTTTAAGGCATTTATCATCGCCACGGAGCAGATCTATGCTTTCGAACTTGAGGAGTACAACAGCGACTTCACTAGTGGCTTGGGCGAGGACGAATAAGTTCCTTTTAGGCGTGTCCTTGGCCTAGGGAGAGCAACATCGCTAAAGAATCTTTTTTCATGAGTTTCATCTTTTGCAGCGTTCGAATCTCAATTTGCTCTTCGACGCTTAGGTAAGGCCGATCTCTGAGTTCGATGAGTTGCGCCTTCAAGGCTTGGTGATCGCTTTTTAGTTGTTCGATTCGACTGCGTAAATCGCGATGATCGTCGTTTTTCGCCATGTCTCGACACTACCAGATAACGTGACCGCATTCTAGGTCTTCAAGAGAGCGAGCACGGACTCAGGAATCCAACCCTGTAAATTCTCGCCATCAGCCAGTCTATTTCTCAGATCACGGCTTGCAACCTCGGGCAGACTCAAGGGTGTTTGATCAGAAACACTCGCTGCGCCTTGACGACCTAAAATGAGAAATGGCGCCGCTGCTTCTAGCCTGTGGATCTCTTTCCAGCGATTTAACTCATGGGCAGCATCGCTACCTATAATCCAGCGCAATTGATCTTCAGGGAAGCGTTCGGCAAGTGCTTCTGCTGTTTGATAGCTAAAGCTAGGGGCGGCTAAATCGCTCTCGATCAAATCGACGACAGCCCTTCCTCCGAAGGGTTTGATGAGGGCTTCGCAATAACGCACTCGATCCGAAAAGGAACTGAGTCGCTTTCCAAAGGGATGCTCAAAACAGGGGATGATTCGGACCTCATCCGCATAGCCCCCTTCAAGCACGTAGAAGATCGCCATTTGGTGGCCGAAATGGGGTGGGTCAAAGGAGCCGCCATAAAGCGCTCTGGTTTTTGGCATCACGGGAATCGAGCCGGATACTCAATCTCGTTCCCACGAAGCTTGCCACCGTTACATTTCGCACCGCACTTGATGGTCAGCAGGAGGAGTTCTGCGCCGGTAAGAAACCAGGGGTCTACCACCGAACTATCCTCATCTCGCTCGACTCTCGAAACCTGACCATTATCGTTAAATATCAAGGTCCATGTCATTCGACCTCCCTTGACATAGGCATCGCGGGATTTAGCGGCTTTAAACCGAGTTTTCAGTTTTGCATCGATGTTCCAGATAATCGGATCGATGGCTCGGGCCGCAGGCGCTGGCGATCCCATCTCATATTCCTTTCGCATCGCTTCCAGTTTTGCATTCCCTTCATCACCGGCTTCAGAAAGAAAGCTAAGTGCGTTCATTGGAGTTCCTTTGGCGATCTCCCAGCGAGCCATAAACATCTTCGAAGCCACGAGGCGCTCGTTGAATACGGGAACTTCCGCTTGCTTCTGTGCCAGTTGGGCGTTGAGTGCTTTCTTTTCTGCGTCACTGACGCCCTTGGCTTCCGCCTTTTGTTTTAGCACTTCGATATCGTTGCTGAGTCGTTTGAGTTGCTTTTCAGATCGGTTGAGTAACCCGGAATATACTTTTTTGGCTTCCGGTCCTCGCTTTAGTTTGTCGAGCAGCTTAGCCCTGTGGAAGAATCGGGCATCTGACTTTCCTAGAGATGCAATGGAAGCATCCAGCCATTTTAACTCGCTGACTGTGTCACTGCTGTCACGACTGTAGCCGATCAGAAAGTTGAGACTACTCTCTTGGCGGGGGCGAACTTCGAGAACTGCTTTGTGCTGCGCTGCTGCTTCATCGTACCGACGCTCTTTCGCAAAGCGTTCAGCCAGTTGTAACCGAAGGTCGATATTTTCACTGTCGATCGTGGCCGCCTTCATCAGCAGTTCGGTGGCTCTTGGATCACCAGCCTTGTCGTAATGGGCAGCAAGTTTTTGCAGAACCCAGAAGTGGTCTTTGTCGACGGCATAGACCTTCTCGAGCAGAGCAAGTTCTTCGGCTGGGTCCGCACTCGCCTGGGCTTTCACCAGGTTGATCAGTGGGTGGTCTTGAACCAATTCTTCGGCCGCTTTGAGGTGTTTTCTGGCCTTGTCGAAACGCTTGCGAGCTAAATGTCCTAGAACATATGCGTAATGAATCGATGCCAGCTTGATATCGGTGCCTCCGAGCATCCGGTCTGCCTGCGTAAACATGCGCTGTTCAGCGAGGAACATACCACGGCAGAGAAACGGCCAGGGGGCGAAGCTGTTGATTTGGCCGCGGTCTTGAAGCGACTTCATTTTCATACAGGTCCGCCAACCTTGTTGCCGATCTGTCTGAGCAACCGCCCATTTCATGAGCTTGAAGGGGTCTGTTTCGTTTTTTCCGACGGCATAGGCTTTTTCTTCCTTTTCGCCTGTGTTTCCTGCCGCAGATCGACTGAGAGCCATGTAGGCATCGAGAAGTTCCCGGTCTTGTTCGGGCGTCGGCCGCGCCGCGGCCATTTGGCTTGAGCGAGCGTTACCACTGGTTTCAGGCTGTATCCCATCCGTTGCGCAGGAGGTGAGTGCAAACAAGGCAAATGATGTATTAATGATCCGCACGGCAAGGCCCCTTGAGGTCTGCGCCAACATGTGCACAAGCAGGCTTACCGTCAAGCATCCGATTCTCTGAACTTGCGGACTTCTGTTTGGCACTGTTAACGTAAGGCACGACACGGGATGGAGTCGACTCCCCATTGATCATAGGTATCGATTTAGGGACTACGAATAGCGCAGCCGCCTATACGGATGATGAGGGTCGTTCTCGACTTGTCACCATGCCGGGTGGTGGCTTCAGCTTCCCTTCTATTTATGCGGTTGATGACGAAGGGCGCGAACTCGTTGGTTTTGACGCTCGGCGCCAATGGCAACTTAATCCAAACAACACAGTGTATGGTGCGAAGCGTCTCATCGGACGGCAGTACGACGCCGACTTTATCGAGGAGATCGCTCGGTTCTTCACCTACTCGTTGATTCGAAGTGAGCATGATACCGTCGAAGTCGAACTGGCCGGGAAGCGTCGAACGCTCACGGATATTTCAGCTCGAATTCTCGGGGCAGTTCACGAGATGGCCGAAACGAACCTCGAGCGTCGAATCGATCAGGCGGTGGTGACCGTGCCCGCTTACTTTGATGATCGGCAGCGGCAGAGTGTGAAAGATGCCGGCGCCGCTGTTGGCCTAGAGGTGGTGCGAGTCATCAACGAGCCAACCGCTGCAGCCCTGGCTTACGGGTACGGTCGTGAACTCAGCGAGCGCGTTGTTGTCTTTGATTTGGGTGGTGGAACCTTCGACGTCAGCATTATTGAAATACGTGACAATGTTTTCGAAGTGGTAGCCACCGACGGTGATTTGTTCCTTGGGGGCATCAACTTCGACCAGGCGCTTCTGGAATTCATTATCAACGAGTTCCAACAGGAGCATGGGATCGATTTGAGTCAGGATGGCACAACGATCCAGCGTCTTCGTGAGATGAGTGAGCAGGTTAAAATTGACCTTTCCAGTCGCACGGAAGCGACTTTCTCCGTGCCCTTTGTTGCCTTTAACGACGCCGGTGAGCCTCTTGATGTCGAGCGTGTGATCACTCGGGAAGAATTCCAAAGCCTAGTTCAGGATCTTGTCGATCGAACCATCGAAGTTTGCGCTGGGGTCATCGAAGATGCCGGCTTACGCCCCGAAGAGGTGGATGAGATTCTTTTGGTCGGTGGCCAGAGCAGGATGCCGGCTGTCGCTGACAAGGTGAGTGAGTATTTTGGCAAGCCGCCTTCAAAGGGAGTTCACCCCGATGAAGCAGTGGCCTTAGGTGCCGCCATCTTCGCCAGTGCCCTGGAGGCAGAATCAGCGGGTGGAGATCAATCGGTGACCCTGCTCGATGTGATCTCATTGGCGATTGGCATTGAGCGAGCTGACGGAGAGATGTTTGAGATCTTCCCCAAGAACACTCCAACTCCAAATCGTAAGGATCTCATCTTTACCACCAGCCGAGACAATCAGCGGGAACTGGTCATGAAGATTTATCAGGGTGAAGATCGTATCGCTGCTAATAATCAGCATCTCGGCGAGCATAACTTTGATGGGATCAAGCCAGGTCATGCGGGCAGTGTTCGGGTGCAGACACGTTTCGACTTAAGTGTTGATGGTTTGCTGACGTTGCATGCTCGGGATGTGGATACGAAGAAAGCGGTACGGCACTCCCTGAAGGTTCCAGGGCTTGATCGGATTGCTGCCGATGACCCTGAGCCTGATGATTGGGCGGCCGAATCCGGTAACCCGTGAGGCACAGAGTGGTCGTGGCCCTCGTGGCCTTGGCTTTCGTCTTTTTATTTCTCGCCCTTCTCCGGGAGGCTCCTCCTGCAGCGACCGTCCCTGCAGAATTGCGACAGCCCGAGATGGAACTGACAGAACCGAGCGATGAAGTGCTCGATGCCTTGCGGGAGCAGATTGAAGCAGCTGCTCGGCGTTCGATGACCACCAAAGAAGCGCAAATTGAACCGCAAACAGATGCAGGTATGCGTTGGTTTGACGCAGGAGCCGAGTGGCACAACGACCCAATCGTTAAACGCGCAGCGGTTGGTGAGTCGATACCCTCCGATGGTTCCTGGGATCCACTTCGGCCCGACGCTTCACCTGCGGGCGAGCGCGACCCCTAGTTTTCAGGTATCATCTCGGTGTAGGTGTCTGTTTAATGGTCACCTTCACTGAGTTCGGAGTGATAATGCACGTGAGAAGCCTTTTCGTTCTCTTGTCGTTTATGGCGACTTCCGCCTGGGCGGATAGCGGTGGTGGTGGTGAAAATTCAGGCGGTTACAGTTGGATCGATAATCAGGGCCCGGGCGGGCCTGACTTCGAGTGGACCGAGCCCGGTGCCGATGCGACCAATCTTGAACTCGGTGACGACGAAACCCGAGAAGTCGACTTCCCTGAAAACTTTAGGTTCAACTTTTTCGGTGAAACTTACAGTTCCATCTTTATCTGCTCCAACGGCTGGGTGACCTTCGTACCCACAGGGGACACAACCTATGAGCCGACGTCTGCATTTCCAGATAATGCCGGCCCAATGGGTATGCTTGCACCCATCTATACCGACCTGAATCCGTCCATCAATAACCGACAGCAGCCCAACGGTGTGTGGGTCCACATGGAAGGTGATGAGTTCCTTGTGACGTGGCGAGCGCCCTTCTACGGGCGTGAAGATCTCGGGCAGGTTGAAGCGCAACTTCGGCTCACTCAGACCGATATCATCAACTTCAATTATCGTCAGATCCCGGGTGCGAGTGGGTTCACGATCAGTGCAGGATTGGAAGCCACAGACCGCTTGGATGGAGTGAGCAGCTTTTTCGGACAGATTCAGAACGCTGTGACCAACTACGCCGTCGCCTGGGAGTATGACCCTCAAGATGTGAACCGTGCCCCCCAACTGACGGAGTTAGCAGATCGAGCGGGTCTGACGGGCGTTCCGGTTCAATTCACTGTGACAGCGAGCGATGAAGATGGAGATACTCTTCGTTACAGCATGAGTCCTCTCGAAGGGGCTGAATTTAACACGGCGACCGGGCTCTTTCGCTGGACTCCGCAGCCCGGCCAGGAGGCAGATCACGTCGTCACCTTCACAGTGACCGATGACGGCGAGCCACCCCTGAGCGACCAACAGACGATCACGATTAGCATTGACCGCCCGAACAGTGCGCCAGAGGTGACATCACAGCCTCCTCAGACGGCGACCGTTGGGGAGCAATACATCTATCAGATCGTTGCAACGGATCCGGATGGGGATACGCTGGAGTACCTGGGACGGAACAACCCTGATGGGGTGGTTGTCAGTCGGGTGACTGGTTTGGTGACGTGGACACCTACAGAGGAGCAAGAAGGAGAAACATTTGGTTTCCGAGTTATCGTTCGGGACAACAACGGAGGGGTGATAACACACCTTTGGGAAGTGGCTGTGGGCGAAGGAGCCCCCCCCCCAAATGGAACACCTGTGTTTACCAGTGTAGCACCCGCTACGGCCATTGCGGGCGTCCAATATGTCTACGATGTGGATGCAGTGGATCCCGACGGAGACGCCATCGTCTACAGTTTGGGACGTAACAACTGTCCCAATGGCGCCATCATCGATGCGGGTACCGGTGTGTTTCGCTACACGCCCACCATCGAGATGGTCGGTGA
>MDTA01140514.1_pt1 | contig 12148 bp, 5 predicted proteins | sample 811151 | NCBI WGS metagenome assembly MDTA01 (sample SAMN05326648, study PRJNA326480) | marine metagenome | isolation source: seawater | place: Indian Ocean: South | collected 2010
AAAAACGAACCAAGTCTCCCATAAAGGCCTGTTCATAGGAGAAAATAAATCTAGTTATGACGATAAGCAACTCACCTAGTACAATCAAAAGCGCTAACCAAATAAAATCAATTCCCCTGCGGTAAAGAGCTATCAAAGCTCCAAGAAATAATAGGGGAATGTGTACGTAAGTGCCTCGAAATGCTGGCTTTCCCAATGACAGAGCCAATTCATCTCCTACCAGATGTGGTAGAAAATCTTCTATTCGGACAAAAGAAATCGCAGCATCTACAATACCAATTAACATCACAGACCAGAAAGCAGCTGAAACTATAACTTCAGACCAATTATTTAAAAGGTTATCGTCACGAGCACCAGTTTGTCGCCTAAGTATAAAGATTGGTGCGATGAATGCAGTTAAATAAGAAAGCGTTTGAAAAATTCCTAAAAAACCTCGCAAGAGGCCATAATTTTGGCCTCCAGTATCGAAAAAGGGTATACCAATCATAGATAATGTTCCAAATAGCCCTGGTAAGCCAAATATGTATGTTAAAAAGTTATTTACTACAAAAGCAGCACCCAAAAATGCACTAACAAGCGCTACATAATGCAAGGGATTCATTAGCGGGTGCGCCCTCATTCGACAAACTCCGTTTTTACGTGGTTTTGCAGGGCCCTACGTGGCCCTGCAATTTTAAATGGTCAAGTGGTAATTTTATATACCGCGGATTCTATTACGCTGGTTTAAGTACTCTCCAGTTGAAGTTCCTAACCATCCACCGATATCGTTCAAACCTGCTTCAAAACTCTCATGAATTCTGTTAGCAAGGTCGGAGTGAGCTCTGGCTTCTTCGAATACTTCGTCTGCCGCATCTGCCATCGCATCCCAAACATCGTCGTTGAACGCACGAACCTTTACTCCATGATCATTTGTTAGTCTGGCGAATGCTGCACCAGATTTGCCGTTATATTCACTCATCATCATTTCGTTTTCTGCGGTTGCGGCAGCCTGGATTATTTCCCTATCTAGGTCTGACAAATCAGCCCACCATTTAGCATTAAAACCAGCAGCTATCATGGACCCTGGCTCATGCATTCCGGCGGTGTAATAATATTTAGCCGCTTCATAAAATTTTAAAATTTCGTCATTCCAGGCGCCTACCCATTCGGTCGCATCAATTGCGCCCGAGACAAGATTTTCATAAATTTGTCCACCAGGAACAGTAACTGGCGAACCGCCAAGCTTACCAATAACATCACCACCGAGACCAGGAATCCGCATTTTCAGGCCGTTAAAATCATCTGGTGAGTTAATTTCTTTGTTGAACCAACCCCCTGCCTGAGTTCCTGTGTTTCCACACATTATCGATTTGAGTCCAAACTCTCCGGCCAATTCATCCCAAAGCTCTTGTCCTCCACCATATCGGATCCAAGCGTTAATTTCATCGTAGGTCATACCAAAAGGAACAGCCGTAAAATAGGCCCAGCCAGGGTGTCGTCCCTTCCAGTAGTAGTCTGCTGCATGATAACCTTGAGCATTACCCGAAGCAACCTCATCAAAGCTATCGAATGCTCCAACTCTCTCATTAGCAGCGTAGTAGCTCACCTGGATCCTACCTCCCGATAAGTCCTGGATCTTTTGAGCGTATCTTTGTGCTCCAGTCCCAAGTCCAGGAAAATCTCGACCCCAAGTTGCCACTATTGCCATTTCAATTCGTTCTTGGGTTATTGCGGGCGTTGCTAATGCGGTAGCCCCCACTGCACCTGCAGCTCCAATTCCTGCCTTTGTTATAAAATCACGTCTTTTCATATGCACCTCCCAGTACTATCTTATGTTTCCGTTCGCTTTTAGACCCTCGGTCCTCTAGCGCTTCTTATTCTCCAGTTAAATTGGATACTACCAGTTAAACTGAAGAGCTCAAGCGAGTCATGTTCTCGTGTGATGAACCGCTTTAATAATAGAGGGCTTATAATTCTTTTTTTATGTCTGGTAAACAATAATCTTACGTTCACAAAAAAAATTAAAAATTAACAAAATTTAACCAGAATTTATCTTTTGAATACGTTACCCAAACTTTTGCGTTTCATTTAATTTCATTCTTTACGGATGATTTGAAAAATGTTCTAATAATAAGGCTAGCATGAGACAGTTGACCTTTGACCCGAACAATCATAAAATTTTATTTTCATAAACAGAAATTAGTTGGTATCAGAGAATAGTAAGATGAGTATGTACATTAAAGAAAGAAAAAAGAGACATTGGTATGACTGCTGAGCTTTCAGGCGCAGAGATTGTTGTAAAATCACTTATAGACCAAGGCGTTGATACTGTATTTGGTTATCCAGGTGGAGCGGTCCTTCCTATCTACGATGAAATATTCAAACAGAAAAAAATTCGTCACATATTAGTAAGGCATGAGCAAGGAGCAACACATGCAGCAGAGGGATATGCACGTTCAACTGGAAAACCCGGAGTAGTGCTTGTAACCTCTGGACCTGGAGCAACAAACGCAGTAACCGGCATGACCGATGCATTAATGGATAGCATTCCGTTAGTAGTTCTAACTGGACAGGTTCCGACTTTTATGATTGGAAACGATGCCTTTCAAGAAGCAGATACAGTGGGAATCACCCGTCCTTGTACCAAACACAATTGGCTTGTTAAGGATACCAATAAACTTGCTGAACAAATACACAAAGCTTTTCAAGTTGCAACAAGTGGTAGACCCGGTCCTGTTCTCGTTGATATTCCAAAAGATGTCCAGTTTGCATCTGGCGCATATATCAAACCTTCGAAAATTCCAAAGTTAAATCTGGAGCCAAAACATAACTTTGGAGACAGCCAGATAGAGCGAGCAGCAGACGCAATATCATCAGCGAAAAAACCAATATTATACATTGGCGGTGGTGTTATAAACTCAGGCAAGGAAGCCACTCGCTTAGTAAGAGAGCTAACAGCTGAAACAAACTTTCCACTCACTTCTACGCTTATGGGGCTAGGATGCTATCCTGCCTCAGGTAAGTCATGGCTAGGAATGTTAGGCATGCACGGGACATACGAAGCGAATATGACTATGCATGACTGCGACCTAATGGTTTGCATAGGTGCAAGATTTGATGATAGGATCACAGGCCGCTTAGACGCATTTAGCCCAAATTCGACTAAGATTCATATTGATATTGATCCATCGTCGATAAATAAAAATGTGGAAGTGGATATACCCATAGTTGGAGATATTTCTCAGGTTTTATCTGAAATACTAGACAAATGGCGGCAAAGCGGCAGCAAGACAAATAAGGCCGCTGTAGAAGAATGGTGGAAAGTAATTGACAAATGGCGAGAAATAAAATGCCTAAACTATAAAAAATCTAACAAAACAATCAATCCACAATTTGCGCTAGAACGCCTTGAAGAACTAACAAAAGATCAAGACAGATACATTACTACAGAAGTAGGACAGCACCAAATGTGGGCAGCTCAATACCTTGGGTTTGAGGAACCAAACCGATGGATGACATCGGGTGGACTTGGAACTATGGGTTATGGGTTTCCGGCATCTATCGGAGTTCAAATAGCTCACCCCAAAGCATTGGTGATAAACGTCGCAGGGGAAGCAAGCTGGTTGATGAACATGCAAGAGATTGGCACGGCAGTACAATATAGATTACCCGTAAAACAATTTATTCTCAATAATGAAAGATTGGGTATGGTCAGACAATGGCAAGAACTTTTACATGGTGAAAGATACTCTCACAGTTGGTCCGATGCTTTACCTGATTTTGTGAAATTAGCCGAAGCCTATGGTATTAAAGGAATTCGCTGCGAGGATCCAATGAAACTAGATGATGCAATTTCCGAAATGCTACAGTATCAAGGTCCTGTGATTTTCGATTGTCTGGTGGAGCGTCACGAAAACTGCTTCCCTATGATCCCATCAGGAAAGCCACATAACGAAATGCTTTTGGGGGAATCAAAGACAAAGGGTTCTATAGAGTCCGGTGGTGCGGTATTAGTTTGAATTGGTTTTTAAATAGAGATATTCATAAAAACTGGAGATATTATGGTGAAGCTTAGACTAAAAAAAGGTACGAATAGCAAAAGCGCATATAATATCCGAAACCCAGTTAATGACGAATCAAAACCACATACATTAGCAATATTAGTTGATAACGAAGCGGGCGTGTTAGCTAGGGTTATAGGTTTGTTTTCTGGGAGAGGTTTTAATATAGACAGTTTAACCGTAACCGAAATAGATCATGAAGGCCATAGATCAAGGATTACTATCGTAACTACGGGAACAGTATCAATAATTGAACAGATAAAAGCACAAATAGGGCGTATTGTGCCTGTGCACGAAGTGAATGATTTGACCGTCGAAGGCCAATCTATCGAACGCGAGTTGTCTCTTCTTAAGGTAAATGGAAAAGGAGAAAAAAGGGTTGAAGCACTGCGCTTAGCAGATGTTTTCCGGGCAAGCGTAGTAGATAGTACTTTAGAAAGCTTCACTTTCGAATTAACTGGGACATCAGACAAAATAGATGCCTTCGCAGAACTAATGAGACCATTGGGGTTATCCGATATTGCACGAACAGGAATAGTAGCTATGTCACGCGGGACCTAATACGTTGTTCCCAGAAACTATCCATCTATCTTTCTCAACTAAACAGCACCGTAGAAAAACCATTAAAATAATAAACTTGGGGCGCTTAGCTACAACCTGATGTACTTCCACACGTGTTACACTTCATGCACGTGCCATTTCTTACGAGAGTAAAGTTTCCACAATCACCGCATGGGTCCCCCTCGTATCCCTGCATTCTAGCCTTTTCTCTTTCATCCAAACTATCCATTGCTTTTTTACTTTCATGTCGTAAATCGGGCTGAACCTTTACCTCAACATTTACGCTTTTTAAAGACTCTTTATCTATTGTTTCGGTTGTGTTTGGCTGGAGAGCTAACAGCTCATGAGGTAATCGTTTCCTTAGATAGCCAGAAGACGATATTTGTCTAATCATTTGCATAGACTCTGACAACTTCTCTCCGCTCGGCTCCTTGAAATTTACAATCCCTTCGTCAGTTCCTCTTCCCAGGTCACTGAACGACTCCCCTTCTGGTTTTACGTGCGCTAAATCAGTTCTATCCAGGTAAGAAACGGCTAGTTCCCGGAAAATATAGTCTAAGATTGATGTAGCGTTCTTTATCGAATCATTGCCTTGAACCATTCCAGCGGGTTCAAATCGAGTAAAGGTGAAAGCTTCAACAAATTCTTCCAACGGCACCCCATATTGCAGGCCTACCGAAACCGCTATCGCAAAATTATTCATCATAGCTCGAAAGGCTGCACCCTCCTTATGCATATCGATAAAAATTTCACCTAATTTTCCTTCTTTGTACTCGCCTGTTCTCAGATACACTTTGTGTCCGCCAACCATGGCTTTTTGCGTATATCCTTTTCGTCGTTCTGGCAATTTAGCTCTACCTCTTGTAACCTCTCTAACCACTACCTTCTCCACTATCTTCTCCGCAAGGACCATCGGTCTTTCAGCCGGGTGGACATCTTCCAGTACACTCTCACTTTCTTCGTTATCGTCTATTAATGAAGCCGATAGCGGTTGCGATAACTTCGAACCATCGCGATACAAGGCATTTGCTTTTACACCTAGCGACCAACTCAGCTCATATGCATTTTTACAATCTTCTATAGTCGCATCATTAGGCATGTTAATTGTTTTTGATATCGCCCCGGAAATAAAACTTTGAGCAGCTGCCATCATTTGGATGTGGCTTTCAACTGATAAGAATCTTTTGCCTATTTTTCCGCAAGGATTTGCACAATCAAATACCGAATAATGTAACTCTTTAAGATGTGGCGCTCCTTCTAAAGTCATTGTCCCACAAGCATGGTTATTTGCAGCTTCGATATCGGATTTTGAATAGCCCAGATGAATAAGTAAATCAAAACTCGGATCACTTATCTTCTCGCTTGGAATTCCAAGAGTTCCTGTACAAAAATCTGTTCCCAATGTCCATTGATTAAAAACAAATTTTATGTCAAAGGCTGATGGCAAGGCACTCTCTATCTTTTTTAGCTCGGCTTCTCCGAACCCGTGCCCCACTAACGATGTAGTGTTTATTACCGGCGAATTATTTAAGGTCCCATGGCCCACCGCATAACTCACTATTTCTTCTATCTGATGGCTTTTATAGCCAAGATTCTCGAGAGCTTTTGGTACAGACCTATTAATAATCTTAAAATATCCTCCACCCGCCAACTTTTTAAATTTGACCAGGGCAAAATCTGGTTCTATTCCCGTAGTATCACAATCCATTACAAGACCAATTGTTCCTGTGGGCGCAATTACGGACACCTGAGCATTTCTGTATCCATTTTGCTTTCCAAGTTTCAGCGCTTCATCCCATGCTAGTTGCGCTCTTTTGGGCAAAATTGGGTCAGGACAATTACCATGATCTAGTGGCACGGGCTTTACTTCAAGATCCCTATATCCCTCTTTTTTTCCATAAGCAGCGTTCCTATGGTTAGCGATCACTCGGTTCATATTGCTTTTGTTTCTTTCAAATGAAGAAAAAGCTCCAATCTCCTTTGCCATTTCAGCTGACGTTTTGTATGAAATTCCCGTCATTACTGATGTTATGGCGGCACACAACGACCGCCCTTGTTTACTGTCATAACCGCAGCCCATGTTCATCAATAGAGCGCCAATATTTGCATATCCCAGTCCCAATGTTCTGTATTCATATGATCTTTTTGCAATTTCTTTGCTCGGGAATTGTGCCATCAACACTGATATTTCTAATGTTAAGGTCCAAAGCCGAGTGGCATATTCGAATCCGTCAATATCAAATTTTCCAGATTTCAAAAAAGTCAGCAGGTTCATCGATGCCAAATTACAGGCGGTATCATCCAAAAACATATACTCCGAGCATGGATTCGAACCCCTGATCTCTCCGTCCGTGAGGCAAGTGTGCCAAGCATTAATCGTGTCGTGAAATTGAATGCCGGGATCTGCACACGCCCAAGCTGCGTGACCTATCTGATCCCATAAGTCTCTGGCTTTTACCGTTCTCGCAACTTTTCCGTCTGTTCTTTTTAATAGTTCCCATGTTTCATCATTTCTCACTGCTTCCAGAAAGCTATCAGTGACTCGGACCGAATTATTGGAGTTCTGCCCTGATACACTGAGATAAGCTTCCGAGTCCCAATCAGTGTCGTATGTTGGAAATTCTATGCTATTGTATCCTTGCTCTGCGTACTGGAGAATTCTTTTCACATAAGTTTCTGGGATCATGTGCCTACGAGCTGACCTAATCGCTTCTTTTAGACCATTATTTTTCTTCGGATCAAACGAGTCTTCTTCCTTACCGTCCCAATTCTGTATTGCTTTAAATATACCATTCAACTGTTTTTCATGTACTTTTGATCCAGCTACTAGGGATGCTACCTTTTGTTCCTCCACCACCTTCCAGTTGATAAACTCCTCTATGTCTGGATGGTCCATATCGCATATCACCATTTTTGCTGCTCTTCTCGTAGTTCCACCAGATTTTATTGCGCCAGCTGCTCTATCACCAATCCTCAAAAAAGACATTAATCCGGACGAACTTCCTCCCCCCGCTAAACTCTCCTTGGCACCCCGAAGCGTCGAAAAATTAGTTCCTGTCCCAGAACCATATTTAAAAAGTCTCGCTTCTCGGGTCCAGAGATCCATTATTCCACCTTCATTGACTAGGTCATCGTCAACGGACTGTATGAAGCACGCATGAGGTTGGGGGTGTTCATACGCCGAGTCCGACTGTGTTAATTTTTTGGTTTTATAATCGATGTAGTAGTGCCCTTGACCGGGGCCATCTATTCCATATGCCCAATGAAGTCCCGTATTAAACCATTGCGGTGAGTTTTGAGCTCCCATCTGTTTGGCCAACATAGCACGCATTTCGTCGTAATATGCTTTTGCTGACTCCTCTGAATCGAAGTATCCACCTTTCCATCCCCAATAAGACCACGCCCCCGCCAATCGATCAAAAACCTGCTTTGCTGACGTTTCACCCACGTAGCGCTTATGTTTTGGTAGTTCATTCAACTTTTTTTCATCTGCTACTGAACGCCACAAGAAACTTGGTACATTCTTTTCTTTCACTCTTTTTAGATGAAGGGGCACACCAGCCTTTCTGAAGTATTTCTGAGCCAATATATCAGAGGCCACTTGACTCCAAAACACTGGGACTTCCAAGTCAGAAAGTTGAAACACGATAGATCCATCTGGGTTTCTTATTTCTGATTTTGTTTTATGGAATTCTATGTCACCGTAAGCGTTAGCTTCGCCTTTCGTAAAATGTCGCTCTATCTTCATCTAATCGTCCTTGCCTTATATAATCTTTGCCTGTTTTTTTCTGATTGTTCTTACTTTATACTTTCTCTATTTTAATTGCCGGTCTTATTCCTCCTGCTTACTTACACAAAAACAGCATTTGGACGACGACAAGACGTCTACACTAGTACTATGGTAAAAAATAAGTAGACATACTAAATGCAGTATTTTGATCAGGTAGGTCAATAAATTTATTCTACTATTTTTAAAATATTTTTATTGACGTGGTACTCTTGTTTCAGCTCAAAACAGCGAGAGTGCTAAAAAAGTTTGTTTTATATGAGTTTCAATATTTTTTTCTGATTTTGAATGCTCTACGATTATAATACGTTACACGACTTTATTAAAAAATTTTTATTGCGCAATGATAGAATCAGTAATGATTCTTTTTTCCAATTCTGGGCCTTATAAGTTGTGGCTATTTGTAAAAATTCGAGAACAAAATTATCCTATATTTAGACTTATTTTTTTTTTACTGTAAAAGTTGCATCAACTGATTTTCTGCAAATGGCTTTTTCCTGCCAGAACATAAAGTACAATCATGGTTAAATTGTATTAGCTAATTTTGATTCGGTATTGGCTAACAAAATAACTGTGCTACTATCCAAAACAACTATTTTATAGTGATCTTACAATCACTGGTGGATTATAGGCTGTCACCGGGTCTAAACGTTTATTTATCTTCCTAATTTCAACTAAACATGAGTGAGCTATCGGGCCCTGCCCTAATTTTGAGGTGCCTTTATCCGGTGTTAGGACATTTGGATTTCCATTCTTACAGGGACTTTTCTCTTCCCTTGTGTCCACTGGGTCGTACCACGATCCAGTACTCATCTTCACTACACCCTCTCGTAATTTTCCATCTATCTTTGCAACCGCAAAACATGAACCTCGATCATTAAAGACCTCTACAAAATTTTTATCTCCGATTCCGCGTTTTCGAGCATCATCTGGGTGAATATGAATAGGTTGCCTCCCATTTACCTTTGCTTCTCGACTAATTTTTCCGTGATCTAATTGCGAATGGAGTTTATCTTCCGGCTGATTAGATATCAAATGAAGCCCAAAGCTACTATCTACTTTTCCCAACCACTCACATGGTTCTATCCACACAGCATGGCCAGGGCAATCCTCATAATTGAAGCTAGCAACAGTCTTAGAAAATATTTCTATTTTCCCGCTGGGCGTCTCAAGTTTATTTTTCAGTGGATCTAACCTAAAATCTTGCAACATAATTGTAGGCTTGTTTGGAGTATGAAACTTGTACCAACGATCATTAACGAATTGTTCATAACTTGGCATATTTATATCATTGTCCAACGCTTTTGATTTCGTTTCATTGTAAATCCACTCACGCCAGTCCGCAGCATTTCGTCCCTCAGTGAATTCTTTTTCCACTCCCATTACCCGAGCTATACCAGCAAAAATCTCGAAGTCATCTCTGCTGATTCCATACGGCTCCGTTAGCTTAGACATCAAAACAACATAAGGATCTCTCGGTGTTAAAGCTATGTCTTCCCGCTCCAACGGCGTCGTGCATGGTAACACTATGTCCGATCGCTTTGCCAAAGAATTCCAACACCATTCATGGCAAATAATGGTATCTGGTTTCTTCCATGCCCTTAGCAAACGGTTTAGATCTTGGTGATGATGGAAAGGATTGCCGCCGGCCCAATAAACTATTTTAGTTAGCGGATATTCATATTTAGCTCCGTCGAATTCAAATGTTTCGTTTGGAAATAGCAATAAATCACTTATTCTCGCTACTGGAATAAAATCTCTCACTGGATTTTCACCCTGTGGCAGAGCAGCTGCAGGAGGTATCGTAAATCGGCCTCCTATGTGGTTCACAGCACTGTACCCAAATCCAAACCCGCCTCCGGGCAAACCAATTTGCCCGAGCATAGCTGCCAAAGTTATGGCGGCCCAAAAAGCTTGTTCTCCATGATCTTGCCGTGTAAGCGACCAGCTTACGGAAATCATGGTGCGATTTGCTGCCATTTGCCTGGCAAGCGATATTATTTCACTCTCCGGGATGTCACATATTTCAGCCGCCCACTTTGCAGTTTTTGGTACACCATCAGACTCACCAAGCAGGTAAACCAAAAAAATATCAAAGCCCTCAGTATATTTCTTTAAAAAATCTAAATCGGAAAGTCCCTCTTGATGTAGCGTATATGCTAAACCAAAAATTAAAGCAGTGTCAGTATTAGGTCTCGGAGCGAGCCATGTCCCTTTGACTTCTTCCAAAAGATCTGACTTCAATGGGCTGATATTCACAAAAGATATTTTAGATTGCGAGGCTGATAGGAGACTCTCTTTTTGGTAATGATGTCCAGTTCCGCCCTGACATATCTGACCATTTTTGAGTGGAACACCGCCAAAACAAACAAAAAGGTCTGTATTTTCAATGATTGAGTCCCAACTCGTGCAAGTGTCCAAAAACCTTCGAAAACTTCCCAAAATGTGGGGAACAATAGCCTCGGCTGCGGCAAAGCTGTACGTGAATTTTGACTTTGTGTAACCACCGATAGAGTTCAAAAACCTATGGAGCTGACTTTGGGCATGATGAAATCGACCAGCACTGGCCCAACCATATGAACCAGCAAAAATTGCAGAATTTCCATACCTCTTAGAAACTCTTTTTAACTCTGCGGCCACTAAATTTTCTGCAACCTCCCAGCTAACTTCAACAAAAGCTTCTGCCCCTCGTAACTCAGTTTTCTTTCCAGGACCGCATTCTAACCAGCTTTTCCGAACCATCGGAGCATCTATCCGAGTTCTACCATTCTGAACATCAAGAATACCTTCCGCTATCGGTGATGGGTCTTTGTCATATTCAAATCCTATAAGTTCTTCGACCTTTCCATTACCAACTACAGCTCTATAAGTTCCCCAATGCGAACTTGTCAGCGGTAGTTCCTTTTTTTGTCTCATATCTCTTTTCTCAATGCTCTAGTATAGACTGTCTTCGAATCAATCTTTGTGTCTGCTAACTTTTGTAAGATAAATTACCGATCACTCTCTTGCGCAACTATTAATACATTTAAACATCCACTCTTATTTACCGGACAAATTGACCTATCCACAAATAATAGCAAAAGTAATTACTAAACTACAATGACAAATACTAAAAAAATAAACTAATCCCAATATCGAGCAAATATCGAGGTGTTACTCAACATGCGGCAAGGATTCAAAATAAAACATAAAGATCAAATTCACTACACATCTCAGATAACTCATTAGCCATTTAATCGAGCAGGTTGATATTTCAGTTTGATCAGCACTATAGAAATGTAGTATCAATGCACATTACATGAGAACATACGTGATATTATTATGACCGAAAAAACAATTAGAGAATACGTCTCAGAATTCAATCACCATGGTTTTGTTATGCTACGAAATGCCCTGACGAAAGAGCAATTGACTACAATGCGTAGTCAGCTAGACGTCTGGATAGAAAAATCGAGGCAACACAACAAAAATTTTGGCAGTACTATCGATGGTCGACCACGGTTTGACCTTGAATCTAAAAGCCATTCAGCTCAAAATCCTGCCTTGCGTAGAATTTCATCTCCAATTGAAATCTCTCAGGAATATCTAGAAATAACTCGAAATAATAGTGCCTTAGATCTCTTGGTACATATTTTAGGACAAAACATAAAACTTGTTAACACTAAAATTAATTTAAAGCTTCCAGGTTCCGGTACCGCTGTGAAATACCATCAAGACTTCCCTTTTGAACCTCATTCAAATGACGATCTTGTTACCACAC
>MDTA01035637.1_pt1 | contig 12145 bp, 9 predicted proteins | sample 811151 | NCBI WGS metagenome assembly MDTA01 (sample SAMN05326648, study PRJNA326480) | marine metagenome | isolation source: seawater | place: Indian Ocean: South | collected 2010
AATGGCGGAGCGGACGGGACTCGAACCCGCGACCCCCGGCGTGACAGGCCGGTATTCTAACCAACTGAACTACCGCTCCGCATCAATTCGGCCCTCGGGCTCGAACCTGAAACCGGATGGGGTGATCCGGTGATGCATTTGAAAGTGGTGGGTGGTACTGGGATCGAACCAGTGACCCTCGCCTTGTAAGGGCGATGCTCTCCCAGCTGAGCTAACCACCCACTTTCAAGCCTTTCAAAAGGCATTCACTTGCTTGGCAGCCGTGCTGTCTCAACCAAGTGAGAGGCGCATTTTAAGCATTTGGCTGGCGGTGTCAAATATTTTCCCGGAATTTTCTTTAAAAACCTGCAAGCCATTCAAAAGCGTACAGTTTTTAAGCAAACTCACTTCCGCCGCGAGGTTTTGACGGCCCGCACAACCGGACGATCCTGCCCCGCCTGCTGGGCTTTCTCCTGCAGGGACAACTCGCTGACACGGCTGCGCCTGTCTTCGGGCACGGCCCGATTGGCCAGGGAACAATTCAGGTCATCCAGCCTTTTTTGCAGATCGCCCCAGCTATCGAGAAGTTGGGGAACAACATCGTCCGCAAGCTTTTCAAATCTGAGTTTAAGAGAATCCTTGAGAGCCATTGTTTTTGAATTTCCCGCGTCTTTCACCTGACGTCAGTGTAGTCAGCACTCAGAAAATCCACCAGCCACCTCCGGATTCTGCCTCTTCCCTTCGCTCACGCTCCTGCTCAAGTTCCGCGTACTCCCGCTCCAGCTGCTCAATCTTTTGATCTGTCTCCAGGGGAACGGTGGGGCCACCACCGAATGGCCAGAACCAGGAAGCGGATTCGTACTTGCCTTCTTCCTTCATCCGCTCGATCTCAAGCTCCCGCTCCTCTTCCAGCAACACCAGTTGTCGCTCGTAATCCATGTCTTCATTCACTTCCACAATCGAAGTTGCAGCGTGGTTCGGCGCCAATAGATCACTGTTGAGGAATCGAGTGGAAACGATCTCATCTGCCTGCATGGCATACTCCCGGGTAACCAGCTGCAGGTCACCCTGGGTCAGCGGGTGGTCCGGATCCAGATCAGGGTGTCGCTGGTCCGGCTCGGAGAGCTCGTTATAACGCAGGTAATAGATCTCTCCGGGCTCGACTTCCAACGTGGCATCGGCGATCAGGCTCAGACTGAAGGAGTTCATTCCCTCCAGCCCCAGCAGCGGCCGGCGCATGGCGATATGACGCTCCCCGGGGCTTACCTCCAGCCAGGTAAAGCTGTCGTTACGGATGTTGAAATAGTGGGTATCGTCTATGTAGACACTTGGGGCTTCGATCTCGTCTGCAGCCCACTGGGAATGGGTCCGATAGAAATACAGCACGGCGTTGCGCCGGTCCCAGCTGTCGTTATCAATGTGGACGAAATCATGGCCGGAAACCGGGTGCAGGAACGAACCGACGCTTTTACCAATGGACTGATAAACCGTACACCCGGACACCGCCAGCAACAGAAGTAACGCGACCAGCGGCCGGAGCAAGGGAAAAACGGAAGGCACTCGGGTTTTCATTGTTGTTAACTCTTCATCCTGATTGCGAGTTGCCTGATCATAACAACTGCAAATCCCCAGAAATGAGAGCTACCGCAAGGGATGACTACAAACCGTTACAAAACCCGAAGTGCGATCAAATGAACGCGCTGCGCGCCAGTTACTGCCCGCTGACCTGACTCCGTAGCTGGTTCACTTCTTCAGACAGCCGAACCAGACGAGAAGTCAGTTGTGAACGGGAAGCATCGATCGACTCGACCGTTCGCTTCAGACTGGCCACCTCGTTCCGGAGTGCCTGAACCCGGCCATCGCCGGCCAACTCATCCGTCTCCCGCTCCAGAGCCGAAATCCGCCCCTCCATACCGCTGATTCCAAGCTTCTGCTCCTGCTCGAATCGCCGGATACGGCTCTCGATCACCTGATCCACATCCGCCAGTTGCTGACTCAGTTTCGTCAACTGATCCGTTGCCTGCCGGCTGGCCTCCTGTAGTGCCGCAATCGACGTCTCCGTCTGCTGCTTCAAAGCGGCAATATCGGCAGAGAGCGATGAGCGGGTCTTCTCTACCGACGCCTCAAGCGCACCAATGGCCTGTTTGCCTTCCGCAAGACCGGATTCCAGCGCAGCAATCCGCTCCTGCTGCTCATCCAGACGCTTCTTGTTGCGCTCATTGGCAATCGCCCAAAGCTTCCGGATCTCACTGTCTGCCGTATCCAGGCGCTTGGTGTGCGCCGCGATCTGCTCCTCCAGAGTCGCTCCCCGCTCCTGCAGGTTCTCCCCAGTTTCCGAAAGCTCCCCCTCAAACCGGGCCAGCGCCAGCTTGCTCTGACGAGCCCAGTAATCTGCCTCCTCAAGCTGCCCTTCCAACGCCTGAACCCGCTGCTCCTGCGAATACCAACCGGCACCGCCCGCCACGGCCAGCACGATCAAGAACACCCAAAGCATGGCCGAGCCGCCACGACCATTGCCGCCGTTACCGCCTTTGCCCCCTTTGGGAGGCTTCGCTGGCGCCGACGGTTCACCCTTCCCACCGGACGATGGCCTGGACTTTTTCTCCGCCGCTTTCTTCGGCTCGGCACTACCAATCGGTCGTTCAGCCCTCAGCTCATCATCATCTGGACGAATGGGTTCCATTACAGCTCCTGACTATGGACGGTTAAAACAATAAGGTCCGATAATACCTGTACTTATAAGCAGGGTGAAATAAAGGCGTGTTATTGGCGGACCACACCTAGCTATGGGGCGTGGTTGGGATTTCTTTTCCAGAAATGTCTGAAGCCAGGGATGGCTTCAGTCAAGCGCACATGGAAGTGCTCGTAGCGGTTTCTGGAAAAGAAATGCCAACCACGACCTGCACCAGGCTTTGTTGCATGGTAGGTAGGCAAAACATACAATGGCCGGCTTTCCAATTATCACAGGACTGTTGCATATGCAGCCGCTTGTAGGACTCATCATGGGCTCCAAATCCGACTGGCCCACCATGGAACACGCCGCCAACATGCTCGAAAAACTCGGCGTGCAATATGAAACCAAAGTCGTCTCGGCCCACCGCACCCCGGATCTGCTGTTTGAGTACGCAAAAACCGCCGCAGACCGTGGCCTGAAGGTTATTATCGCCGGCGCTGGCGGAGCCGCGCATCTGCCGGGCATGGTTGCTTCACAAACCGCCCTGCCGGTCCTGGGGGTGCCTGTTCAGTCCAAAGCCCTGAACGGTCTGGATTCGCTACTGTCCATCGTCCAGATGCCGGGTGGCATCGCCGTCGGCACCCTGGCCATTGGTAAAGCCGGGGCCACCAACGCGGGCCTGCTGGCGGCACAGATTATCGGCACCTCAGACGACAATGTCCGCAAGGCTGTGGAACAGTTCCGGGCCACACAGACCGAAACGATTCTGGACAATCCTGACCCTCGAGATCAATGATTCAAGTTGGGTGAAGGGAGCAGCCAGAAGATTTAACGCCAAAACAGGCAGGAGAACACAAATGAGAATTGGTGTACTGGGCGCCGGCCAACTCGGAAGAATGCTGGCACTGGCCGGATACCCACTGGCCAACACCTTTGTTTTCTATGACATGTCTGGCAGCCCCAGTGCCGGTCTTGGTGAGGTCATCATTGACCGGGACGGCGAATACCTGGATGACTTCCTCTCTCGCGTCGATCGCGTTACCTACGAGTTTGAACACCTGCCGGTCGAGGTGGCGGAGAAGATTGCCGCCCACAAACCAGTGCATCCCTGCCCCCGGGCATTGCAGGTGTGCCAGAACCGGGAAGCGGAGAAGACCCTTTTCGGCCAGCTGGGCATTCCCACGCCAGAGTGGAAAATTGCCGACAGCGCAGCCTCACTGAAAGCCGCTGCCGAGGAGCTTGGCTGCCCGGTGGTGGCGAAGTCCAACACCGAAGGTTATGACGGCAAGGGCCAGGCTGTGCTCAGAACGCCCGAGGAAGCAGAGGCGGCATGGGCGTCCATTGGCCACCCCCGCCTGATTGTGGAAAAGTTTGTCGACTTCCGCCGGGAAGTATCGATTATTGCAGTGCGCGCTGAAGACGGCGAACTCGCGTTCTACCCGATGGCCGAGAACACTCACCACGAGGGGATTCTGCGGTACTCGATTGCACCGGCACCAAAACTCGAAAAGCATGTTCAGGAAGATGCGGAGCGCTACATAAAGGCACTACTGAACGAATTGGACTATGTCGGCGTATTAACCCTTGAGCTTTTCGAAACAGCCGATGGTCTGGTGGCCAATGAAATGGCCCCGCGGGTTCATAACTCCGGGCACTGGACCATCGAGGGCGCGATGACGAGCCAGTTCGAGAACCACATTCGTGCGGTCAGTGGCCACCCGCTGGGCAACGTGGCACCCCGTGGTCTCAGTTGTATGATCAATATTATTGGCGAGCATGGCGAGATCGAGCGCATCCTTGAACTGCCCTACGCGCACGTTCACCTCTACAATAAGGGGGAACGACCGGGCCGGAAGCTGGGCCATGTGAACATACTGGCCGACAGCTACGAGGAACTGGTTTGGCGGGTTAAGAACTGTGCGCAGTTTCTGCCCGGCAGTCCCGAGTTTAAAAGTTCTTTGACAGCAAAGGGTTGATATAGCTCAAAGCGCCCTTATATTGGGCGAGTGAACATCCACATAAACAGAGAGACAGGGAGAACGACCTCATGGCATTTGAACTTCCCGCACTGCCTTATGAAAAGAACGCACTGGAACCGCACATCTCTCAGGAAACTCTTGAGTACCATTACGGCAAGCATCACAACACCTACGTCACCAAGCTCAACGGCCTGATCGAAGGTACTGATAACGCCAACAAGTCTCTTGAAGACATTATCAAGAGCGCCAGCGGCCCGCTGTTCAACAACGCCGCACAGGTTTGGAACCACACCTTCTACTGGCACTGCCTGAGCCCGAACGGCGGCGGCGAGCCGACCGGCGCAGCCAAGGAAGCCATCGAAAAGGCGTTCGGTTCTTTCGAAGACTTCAAAAAAGAATTTAACGACAAGGCCGCCAACAACTTTGGTTCTGGCTGGACCTGGCTGGTGAAGAAAGCCGACGGCAGCGTTGCCATCGTTAACACCAGCAATGCTGAAACGCCGCTGACCGGCGCCGACAAGCCGGTGCTGACCGTCGACGTTTGGGAGCACGCTTACTACATCGACTACCGCAACTCCCGTCCGAACTATCTGGAAGCTTTCTGGAACCTGGTCAACTGGGATTTCGTGAACGAAAACCTGGCTTGATCGAAGCCCTGCTTCCAGACACAGACTGCAAACACTGCACTGTGTTAAAACGCCCGCCCCTGGCGGGCGTTTTTGTGTCTGTCATACCTGAGCAATTACAATTTGATACAAGCACACCCTGAAATCTTTGAAAAAATCGCCGATACTCCATGAAGATATCGGAACTCTGAACCATACTTAGCACCAACAATCAGGGTGAGGCCCCAAGCACATCACCCGAAGTGCGACATTTTCGCCCTGAACAGTGCGGAACGCTCGCCCTGCATAACCGGAACAAGACAGGCTTGAATGCAAAAATCCTTCGAGGTTGAACATCGCCTGGGCTATCGAATCTTACGGTGGATTCTTGCCGTAGCCCTTGTCAGTGGCGTTATTGTCAGCACCATACAGGTCATCCTGGATGCCCAGCGCGTGTCCACGGGGCTGGACAGCGACGCTGAGCAGACCATCGCGATGGTAAAAGACGCCGCCACCCAGGCAGTATTCAGCATCGATGCCGAGCTCGCCCAACAGGTAGTTGACGGTCTCTTCGCCAAGGAAGCGGTTCACACAGCCCGAATCGTTCATCCAGACGGCGAGCCACTGGGCAATCGCGACCGCCCGTTGCAGCAAACCGCGTTTCGCCCGGTTACTGATCCCTTCTTCGATGATGAACGCCTCTTCCGCGAACCCCTATTCCGGGAAGGTAATCCAGAAGACGTCTATGGTTATCTGGATGTTCACTACGATACAGCACCGGCAGCGCGCACCTGGCTGGACAGGGCGGCGGTCACCTTCGCTTCTGGCATAGCGACGGCCCTCATCCTCGGAATGGTGCTGTTTTATGTCTTCCATCTGCTCCTGACGCGCCCTCTGCTGCGGATTGTTAGTTCCGTGAAACAGGTAGACCCGGCACACCCGGACGACCGCCTGGTCACAACACCACCCGGCCATCAGAGCGACGAGCTGGGTCTGTGGGTAAACGCCACCAATAATCTGTTGGTCGCCATTGGTGACAGCCAGAAACGTCATCGCGAGGCGGAGGATCGGGTGAGCCGTCTCTCCCGCTACGATCAGCTTACCGGCCTGCCCAGTCGGGATACCTTTATGGAATTGCTGATACGGGACATTGAAGAGGCCAACAAGCGCCACTCACAACTGTCTCTGATTGTCTGCGGTATCGACGACTTCAAGTCGGTGAATGAGCAGTGCGGGTTCCGCTCTGGCGATCTGATCCTGCAGACTGTCGCAGACCGGCTGACCAACAAATTGGACAACGCCCGCTTTACCATTGCGCGTCTTGGCAGCGACCAGTTCGTGATCGTGCAGAAAGGACTCCGGGACGGCTTCCAGGCCGCAGACACGGCCGAGCGAATTCTTGCTTGCATCAGCGCCCCCATGCTTGTGGAAGATCAGAGCATTTCCATGACGGCCACCATGGGGGTTGCACTGTACCCGTCTGACACCAACCAGGCAGACCGTCTGCTACAGAGTGCCGAACAGACCATGACCCTGGCCAAGCAGAACGGCCATAACCACTTCCAGTTCTATGTCGCCAGCATTGATCAGGAAATCCGCGACAGGAAGCAGCTGGAAAAGGACCTTTCCCAGGCACTCGCCAACCATCAGCTGCATCTGGTTTACCAGCCTCAGATCAACCTGGAGAGCAAACGGGTGATCGGGGCTGAGGCGCTACTCCGTTGGGAACACCCGGCTCGGGGTATGGTGCCTCCCGACACATTCATACCTGTCGCCGAAGCGAATGGGTCTATCGTTGAAATCGGCCAGTGGGTCCTGGACCAGGCCTGCTGGCAGGCGGCTCGGTGGGCAGCCGATGGCACGCCACTGCGTATTGCCGTTAACCTTTCGGCAGTACAGCTGCGCCAGGAAACCATCGTCGATGACATCCTCGATACCCTGCGAAGACACAAGATTCCTGCCGGGCGGCTGGAGCTTGAGGTGACCGAAACCAGCTTCATGACCAACCTTTCTGATGCGGTGGCCAAACTCCACAGGCTGAACAGAGCCGGGATAAGCATCGCAGTGGACGACTTCGGCACCGGCTACTCTTCGCTCACCTACCTGAAGCAGATGCCGGTTCAACACCTGAAGATCGACAAACAGTTTATCCAGGATCTGCTTGTCAACGAAGAAGACACCCGAATCGCCAACACCATTATCGATCTCGGCAAGAGCCTGAACCTGTCGGTGGTTGCAGAGGGTGTGGAAACGGCAGAACAGGAATACTATCTGAGCCAGCGCGGCTGTCAGCTGGCTCAGGGTTATTTTTTCAGCAAGCCGCTGCCGCCGCGTGAATTTGAGACCTTCGTAAAAGGTTTCCACGAGCAAATCGTGGAAAATAACGCCTGACCCATTACCCTGAGGAGTTGCCATGGGAACCACCGTTATCGGCCTGATTGTCATTGCCGTCGTTGTTTTCTACCTGGTCTTTATCTACAACCGTCTGGTTTCCCTCCGTAACCAGTTCAAGAACGGGTTTGCCCAGATTGACGTTCAGCTGCAGCGCCGGCACGACCTGATCCCGAACCTGGTGGAAGCGGCAAAGGCCTATCTTACCCATGAGAAAACCACCCTCACTCAGGTGATGGAAGCCCGCAACAATGCGGTCAGCGCCCAAAAAGATGCCGCCAAGGATCCTGGCGATGGCACCAAGATCCAGCGACTTGGCAGCGCGGAAAACCTGCTGACCAAGGCACTTGCCAACTTTTACGCCGTGGCCGAGAACTACCCGGAGCTGAAGGCCAACGAAACCATCCAGCAACTGATGGAAGAACTCTCCAGCACCGAGAACCGTGTCGCCTTTGCTCGCCAGGCCTACAATGACGGCGTGATGAGCTACAACATCTTCCGGGAGCAGTTCCCCAACAACATCGTTGCCGGCATGTTCGCGTTCAAGGAAACGTCGCAACTGGAACTGGAATCACCGGAAGCCCGTCAGGCACCGAAAGTGGCCTTCTGAGGCCCTGAGGCATGGCTCATCCCGGTTTCTTTCAGCGCCAGGCCCATGCCCGGCGCAACACCAGTCTGCTGGTCTTCCTTTTCCTGACGGCGGTTGCGTTTATTACGCTCGCCGTCTGCCTCGTAGGGTATTTCGTAACCCGCAGTGAATCCTCAGGCCTCGCCTTCCACCACTGGCTGCTCTCCAACCATGGCCTTTTAACGGCCGTTACCGTTGTCGGGCTGATTGTTCTTGGCTCTCTGCTCCGCTGGGTCGACCTTGCCGGCGGCGGCGACCGGGTTGCAAAAATGGTGGGCGCACGACCGATTGATCCGGATACCCGGGACAGTGACGAACGTAAACTGCGCAATATTGTCGAGGAAATGGCCATTGCCAGCGGTGTGTCTGTACCGGAACTTTACGTGATGGACCAGGAAACCGGTATCAATGCCTTCGTGGCAGGCTACACTCCCGGCGAAGCCGTCATGGTCGTCACTCACGGAGCCATCACCCAGCTATCCCGGGACGAACTGCAAGGCGTGGTCGCCCACGAGTTCAGCCATATTTTCAACGGGGACATGCGGCTCAACGTTCGGCTCATTGCTTTGCTCGCAGGCATCCTGATGATCGGTCAGATTGGCGGGTTCCTGCTTCGAGCTTCCTTTTATCGTGGCCACAGGATGGGTCGATCCCGAGACAGAAGGGCTCAGGCGGCCATGGGCATTATCGGCCTGGCGCTGTTCGTGATCGGCTATGTGGGGGTTTTCTTTGGCCGGCTCATACAGGCGGCCGTCTCCAGGCAGCGAGAGATGCTGGCCGATGCCTCGTCCGTGCAGTTTACCCGCAACCCCGAAGGCATCGCCGGCGCACTTTTCAAAATCGGTATGAAGGGCGGCTACCTGGACACTACCAGCCACGCCAGCGACATGAACCACATGTGTTTCGGCGAGAGTGCCCGGATGAAGTTTACCTCGCTGCTGGCCTCCCATCCGCCCATCGACGAGCGCATCAATGCCATCCAACCCGGCATGCTGGCCAGATTGCGCAGCCGGCTGAGGGATACCGAACCCGGCGCCGACCTCTACCGCAGCTCCGCACCAGCGCCTGAAACCGGCGCATCGGGATTCACCGGGGCGGCATCCGACATCCTTGGACCGGTCACCGGCAAGAGCGGAAGAACCTCTCCCCTGGCGTCGAGCCCCGAGGCGCCGATCAAGCCGGGGCGGAAATTCTCAGACCAGGTTGGAACCATCAACCGGCAAAGCGAAGACTTCGCGCTGCGCTTCCTGGAGCGCCTGCCAGCCACCTTCCGAAACCTGCTGTATACCCGGGCCGGCGCCTCACAACTTTGTTACGCCATGCTGATCTGTGAATTGCCGCGACCACAGCAGGAAGCACGACTGGACCTGCTGCCGGCTCACCCGGTCCTGGGCAGCCAACCGGACCTGCTGGAAAAGCTCTTACCCGCCCTGAAAACTATTGGGGATGGCGTCCGTTTTCCTGCCCTGGAGCTTGCCATGCCGGCGCTGCGCAAGTTGGATCCGGAAGAACGGGAGATGCTGATCACCAATGTCCAGAAGCTGGTTGCGGCGGATAATCGGGTCACCCTGTTCGAACTGGCCTTGACCAGTTTCCTGTCCCGCCATCTGGGCGACGAGGCAGCCAGAGTAGTTCCGGTTCGCTACAAGAGCTACAAACCGGTCATGCCGGCCCTCCAGCGACTTCTGAGCCTGATGGCAAGGGCGGGGTCTGCGTCCCAGGCTGACGCCGAGAAGCTTTATCGGGAAGCCATGGCAGGCTTCATGAATGCGAAGGAAGGCAATGAGCCGGTTCTGGAGAAAGTCACCATGCGCCAGCTAAGAGAGGCCTTAACGGCCCTGAACGGCCTCTCGCCTTTGCTGAAACCGGCGATCATTGATGCCTGCGGGTACTGCATCACCCGCGACGGCAAGGTGGAAACGCGGGAGTATGAGTTGATGCGCCTGGTGGCGGATCAGATGGACTGTCCGATGCCGCCACTGGTTGTCTGAGGGATTACTGGACTCGGGAGCTCCCGCCTTCGAACAGCGCGTCCACCGTCGGGCGCTGTTCTTCCGTCGGTACACCCAGTTTTTCCCGGATGTTCAAATTCACGTCCCATAGCTGATCGAATTTGTCGGAGGTTGCTGCAACGGCCTCCTCTTTGCCCAACATAATTTTCGGGCGCAGGAACACCAGCAGGTTACGCTTGACCCGACGCTCCGATTCCGATGAGAACAGGCGCCCGATGAACGGAATATCACCCAGCAGGGGCACCTTACTCTTGTTGACCTGGTAATCATCCCGGGTCAAACCGCCCAGGACGATGGTCTCGCCGTCATCTGCGAGTACCGTAGTCTTGATTTCCCGCTTGTTGGTAACGATATCCGAGGCGTCCTCGATACTGTCCGCCACGTTCTCCGTGGTCTGCTCTACCACCAGACGTACCAGGCCATCGGCGCTGATGGTCGGGGTAACCTTGAGGGTCAGGCCAATATCACGACGCTCGATGGTGGTAAACGGGTTGGTGGTGCCATCGCCGGTGACTGTTGACTGGCCAGTCCGGAACGGCACGTTCTGCCCCACAATGATTTCCGATTCCTGATTGTCCAGGGTAATGATGCTGGGCGTGGACAGCAGGTTGGCTGCTGCGGAAGTGGACAGAGCCTGCAGGAGAATTCCCCAACTCACACCATCCTCGTTCCGCTGGCCGGCGCCGACGGTGATTCCACCTACTGCGGGGGTGATGGCGGACTCGGTCAGAATCGCGCTGAGTACCTCGCCCAGACTGCGACCCACGTTGCCGAAGTTGGTGCCGGCAACCGGTGTGGATTCGCCGGACTCGTCACCGACGGCAACCTGAACGCCCAGATCCTGGCCCAGCTCGTCACTGATCTCGACAATGGCCGCCTCAATCATCACCTGGGCACGACGCACATCCAGAGCGGCCACAATCTGTTCGGCTTCCTGCATCAGGGACGGCTCGCCACGCACCACCAGGGCGTTCAGCCCTTCATCGGCGAAAACCGCGAAGCTACTCTGAGGCTTCGCGCCACCCCCGGCGCCGCCCGAGCCCGCGCCCTCTTTAACCAGCTCTCCCATAACCCCCTTGAGAATCTCAGTGAGGTTCTTTGCGTCGGCGTGTTTGAGCCTCAGGACTTTGGTGGTACCGCCGGTTGCAGAAGGCTGATCCAGTTGCCGGATCAGGCCGCGCATCTTGTCCCGGAAGGTTTCATCGCCCCGCAAAATCAGCCGATTACTGCGCTCATCGGCGGTTACACTGTATTTTCTGGCGGCATTTTCGCCGCCGGCCCGGCCCAATTCATCGGGAGCCAGTTCCTGCAGCAGAGTGACCATATCACCCACCCAGGCTTCCTGAAGCTGGATAACCTCCACTTCGTATTTAGAGGGGCTATCCAGTTCCCGTACAATCTGCTCGATTCGCTGGATGTTGGAAGAATGGTCGCTGATGATCAGCGCGTTGGCAGCGGCTACACCGGCCAGGTGGCCATACTTGGCCACCAGCGGGCGAAGAATCGGGACCAGCTCCAGGGCATTTGCGTTATCGATCTGTATGACCCGGGTGATCAGCTGTTCCGAGGGCGTTTCCGGAAACCGCTCCAGAATCTCCGCCGACTGCTTGGCGTCAACCTGCTGAACCACCTTGATCACTTCTTCGCCAGGTATGGCCGTAAACCCGTGGACGTTCAGAACCGCCAGGAACAGGTCGTAAATCTCGTCCTTGTTCATGGGCGCGCTGGAGAGCACGGTTACCTTACCCTTCACCCTGGGATCCACCACAAAACTGTACCCGGTAATATCGGCCACCTGGGTCACGAAGGCGCGGATATCGGCGTCCTTGAGATTCAGCCGCCATGTCTCGGCTTCCTGCCCGTGCACCATGGAAATA
>MDTA01121294.1_pt1 | contig 12144 bp, 9 predicted proteins | sample 811151 | NCBI WGS metagenome assembly MDTA01 (sample SAMN05326648, study PRJNA326480) | marine metagenome | isolation source: seawater | place: Indian Ocean: South | collected 2010
ACTTCAATACTGCAGATCATCGACTTCCTACTTCGAGCGCCAGACTATTTTCGCCCTTGCAGAAAGGGACACACAGTCACGCTGAACTCATCACTTTTATCAGTAGAATAAATTTTATCACTGCACTCAATTCTGTTAAAAGTGCGCTACCAATAGCCTCGTCCACATCTTGATGTAATACCCAAATGAGGACCTTATTGCTAAATATCGACTTTTAATACTGTTGGTTTAGGGCTTGATTCAAGGTCTTTAAAAGTCTTACGACTTTTACCCTCACCGACATGGATCGTATACAGACCTTGTGCAAAAACCTTCGGCCTGAATGAGGTGCCATTAATTCTGAGTGTATAAATTACTTCACCACTTTTCTGTGCAATGACCTGTACGACCTGGTTAGGTTGGTTGATGTGTAATTCAGGAAGAAAAGCAACAGCTTTCCGGCCATAGTTATCCAGCTGGTTAAAAGTAAATGGCCAACCTGGATAGGGCTTGGCACCCTCAGCGGAAACATCAATATTCCGGGGCCAGCAAATAAACGTCACATCACGCGTCTTCTTGTCGATGCGAACAACACCGAATCCGGCTGCCCGGGTGCTCAGTCTATCTCCTCCTTTTTCAGGCGAAGGGTTGGCAACAGCAATAGCTGTGACCTTGTTATGAAAGCCATCTAGGTGGTCACCTAGAATAGGATCCTGTCCAGGCTTGCGATTCTTACCCGGTTCAAGTGGTTGCCACCACCGTAAGTAAAGGTTGGCGATGGAAGGAACACAAAAAGAATAAATGGAATCACGCCACTCATCAATTCCGTGGCGAAACACGGTAGCCAAGTGCTGGTCACCAGCAAAATGAAAGGCGAAGGCTTTTCGAAGAGCTGAAATGGCTTTATTGCGGCCAGTTTGGGGCCACCCATTCGAGTCAAGATCTGCGTGCAAGCGCCCGCCAACCCGGCCATGAATATGAGCACCTCCACAAAAAATGGTTTGTGAGAGAGCGACTTTCATATCCGCATCGGTCCAGTCTCGTCCCCATTCATCAAGAAACTTGAGCTGCCGCTCGCCTAACAGGCGAGCCTGAGGCACATCCACGGATTTGGGATCGTAGTCTGGGTTACGAATGTGATCGGGACGAGGACCCTGCTTCGGAATCATTCCCGCCGGACCGGTCTTGAACTTACGATCCTCGATAATAGCAAAGCTGATACGCCCCCAATTGAGTTGAGTGTAATAGGTTCCGATACCCCGTTCGATGGGAGTGGAATCGTATGGATCAGGTAAATGGCTCGTCTGAGCGCGTTCCACCTCTTTAACATATTCCACGGGCATGGCATACCCGCCGTCAGAAGCACCGGGCAATGTTGATTTTTTTCCGTTGTGTCCCCAGATATTTGGCTGCCCTACATCATGATCGTCAGGAATACTTACGGTCGGATAGTTCTTAATCACCTCTCCGAAGTCTCGCCCAAACCTCAACCAGGCAGCATAATGACGGCGATGGTCGTAAACTTGGTCGCCAGAAAAGAAAAGTAAATCGGGCTTAAGTCTTTTGATATTTTCTACCAAGTCCTTTTTAGGAATATCCCCCCCATGACCTGGATTGATAGAATTGCCGGTAAAACCAACAGCAACGAATTCTCGCTTGTCGGTCGGATTTTTTCGAATAATTCCTTCATACGTCGCCTTCTTCCCATGCCTGACTCGGTAGGGCGTCTCGATAGAGTCATCCCACTTATCAACCCGAAAAGGAACGGTCCACCCCCTCTCTATGACCTGCCCCTCGGCTACCTTCTTCCAACTCCCACCCAGCTTGGCTTCAAGGGTTGCCGTGCGAGGTTCACCTTTCTTAAGCGGGTAGAGCTGAGCGGTTAACTTAAGGGTATTCTCGTGAACCGTATAAAGCGCGAAGCAAATAACTTGATCCCGGGTAATTTCCGGAATGGCCAAGGGATCTACCCTTTTTTTCTTCTGGGCGAACGCGGACGTAATCGCTGAAAACAGAAACACGGCCGAAAACAAGAACGATGGAATGTTTTTCATTTGTATATTAATTGGGATATTTCTGCTTAGAATCATCCTGCTGCCAATTCAAGTTATCCCTGATTTTTTGCACATCCATCCCAACTGCATCATTGAGTTATTTCACACCAAACAACCAATGAGCAGGCTTCCTCTTTGAAAAGAACTCTGTGCAAAATCCTGAGCCAAGAATACCTAATCAATCAGGCATCACTGAAATCATTCCAGCATCTTGCAGAAAGGCATTTCTTCGGGTATTGCTCAAATGAGTGCCAGTTTTATTATCAGAGTAAAAAATGGCTCAAAAAGAGTCACACCGCTTGCTCTATCGCAGAAAAAAACTACAACCAAACAGTTCCTAAAAGCACCCCTTTCTGCAACACCAACAGCCCATTTTAAATCATCATCCTTCAAACCAGTGTTCCAAATTATTTTTAACGAGATTAGCGCTGCTGAAATATCCGGTCTCTCAACCATGGACCAACTTGAACTTCTTAATCAATTCAAGGTGCGGCACGAGGACCTTGAGAACATCCAAGGAAAAGATGACCGCTTTGGAACAATTGAGAGACAGGGAAAAAAACTCTACCGATATCGCTCCAAAGATTACCGGATATATTTTGAGGTAAATAATAATAACGTGATTGTTCATCGTGTCCTCAACCGCAACACATTTCAAGATTTCCTTTTCCGTTCCAAGCTTCCTCTCAACGAAGATGAAGCATTGAGTAACTCCAAACACTTCTGGAATTTAATCAAGGAAGGCGAAGAGGCTCAAAGGATATAATTGTTTAATTAACAACAGATTCCACCAATGCTCCTCAGCGATTTATTCAGGGATGAGGCCGAGCGGCAGTCACTCTTTCCCATCACACGAAAGAAGATCTTCCTTGCCCATGCGGCAGTAACAGCGCTGCCAAAATGTGCAGCGGATGCCATGGCAGAATACGCCTATGCAAGTTGTGATGATCAGCAGGAATTTGATTCCTTCATCACAGCCATGAAGGAAACCCGCCAGTTGGCAGGCAACCTTATTGGAGCTAAACCTTCCGAAATTGCCCTTTTAGGGCCAACCTCACTGGGACTAAGCCTGTTCGCCAACGGAATTAACTGGAACCCTGGCGATGAAGTCATTTGCTATCATGATGATTATCCAGCCAATGTCTACCCATGGATGGATCTGCAACGTAAGGGAGTGAACGTCCGCTTTCTTAAACCCGATACACCAGGTGAGATTACTCCACAACTTGTCGCCTCTACCATTACTGATAAGACCCGACTCGTTGCTCTGGCTAGTTGCCATTTCCTCACCGGATACCGCATCGATATTGATGCTATTGGTAAGATGCTTGGCGAGCGCGATATTTTGTTTTCACTGGACGCCATTCAAACTTGTGGAGCATTTCCAACCTCTGTCGAGCATGTCGACTTCCTAAGCGCGGATGCCCACAAATGGCTCCTCGGTCCAATGGCTATTGGCATTGTTTACGTGAAAGAAAAAAACATGGACCTTTTGCGCCCGTCGTTGCTGGGGGCCTGGAATGTTCAGTCACCTGATTACATTACCCAAAAGGAGATTCGATTTCACCCAACAGCCAGACGCTACGAACCGGGTGTCCTCAACGCTTCCGGCATTGTCGGTTTCAGGGCCGTGCTGAAGCTACTCAACAATGTCGGCATACAGACCATATCAAGGCGCCTAAAGAAACTAAACAACCATCTCGTTGAAGGGCTAGAGGCACTTAATTGCAAAATCCTTGGCCCCCGTGAAGAAAAGAATAGTTCCGGGATCAAGACATTCAGCCTCCCCACCGGGCATGCACCGGACATTTTCAGGCATTTGGCCGAATCTGGCGTCATTGCCTCATGCAGAAAGGATCGCGAAGGAAATGACCTCCTTCGATTTAGTCCCCATTTCTACAACTCTGAGGAAGAGATCACCCAAGCTCTGGAAATTCTAGCTACAGGAATGCTCAGCAGTACTTGACTCTGGTGAGGGAACCGCGAAAATTAGGGCTCCTAAGGAGAATACCAAAATCAATTCCATGTCAGTAACAAAACGCAATCACCAACCGGACGAAGACGAGAATCCCGATCCTAGTCTGGACATCTCCAAGATCAAGGATTGCATCAAGATCATGGAGGAACATGATCTGACGGGCTTCGAACTTGAACAAGATGGCTTCAAAGTAAAACTGCAAAAGGGCGGTGCCATTGCTACTACTCCGATTGAAATCCCAGCAGGAACCCCGGCTGATCCACAACCCGAACCAACAACCGAAGCAATCGTTGCCGAGGAAACTGAGGAAATCACCGCCCCCATGGTCGGCACCTTCTACAAGGCACCTTCCCCAGATGCTGATGCATTTGTAAAAGTTGGAGATGCTGTTGATGAAGACACCACTGTCTGCATCATTGAGGCAATGAAGGTAATGAACGAGATCAAAGCCGAAAAGAGCGGGGTCATTCAACGCATCCTTATTGATGATGCGTCTTCAGTGCAATTCGGACAAGGCCTGTTCATCATTGCCTAAACCTCACGGCACCATAGAAACACCGCATGTTTAAGAAGGTTCTTGTTGCCAACCGTGGTGAAATTGCACTGCGCATTATACGTGCGTGTAGGGAACTTGGGGTTCAAAGCGTCGCTGTTTATTCGGAGGCCGATGTTGATTCGATGCATGTTCAGCTTGCTGACGATGCTATCTGCATTGGCGCCGCTCCTAGCCGCGACAGTTACCTAAAGGCTGACCGTATCATCAGTGCTGCAGAAGTTGCTAATGTCGAGGCAATTCACCCCGGGTATGGATTCCTATCCGAAAACGCCCAATTCGCTGAAATATGTGAAAGCTGCAAAATCAAGTTCATTGGTCCTTCCGCTGAAGTGATTGCTCGCATGGGGGACAAGAACGAAGCACGGGCAACTGCAACAAAATACAAGGTTCCCATTACCCCAGGAAGCGAAGGCACCGTTTCCAATGTCAAGGAGGCCCGCAAAATTGCCGAGAAAATTGGTTACCCGGTCATGATCAAGGCATCGGCCGGGGGCGGCGGCAAGGGCATGCGCCCCTGTTTCAACGAGGCCAATCTGGAAACAAGCTTCCATAATGCTCGTACTGAAGCAGAAAGAAATTTCGGTAACGATGAGGTCTACATCGAAAAGCTCATCGTCAACCCTCATCACATTGAGTTTCAAGTAGTTGCAGACTCACACGGCAATGTAGTGCAGCTAGGTGAACGCGACTGTTCATTGCAACGCCGCAATCAGAAAATCATCGAAGAGGCACCCTCCCCACTCCTCAATGCAAACAAGCGCCTCCGCAAAAGGATGGCTGAGGCTTCAATCAAGTTAACAAAGGAAATTGGTTACGAGAACTGCGGCACGATTGAATACCTTGTGGACGAAGAAGGCAACTTCTACTTCATGGAAATGAACACGAGGATCCAAGTCGAACACCCGATTACCGAGGAAAACCACGGTTGTGATTTGATCAAGGAGCAAATCCGGATTGCCGCAGGAGAAAAACTCAGTGAACACGTGCTTAACAGCACACCCCGCCATCACTCCATCGAATGCAGAATTAATGCTGAGGATCCTTACAACAATTTTACACCAAGCCCGGGGACAATCGATTTCTGGTTCCAGCCTGGCGGCCGCGGCATACGAGTGGACACGCACGTCTACGCCGGATATGAAGTGCCACCGCACTATGATTCAATGATTGCCAAACTCATTGTTTCTGGAGCGACCCGTGAAATTGCGATTTCCCGAACCCAGCGTGCCCTGAATGAGTTCTTGATTAAGGGTATCAAGACCACCATTCCTTTTCAGGACGCTATTATAAAGAGTTCAGACTTTCGCTCCGGAGACTATAATATCGGTTGGGTAGAGGCATTCCTCAATGACCTCAAGTGAACCTCGCATTCCCGAAATCGTTGCCTAGCGCAAATTGTTTCTGCATGTCCTCCATGAAGCAACTTGGCCCGTGAAAATCTACGCCATACTGGATCTGGGCTATGTTTCAGCAGAACATTTGGGAGCTAAAGCGGCTGATATCTGTGCTGGTGGCGTTGAATTTCTGCAATTGCGCGCGAAACATCACACCGAAGAGGAAATCCTTCAGATGGCAAGAAGCGTTCAGCCGATATGTGCCAGTCATGGTGTGCCGTTCATTGTGAATGATTACCCCCGGGTTGCAGCCGAAGTGAAGGCAGACGGAATACACCTCGGTCAGAATGACGGGAATCTCGAAGAAGCCCGCCAAGAAGCCGGCAACTGCAGGTTAGCAGGACGATCCACTCATTCCTTCCAGCAGGCAGAAAATGCAATTGCAGAGGGAGCCGATTATATTGGTTTTGGCCCATTGCATGCAACAGCAACTAAACCCGGACGGCCGGCAATTGGCCTTAGCGAAATTGCCAAAGTCAGGCAACAACTCTCCATCCCTGTCTTCTGTATTGGAGGCATTAATCTTGGAAATCTGGCAAAGGTGGTTGCCGCAGGTGCTGAGAATGTTGTTATTGTCTCTGATCTCTTGCGTAACAGCGATATCCCATCTTATATCAAGCGTGTCCGGAAGATACTCCAAGACTCACGCTGAAAATCCATTACCATGAATATTCTTGTAGCAGGAACCGTAGCGATTGATGACATCAAGACTCCTTCCAGTAGTCGAAAGGGCCTCATGGGAGGTTCAGCGGCTTACGCTTCGATGGCATCCAGTTTCTTTGCCCCAACGCGCATTGTCGGCATTGTGGGAAGAGATTTTCCAGAGGAGCACGTTCATACTCTCCAGCAGCGGGAAATCTGCACGGAAGGAATTGAGCGCAGTGAAGGCGAAAGCTTTTACTGGTCAGGGGAATATCATGAGAACATGGATGAACGCACCACCCACGAGGTAGCGGTCAACGTTTTGGAAGCATATAGCCCGAAGCTACCTGTCGATTACCAATCATCAGAAATTATTGTTCTGGCCAATATGAGCCCAAAGAACCAGCTGGATGTTCTCTCTCAATGCTCATCACCAAAATTCGTAGTAGCGGACACCATGGATATATGGATCCAAATGGAAGGTGACTCCCTAGCTGAGCTGCTTACAAAGATTGACATGCTCGTTATCAACGAGAGTGAAGCAAAAATGTTCACAGAAACAGGCAATCTGGTTCAGGCTGGCAGGCGACTGCTGCAGACCGGGCCTCAATATGCAATTATCAAGACCGGTGAACATGGCGCATTGTTGTTTGGCCCAGAGGAGGAATTTTTCCGTGTCGGTGCTTACCCACTTGCTTCCGTGGAAGATCCAACTGGTGCCGGTGACTCGTTCTTGGGGGGGCTGGCCGGATTCTTGGCAGAAAGTAACCAACAAGTTAATTTCTCAGCACTCAAGCAAGCACTCTCGCCAGCAACCATTATGGCCAGCTTTACCTGCGAGGCTTTTAGTGTTGAACGGTTGGCAGAAATTGGCCGTGCGGAGATTGATGAGAGGCTAAAGGCCTACAGGAGATATACCCAATTGTAGGTAAAAATCTCAATTACCTTAAATCCCCAAGAAATACGAACTGGTCTTCTTGAGTCACCACTACTGTTATCGGTGACTCATGGGAGCACGGCTTGAAAGCCTGTATACAAAGGTATTGAACTGTGATTCCTCGAGCCCGTAAAATTCACCCACCTTGCGAAAGGCAAGGTTACCCGCCCCCTCGGTAATCCTGACGCATTCCTCCATGCTGGCTAATGCTAGTTGTCGATGCCCGAAAATAACCGAGAAGTCCCGATTGGCCTTCATTGCCTTATCCGCGTGAAAAAGCAAATCATCAACAGAATGAATGCGGTGAATACCCCGGTCGTAAAAACCGGCATCACTCCAAAACTCAGCCACAACCGCATTGCCCTGTCGAGCAAGGCTTACCGCATCGCTGAGGCTCTGCTTGGAATGATCACTGTAGTCCTTTAAGGGTCTCCAGATGACAAGGGCGAGAAAAACAGGCAGGACATAGCCCAGAAGATGTAACCGCCTTGATTTCCAAACAATTGTCCAACCAACGGCTACAAAAATGGCCAAAAAAGGTAAAAGAAAAATCACATACCAGAAGTGCACCGCAGTATCACCAACTATGGCCATCAGCAGCATTAATAGAAATGCAAGCACATTGGCCACCAAAAGAACACGCGGAATACCTGGACGCCGAAACACTAGGGATCCAAAGAAAAGAAGGGCGGACATTGAAAGCAAGGCGGGAATCAGCATCCACCGCCCAGAATGCCAGAATTTCTCTAGGGCAGGATTATGGGGATTAATGGAGTTGTAATCAAAAGCCGGCATACCAAAAGCGAGGAATGAACCTATATCGAACAACTTGGCGGGGTTAAGATTAAATCGAAGTGAATCCAGATCAGCAATGGCAAAAGCCATCTGTGGCAAACAGGGCATCATTAACTGCAGATAAAGCATCGCTGAAAGGATACTCGCAACAATAAGCCTCCCTATTGCTGCCCGCCTCCAGGATCTGCCGCGCATTATGATAGTGCCCAGAGCTGCCGCATTGGTTCCGATGGCAAAATACAGCGCTCCCGAAAAGGCATACATATATAGGAACTGGCAACCGGCGAATCCAAGCCACCAGCGCCAGCGATTATTACGCAACGCAATCACTAGGCACAGCATAGCCAGGGTTACCAGCAGGATCACCATGGCATACGAACGCCCTTCAGTACTGTATCTCAGATGCCAGGGGTGGACAGCCAGGAAAAATGCAGCAGCAAGACCAACCGTAGGACTGAAAAGGACACGACCAAATAACGCCACAGCAACAATCGATAACAAACCTGCAATCAGTGAAGGATAACGCAATGCAAGCTCATTAACCAGACCCTCAGCGGAGCCATCGGCCGGGCGCCATGCATCATCAAACAAACGTGCTACGACTGAGTAAAGCACCCCATTATTCGCCTTGTTTTCCCAGAAAGTTTCCTCCCAACCTGCCCTTCGAAAAGTCAACTTCCCCTCAGAATCAGGCTTATCCTTACCGTGAATGTATTGCTGAAAATTGTAGGCCTCGTCATTGTATAGACTTAAGTCCATGCGATTCCACCTCAAGGCTCCGGCAATTATTACTGCCAATAATACCCAGATCCAAAATCGACCCGAACCGGATTCTTTAGAGTGATTCTGAGCCGACACAATGTCAGTGCCGCACCACCAACGTCGTGTAAATAGAAGCACACAAGCCATCACAAGATTGATGACTGCGGCCCAGTATAGTCCGCTATAGATAAAATGATGAACTTTTATAGATTTAAATATAACACGTTGCCGTTCCTTCTCCGTCTCGAAGTGCCGTCCTTCATCATCGATTCGCTCTTGAATCAAAGCTCGGCGTTCGGGAACAGCATCCCTCCACTCTTTGCCCGTCTGCTGAATAAAAACACCGAGAGCAATGACGCAAAGGAGCAATACAATACCAAAACGCCTCTCGACAGGATTACCTCGTTTGAAAAAGAAATTTTTTACTGCCAGTAGACGCACCGGTTACAATAGCATTACATCAAAAATTCGTGCCGAAAAAATTGCACAACTACACTTATTTGCCGCCACTTGATGCTGTCACGAGATGTCCCTTGGCATTTGTCCTGACACTGTAGAGCGATGTCCGAGCAGTTATAAAGAGCGTATCGAATTTCTCTCCTCCGAAACAAACATTGGCAGGATGCTCAGGCGTTTCAATGACCCCCAGTTTTGTGCCGTTGCCGGTAAAGACATGGATACCTCCTGCAGCAGTAGTGTAAATCCTTCCCTTGGTATCCAAACACATACCATCACAACGAATATCAATGATAAATTCAGGGTCACCAAGCAAACCTTTATCAACTACCCGGTATGCACGGATCTTGCCCACCTTGCCGGTGTCAGCAATATAAACAAGCTTCCCGTCCGGGGAAAAAGCAATGCCATTGGGCATATCAAAAGTCTTACAAGCAACACTTATCTTGCCGCTCGGATACAACCGATAAACCCACTTACCGTCAATTTCAGCTTTGCGGCCACGCAATCCGTAACTCGGGTCGGTAAACCAAATAGTACCATCGGGCCTGATGGCAAGATCATTGGGAGAATTGAAACGCTTACCTTCAAATCTCTCTGCTAATACTCTGATCGTCCCATTACCACTGGTAACAATCACATTGCGCCCGGCGTGCTGGCATGAAAGTAATTGCCCCTTTAAGTCAAGAAGGTTGCCATTGGACTGCTCTACCTTACGCCACTCCTTTAGTCCATTCTTGCTGCTCCACTCCATCTGCCGACTATTCGGAATATCGGAAAACACCAGTCTGTTCTCCGGGTGAGGAATCCAGACCGGCCCTTCGGTAAACTTCATACCCCCACCAATTTTCTTAACGGTAGATCCCTCCGGCAGGATTTCCGATAAGTCAGCAAAACTATTGTTTAGTAGGGCAAGGATAATAAATAAGGGTTTAGCGTTCATGAATGGAATCTTGCACAAAAATGATCGCATTTGGCAAGGCGACACACTTGAACAAGATAATTTAAAGGGGCATGGTGTAGATAGTTCCATTCATCCCCCTTACCCCCATCTCTGCCATGCCCCCATTGCGACTGACTCTCACTTCAACCCTGCTTCTGCTCTCCACTGGTTTTTCCAAGGACTACCTGCCGCCTGGTGGCGGATGGGATTACCTCTTTGAGGGTGATGGCGCGGCTGGCAGTGCCACGGAAGCCCTTGACGGCACCTGGAATCATAACAACAGCTCTGACCAATGGGACGGCACGGCTCCTGGCACGGGTAATCCCGGCGGTATTTCCGTGGTTCCTGTTTCCGGGGAGCCCGGCAACAGTGCTCTGCTCATGGTGGATGCGGTGACCACTTCAGGCACGAACAACAATCGCCGCTTTGCCCTCACCCACGACCTCGCATCCGGCGAGGGCGTTCCTGAGGATTTTCTTGATGATGGGGCAACCATTGCTTTCCGTATGCGCCTCCCAACGAGTGCCGGAGATTTACCAAGTGCCCCAGATGGTCTCAACCCGCACAGTGGAGGCAAGGGCATGATCAACCTACGCAGTGCCGGCGGGCGGATCAGCTTTGCGATGGGCATGGCGGGAAAGGACAGCAGTTACCAGCAGAATGGTATGCTTATTAGCGACGGCAATGCCACCTTCTTCCAGGCGCTGGATCCAACCGAATGGAATGAGTTCTGGGTCACCACCCGGCAAAACAGCACGGACAGCTCACTCTATGATCTTAGAGTCTACCGCAATGGCTCCATTGTTCCCCTTCTCACCCGCTCCATCAGGCTATCTACCAGTATTGATGCAGCCTATCCCTACCTTTCCCTGCAGTTGTCGGCAACCAACCAGACAGCCGCCGTGGAGGTGGATTACTTCGCCTTCAAGGACGGAATGCACCTGCCCAATGACTCGGACGGTGACGCGCTGCCTGACATCTGGGAGCTGGCCAACTTTCCCGACCTTGCTCAATCCGGAGAAGATGACACCGAATCCGACGGCTTGACCAACAGCGAGGAGTTCAACCTCGGCACCGATCCCAACCTCGCCGACACCGACGGGGACGGGTTGTCTGATGCCGCGGAGTTCAATCAGCATGGCACGAATCCCACTCTGGCTGACAGTGACGGCGACAACCTCTCTGACCGGCAGGAACTCGAGGGAGATCCAGCCACCAACCCAATGGTGGCTGACAGTGACGGGGATGAACTCACCGACGGGGACGAAGTGCTTACCCATGGCAGCAACCCGCTGCTGGCCGATACCGACGGAGACGGATACAAGGACGGCATAGAAGTGGCTTTCGGATACGATCCCAATGATCCCGAAAGCACCCCCACCGTGCCCACACTCGATGACCTGTTGATCAGCGAGTTCATGGCGGATAACAACGATACACTCACTGATTCCGACGGCGACACCCCGGACTGGATCGAGCTGTGGAACCCAACCTCCTCACCAATCAGCCTCGCAGGACATTACCTGACGGACAACCAACAGGTGCCCAATAAATGGGCCCTACCAGCCATCACTCTACAACCGGATGACTACGTCATTATCTTTGCCTCCGGTAAAGACCGATTCGGACCGGGAAATCAATGGCATAC
>MDTA01134331.1_pt1 | contig 12143 bp, 10 predicted proteins | sample 811151 | NCBI WGS metagenome assembly MDTA01 (sample SAMN05326648, study PRJNA326480) | marine metagenome | isolation source: seawater | place: Indian Ocean: South | collected 2010
CAGGGTCGCCGGCTAGCACAAGAATCGACAGGGTGGAACTCATCAAGAAAATGGACTGGATATGACTTTTTCCCAAATTCCTCCCTTGGAAAGGGAGTGCAAAATGGCTTCAACGGTAAACACTGGCACCAGTGCTTCAGATCCCGGCGAGATGAGTTCCGCTTTTTGCTCATAGGCTAAAACCAAGTTATTGACCGCGTGAAGGATGAGATCTTTCATATCGCCAATGATCGGGCTGGTTGAAGCTTGGAGCATTGAATAACCTGGATAGTGTAAGCTCGGTTGAGGGGTATAAAATTCAAGGTTTTGTCCGCCATTAGAAATATGTAGCCGACCCGCTGTACCGATTAAATCCATTTCGAAAATTGAGTACGCTGATTCATCACAACCAAAAAAGTGGGCTAAGAGGCCCGATGACAAGCCGAAGCTAACATCTGGTGTTGGGTCGGCGAGCTTTGGGTCAGCGTGGTGCATTGCTCTCGCCTTGAGAACCTCCTCACCAGTAAGCAGGCGCAAGAGGTCGATCCAATGGGATCCGTTATGAAGGATTCCCTTGCCATAAAAACCAACTACAGTTTGAAGTTTACCAAGAAGGCCATTGCTAATTTCACTGCGAAGGCTCTGGAATTTTGATGCGTAGCGCCGGGAAAAGTTCACAGCAAGAAGAACATTTTTTTCTGTTGCTTTCTTAACCATGTTAGCTCCCTCTCGAGCATTCGTAGCAATGGGTTTTTCAAGCAGAATTAACTTCACGGATGGGCAATCTAGAACAACTGACGCGATATCAGCATGGGTTTGATCTGGGGTGGCGATGGAGACAAACTCCGGTTCAACCACTGCAAGCATCGATTTTATATCGGTAAATACATTTTTGACTCCAAATCGCATGGCCGCTTCATTGAGTACCTCAGAATTGCAATCCCCCAAAGCCACAAGCTCTGTGTGAGGACTTGCGAGCAAGGCCGCCGTATGGGAAAAGACCCCCACTTCCGAATGAGTCGAGTCTTTCCCGGCTCCAATATATCCGCACCCTATGACGGCGGCTTTGAATTTTTCAGTAGGCACTTAAACACTTAAAGTTTCAACGGGCTTTCGTGCTGTTAATCGCATCCAGTGCTGTAAACATCTTCGAAGAATCCCTATCCCCCAATGTATCCTGGATAAGGGCTGCATGTTCAACGACTTTCTCAACCGCATCGGCCAAATCGTCTATTACCTGTTTATCTAGGGGCTTTCTTATCAGAGGGGAGAGAATAAGCTGTTGCTCGTACATCCTTTCCACCACGGGGCAAATCCCCTTGGAGTAATCGTAGGTGACTTTTGGATTGCAAGTGAAGGGAAAGCCCTTCTTTCCAATTGCTATCTGTTCTTGATACATGCGGCTTAGATACAAAGGCCTAACATAGGCCTCTACCATTGCTGTACCCTCAGACCCATCCGGTGCTGGGAGTTCGGCAAGTACCGACCGTACAAAGAGGTTACGTGAAAGACCAACTTCATTCGCATCATAAGTCATCGGCATAAAGTAATAGGCGTGGGTCCCGTACAATGGTTCAGCCTGGGCTTTAAGCCCAGGCACCGAATCCAGACGACCGCGGAGGTGTGCAGCCAGTTCCTGCCGATGTGCTAATTCATCTTTAAGCCGCCTAAGCTGTTCAATCCCTATGGCCGCCTGGAGTTCCGTAAGACGGTAGTTTCCTCCAAACGCATTCACCAAACTTTCATCGGTGTAGTCGACTGCATTTTCACCATGATTCCTGATCAACTGACATCGGCGGGCGAGATACTCGTCGTTGGTGACCAACATGCCTCCCTCTCCGGTGTGAATGTGTTTGTGATAATTCAGGCTGAACCCCCCGATGTCACCAATGGCTCCTACCCACTGCCCTTTGTATTGCACTCCGGGAGCCTGTGCTGCATCCTCGATTATCCGGAGATCGTACCGCTTCGCAAGCTCCATGATTCCATCCATATCAGCAGGATGCCCAAAAAGGTGAACCACTACAATTGCTTTGGTCCTCTCGGTGATACATTTCTCTATTGTTTCAGCACTCAGACAAAAGGTATCAGGGTCAATATCGGCGAATACCGGTATTCCCCCATAGAAAAGGGCACAAGTAGATGATGCAGACATCGTGTAAGGGGAGCAAATCACCTCATCACCGGGTTCAATTCCAATCGCTCCGATGGCCGTAACTAAACCGGATGTCCACGAGTTCACCGAAATAGCATGATCAAACCCATATTGGGTTGCCCAGGCTTCCTCAAATTTGCGTATTTCATCTCCTCCTTTGAAGAACTTGCCCTCAGCGGCAATAAAAGCGGAAAGTATATCAGAGTCCAAGACGCGCTGTGTTGCTTCGGATTCTTCGGCCTTCATGGTAACTCGTGGGGTAAAGGGTTCCTTTCGGACAACTGCTCCACCTAATATTGCAGGTTTTTCATTCATGAATTTTTAGTTTTTAATTTGCATAGTTGAAAAACAGCTCACCTAAAGACCTCAAGCGAAAGATATTGGCTGTCTACAGGGCCAGTCCTTCCGACCGCATTCGCAATGCAAACTCAGCGAATTTCCAATCCTCCTCGTCGTCGATGTCGACCGCACTGATCCAATCGAGCTCACACATCCTGTAACCCGTGCCGTAAAATGTTTGCTGGGAAGCCAGTTCAGCTGAGTTAGCGATCCAAATAGTTCCGGTTGGAATTAAGGTTTTACTCAAGTCTTGTGACCGCTGCTTTAAAGCCTCGGGGAAAAGCGGAGTGGCAACGCCACGATCCGAAACAGAATGAGCCCACCAAGGGTTGGCAAATCCGATGGAAAATCCGCTGATTTGAAACGCAGATTCAATTCCCCGAAAATGCTGTACATGATCTTGAATGTCAGACGCTCGCCGAAGGGGGCAGTTGGCCATTAACTGCACCACTGTGAAGTAATCGGAAACTCCGGATTCTTGAAGTCGTGAAACAAAGCGACTGGTGGTCAAACTGACCGGTGAGTAATCATCCCGATGTTCGACACGCAAAAAGGGGACCTCGGCACCGGACTGAAGGGCAAGGTCGGCGTAGTCCTCCGAGTCTGTATCAACATAAATGTGGGTGAAACATTCACTTTCCTGAGCCGACTGTATGGCTCGGACAAGCAATGGAACGCCCGCAAGCCTGCGAATGTTTTTATCTGGAAGACGTTTGGATCCGGACCTCGCGGGAATTATTGCAATCGCTGAATCATCAATTTTCTTCATAAAACCAAACCTCCAGTAACATGAAAAAGTGATCTGCCTTTCCGTTAAATTCCAAGTATCTCCAAAAGACTATTAATAACACGCTCTTGCTCTTCATGCGAAAGGCTCACGCTGCAAGGGAGACTCAACGCCTGCTTGTAGAGTTGCTCAATCTCAAGTAAAGGCCCATGGCAATAGCAATCGGCGAACATAGGAAGCTGAGGTAAAGGGGCCCATAGGGGGCGACTCAATATTCCCTCCAAGTTAAGACCTTCAATTACAGGTCGGGCCATCCGATTAAGCCTCACCGTGTACATCCAAAATGTGCTGTTACAATGGGCAGGCTGAGGGTGAGCTGTTATTTTGCTTATTGATTGAAAAGCCTCTTTATACCTAGCTGCAATCGTTCTTTTTAACTCAACATGTTTTTGCAACTGCTCCAATTGTGCAACACCCATGGCGGCAGCCATATTGGTCATCCGATAATTAAAGCCAACCTCATCATGAATAAATTCGATGGTATTCGTCTTAGCCGTAGTGGATAGATGGCGGGCAGCCTTAGCCAGTTTTTCATCATGAGAAAATAAGGCTCCTCCGCCGCCCGTCGTGATGATTTTATTACCATTAAAACTAGTCGTAACGAGATGAGAGGGTCCCTCGTATTCAGGTAGAGGAGATGCTATAGACATTTTTCTATATCTTGCACCGAGGCATTCTGCAGAATCTTCGATTAAGGGCAGGTTAAATTGAGAAGCCAATTCTGCAGCCTTATTCCGTTCGCACATCCCGCCAAGTAAATGAACCGGTAACAGTGCCGCTATTCGCCTCCCTGTTGCCTTGTTGACTAGGCCCTTGGATCTTTCCTCACAACCTTCTTCGAGAAAGGTTTTGAGCTGGTCCAAATCCCACTGCCAGTCATCAGCTCGGATGTCGGTAAATACGGGCCATGCTCCACAATAACGAACTGCATTTGCTGGAGCTATAAATGATAAGCCTGGCATTACCACCTCGTCATCGCTCGCCACTCCAGCCAGGATAAGTGCCACATGCAAGGCGGAGGTTCCACTGTTCATCCCTGTAGCAAAACTAGAACCTGCTTCAGCAGCTAGCTGCTTCTCAAAGCGGTCAACATATGGGCCAGCATAAGATACCCAGTTTGTATCCAGGCAATCTTTTATGTACTCCCAATCATTGCCGTTAATGCTGGGAGCAGACAGCGGGATACTGTTCGCAGCTGCACTACTGAATCTAGACGGAATATTCATCTGGGCGAAAGGCCTTCATATTTTCAGCACACCATTCAATCGTGAGCTTCAAGCCGTCTTCGAGCGAAACCTCGGGGGACCAACCTAACCTTTCTTCGGCTTTTGTATTACATGCCAGCAGTCTTTTCACCTCACTCTTTCTTGGTCGGACTCGCTCTTGGTCACAACGCACCGCGGCTTTGCTCCCCGTTTTGTCTAAGATTAATTCAACCAGTTCACCAATACTGATTTCCCGGCCAGAGCCGAGGTTGATCGTCTCACCCTCTACATTCTCCGCGAACGCAGCGGCCATGAACCCCTTTACCGTATTCATGACGTAATTTAAGTCCCTAGTTGGGCTAAGGCTTCCGAGATTGATCGTTTCATTGCCGGCCAGGCATTGAGAAATAATGGTGGGGATAACAGCCCGGGCAGATTGTCGCGGGCCAAAGGTATTGAAAGGCCTAATCGTCACCACCGGAAGGTCGAACGAACAGAAAAAAGATTCCACCATTTTGTCAGAGCCTATTTTACTGGCTGAATATGGAGACTGCCCTTGTAGGGGATGGTCCTCTGAAATAGGTGTCGTTAAGGCCGTTCCGTATACCTCACTGGTGGAGGTGTGAACCACTCTACTCACTTCTAAATGACGGGCAGCTTGTAACACATTGAGGGTCCCTTCCGCATTTGTGCGAATGTATGAGGCAGGCGATAAATAGGAGTATGGGATCGCAATAAGTGCTGCCAAGTGAAACACGATTTCTGTACCCGACATGGCGTGCAGAACACTGTCACGATCACACACATCTCCTGCAATAATGTGTATATCATTTACCAGCGGGGAGTGATCCAGCCACCCCTGTGACCTCAAAGCATTATAATGAACCAACGCTCTTACCTCCGCCCCTTCACGGCATAATTGTTCAGCCAAATGACTTCCAATAAAGCCTCCCGCTCCTGTAACCAAAATCTTTCTTCCTTCTAACGACTCCATTTTACTCCTTTGTTCGATCCTGAACATTTTCATAATCTAATGGCGTTCCTACATCGAGCCAGTACTCAACCACTGGAAAACTAACGACACGCCGATTCTCAGCTAATAGTAGGTCGATCAAATCCGTCATATCCATTCTTTGCTCAACTGGAATGGATTTTATGATACTTGGCTCAAGCAGATAGATGCCCGCATTCACCAAGAAAGCTGTAGCTGGTTTCTCCGTAATTTTCGTAATGTTAACGCCCTGCGTTTCTACAACACCAAATGGAACGGACATTTCATACTGCCGAACAGCAACGGTCATCTCGGCCTTATGCTCTTTGTGAAAGTCTAACATCTTTCTGAAATCCAATTTCGTGACGATATCTCCATTCATCACCAATAAGGGTGCTTGCTGGACTTTTAGGAGTCCTAACGCACCTGCTGTTCCCAGCGGACAATCTTCATTAACATAGTCAACTTTAACACCATGCGAACTTCCATCTCCAAAATGGTCCTGAATCATTTCGGCTTTATAATGAGTTGTGATTTGCATGTGATTCACTCCCGAATCACGCAACTGTCCTACTATGTGCTCCAACATAGGCTTTCCATTGACGGGAAGCATGGGCTTTGGCATATCTTGAGTAAGAGGCTGCATGCGGTTGCCAAATCCTCCGGCCATAATAATCGCCTTCAAGGGCAGCTTATCCATCTCCATTAAATCGGCGCGCAGGATGAGCCCAACAGGTTGTCCATCAACAACCACCGGGAGGTGACTTAGCTTCCAGGGCCTGCCATGGTTCATGAGCTCTAACGCCTCTGCTGCCGTAATATTTGGATCACAGGTTAGAGGATTACTTGATGCAAAATTTGAACACCGCTGGTCAAACGACTCTTTGTTCAATATCCCCCTGCGAATGTTTCCGTCCGTGATTACGCCAACCAATTTCCCGGCATCATTAACGACCAGCATGATCCCAAATCCTGCCTTGTCCATGCTTGGTAAAGCACTGCTCAATGAGCAGTCCGTTGAAATAACAATTTGCTCTAAACGCTCAAGATGAAGATTAAGACTCATTATATATTTGGAAAAATTAAAAATGAATTACTAAACTTAAAACGGCTAATCTAGCATGGCTAGTATGCGGTATTGTTTTCTCGTAAACATGGAAAAAGTTCTATAAACCTTCATTGCTCAGCTCATTACTCAAACTTTACGCCTTTTTTTCCGTGCAGATATTCACCCAAAGTCTTAAGGCTTGATTGATCCACTAAAGTATATTGTTTGTTATTTATACTTATAGTTGCTCCAGTATGGGGCGGATACCAAAATGCTCGTATTCTTCTTTCCGTCAATTCTGCAGAATCGTTCGTATCGACGGCCATTGCTTGAATCATTTCCTTCTTAGTTACGGACCTTCCGCCTTTTTGTGGAATTCGGGGTAGAGGCTTTCCGCTCTTCAACATGCTCACAACACTTTGTAACAACTGCATTAGTGCTGTCTGAGTTTTTTTCTCCAGCGAGAGTGCCGTCTCACTGGGCTCAATCGGCACGATTTCAGTTTTGATAATATCTCCCATGTCGAAATTCTCAGTCATCCAATGTGCCGTCGCACCATACTCAGTAAAATCTTCTAAAATGGCAAAGTTATACCCCCTTCGTCCACGAAACTCAGGCAGAAGGCCTGGATGAAAATTAAATGCACCAATTTTGGGAAAGGCGAGTAGCGGTTTTTTAATTTTTTTCCAAAAGAGAAAAGAAATAACGCAGTCCAAACCACTCAAATCCAAGGAAGTTTGATTCCTGGCCTCCGGGTCATTAAGCCAACTATAAATCGACTCATCTGTTACAACAGGAATCCCCAGTTCTCTGGCGGTATCTCGTAATAAGGGACGCCAATAAAGAGTTTCATTGTTAACTTCTTCAGGTAACGGTGCCACTACAGCCGGGACATTCAATCCCTGCTCAACCAAATATCTCAAGGCAATACTAGCGATTGGCTTACGGCCCATAAATAATATGTTCATAATGTTGACATTTACCTGGGGCTTAGCGGCAAACGTCTGTAAACAGTCAACCCACGAACAAAACCTTGACATGAGATTTGAATCTCATCTATTGAGAGGCCATGTGTTATGCTAAATCTGCCCATGTAATTTTTTCGTCATATGTAAGTGCTCTACAAATACTGCGCCCTAAAACATAGCTTAACTCTTCAGGGTGAATACCGTCACCTGGTCGCTTGAAGTCGACATCATCAGACCCAATTTTATGCCCCTTTGGTAAATCTCTTGCGGCGACAATGCACCTGCGAAACTTCTTTCGCTTTTCCAGTTCATCCTGTGAAACCGTTCGTATCGATACCCCCAGTGCCTGGGTGATATTCCTCCCTTCTTCAACAATACCCTTCATTTCCTCCGGAGTTGCTGAAATCCAATGGTCCCAACCCTCCATGTCTCGATCCAGCGTAAAGTGCTTTTCAATCATGCAGGCTCCAAGGGCGACGGCAGCCAACGGAATCGAAACCCCCATACTATGATCACTAAACCCAACCGGCAAGCCAAAGGCTTGCTCAAGCATAGTAATATTACGTAAATGGATATCCCGATAGTCGGGCGGATAAATGGATATGCAGTGCAATAAAATGATCCTGCCGGCACCGCTTTCTTGCAGGAGTTGCACTGCTTTTTCGATCTCCCCTAATGATGCCATCCCTGTTGAAAGCACGATGGGCTTACCGGTTTGCCCAATATATTTCAATAAACGATAGTTGTTGATATCCATCGATGCAACTTTGTGGAGCGGAACTTCCAAAGATTCTAACAAGTCAATTTCCGTCTTAGAGAAGGCACTTGAGAGAAATTGAATCCCGATGTCTGAACAATAGGCAGCAATTTCATGGTGTTGTTTCGGTGTAAACTGATAGGCATTGACCATCTCTTCGAGCGATCCAAAGTGTCGTTTAGTGTCCGCATAAGAAGTATTTTTTTCATATTCCGACCTACAAACTAGGGAGGTGTCCGTCCATGACTGGAACTTGACGGCGTCTACTCCACATTCTTTCGCTGAATCAATTAGCTGCCGACAAAGACACATATCGCCATTATGGTTTGACCCAATTTCAGCAATCACATAGGGCGCTTCACCACAGCCAACCGAACGATTTCCTATTATTAATTTTGCCATAATGTTTCTAGCTTTGGATGGGCTACAAAAAGCCACCAAGGTAAAGGGAATTCGAAATTACCCAATGCATTTTGATAGTTTTTAAACCAGGGTGTTGTGCCCTTCAAGGCACTTTGAAAATCGACTACCTGCCGTAGTCGATTTTCAAGGCTTTCCTTTACTGGATGAGGTAACATTTCGATTTTATTAAGACTCTTCAAATGGTTCTTTACGGTCCGAGTAGCTGTTCGGGTGCATCTCAGACCAAATGGAGGCAAAACACGTGCTGTATTTTCACCATATTGCCGATACGAATGACGGACAACAGGGTCTCCCAAAATACGGGCACCCTGGAGCCAGGCCCGACATACTAACATCCAATCTAACGCAGGCCCATTGAGCCCGTCCTTAAGACAATCTTTCAAAACCGCTGTTCGCCATGCACTGTTAGAGCATCCAAAGTGGTGGGTTAGCAGAGGGAACTCTTGACCGGCGTTTTCTGCCACCTTATATACACAGCCCGAATCTAAACCACTACGATCAACAATCCGCATGCTGCAGGCAACTAAGTCAGCATCACGCAACTGCTCTTTAGCAACACCCACCCGGTCGGGATCGATCAAGTCGTCGCTGTCAACTAGGACAACCGTATTATGTTCATCCGCTAACTTAAGCAAGGCACGACGCCGCAACTCAGTAGGGTTTTCACCTGGCTTGGCGTGCACCCATCTAACTTTATCATCTAGGGCTATACTAATTGCAGAACATTGATCTTTGAGATTATCCGCACCTATCCAAATGGTGAATGATAAGTCTGACTGGCTTAGAACCGATTCAATCCAGTCTTTAAGAAAAGGCTCTACATTAGGATAAATAGTGGTATAAATAGCCGTGGAGTGGGTGATCATTAAATATTCTAGAAACTTATCTTATTCTGAAGATTAACAATATACTGAATTGATTGCTCTGGCGGACCGACCAAATTTTTCTTGTATAATGCTAGTGTTTGCCTGACAGATTTACTCTCCCACCATTTTTGGAGCTTATTGTTTGATAGATTAGCGTGTTTAATAGCACTCTCCGGTGTATCATGAAGAATTAGTGATTCTTTTAACTTACTGATTAGTCCATCAAACCTTTCATTAAATATGTCTATTTCAGAATCTACCAATAAAATAAAGGGTATATCGTTTAATAATACTTCTGCTGCACTACTAGATAGATGGTTTAGAATGACCAGTCTTGCACTTTTAATGCTATCACTAAAGTTACCCTCATCAATCTTAACACCGTCAAGAATGTGAGAGAGCGCATCCCTAGTATTCCAGAAGCCCTCCATTTGTCTGTCTCTGTACAACAACCTGTTTCCTAGTGTTGCTTTTGCTTGAATCAAGAAACTCTCTGTAAATTCTAGGTGTTTTATCCGTTCAAAATTCGAGTGGTGACTGCCTGTATACTGTATCAAGTATGGTGGTCTCGTAAAATCTATAAAAAGGATTGATCCAGTCTGAAAAAAATCAGTTCTTGGTTGTAAATCACGAGAAGAAAATCCTCCTTTAACTAATTTTGTTGAACCATTTGTCCACCCACAAGTGATAAATACATCAGAATACTTCTCTTCATGCCAAACAATGCTGGGCTTACAAATTCCACCTGGACCCGAATGTTCATGACAAATGAATTTTTTTCCGTTTTCTTTCGATAATGCAACGTACATTGAACTTCGAATGTTGCTGATCCAGTTTTCGCTTATTACATATTCAGCATTAGATTTATTCACTAATGCTTTGATATGACATTCGTAAATCTTAAAATATTCGAAGAAGGACTTTGGAAAACCAAATTTTAGAGTTTCTCCTAGAAAAATAAGAAAATTATTACCTGTAAAAACTTTAGAAAATTCATTTCTACCGGGATAATCAATATCCAATTTCTTAGTTATTGTAATATCAGGTATTTGACGATTAATTACTAGATCTTCAAGGGATTCTCTTAATTTTCTAAGGTTGGACTCACTAAAATAGAGACCAATTAGTTCGATCTTAGCTTTGCAAATTAAATTTTCAGATTTGTCATAGTTGTGTTGTAATGAATTATCATTGGTTTTGAAAAGATTTTGTTCATGATCTATGAAGTTGTAGTTAAGTTTTAAATTTTCTAGGTGTTCAATTTTGAAAGCTTGGCAGAAATTTGAAATTAATTGTTCAATACCAAAATCTGTAGTAAAACATCGGAACCAATCATAATGATTAAATGGAGTATAAAATGAAGTCTTATGTAAAATTTTAAGATCTACATTTTGCCAATCTATGAGCTTAAGAATAAGAAATTTATCGTAAACAACGCAGATGTGCCTATATAACCAATATCCAAATAATGTTCCATAAAAGTCAGTAGAATAATCTCTCTTATTAAAATTGTTCAAAAAAAATGTAATATGATTTAAGCAAAATTCATACATTTTTAGACAAAACTCTGATGCTGTATTGAAATCAATATCATTATAAATATGATTTACTGTCAAATGAGAAGAAATCTCTCGTATTTCCTTAAGATTTTTAGATGAAATACTACCGGGCATCAAAACTACATGCTCGTTGTACTTTGATCCCCAAAACTGCTTGAATGCAGAAGAGCGAATACTTAAATTTTTAATTATGATTAAATCTGAAAGCCTTACGAATTAAAAAAAAAAATTAGTGTATACAATGATAATTATTACTTTAAATTATCTAAGTAAATCAATTTTTTCTTATGAGTGATTGAAGATAATTATTATGCTTTTTAATATCGATATTGTAATAATTTAATTGATTTAAAAAGAGTGTATTATCGTCAAACATTTTTTCAGAGATGAAGTAGTAGGAAAATAGTGCTAAATGAAAAGGCGAATATTTGATATAATTAATTGAAAAGTCACTAATAAAAATTTTTTCTGCAAAAAGAGAAATATCATCATTTTTCTTTAATCTGTTGAATGGAATATTTAGATTTAAGAAATTTTTAAAATAATAAATTAAGACTGTGTAAGTACATAGTTGATCATGTGTTCGATAATCATCTGTGTATGGGAAACATTTTACAATGTAATTTTTAACTTCATCAGAACTAATTTCAGAAGAAAGTAATATATAAATTTCTAATCCCATAATAGTGTTTTTAAAATTTGAAATATTTGAAATAAAAAAATCCTTGTGGAGTTCAACTAGTATTACTAATAGTTCATAGTTAATTGGTATGTCGAAATTATTAGAGATACGTGCTAGAAATAATTTTAGAAGTTCATTAGTGCAAGTATTCTTATTAGGTTTATTAATATAATTAAGTAATTTATAACGAAACAAAATTTCATTTGAATTACAATTATTTTTGTCTGGGAAAAAATACCTGTAAAACTTCCCAATTGGTTTTGAAGTTTCTTTTAAGTTAAATTCGTTTTCTGTGGTAGCAAGTTCTGTAAATTCATTCAATATTTTATTTGAAGATGAATGATGGTTCAAAATACTGAGTATTTTATCTATCGAAGTTGTATC
>MDTA01007058.1_pt1 | contig 12142 bp, 12 predicted proteins | sample 811151 | NCBI WGS metagenome assembly MDTA01 (sample SAMN05326648, study PRJNA326480) | marine metagenome | isolation source: seawater | place: Indian Ocean: South | collected 2010
TAAATATTTTAAACCAGCTGCTCTTACTGCTGAAGAATGAACGAAAACGTCCTTTTCCTTATCTTCTCTTTCAATAAAACCGTATCCTTTAGTTCCATTGAACCATTTTACTTTGCCTTTTAGACTCATTGTTTTTCCTTACTTAGTTATTAACGTTATATTAGTAAAATTTACTAATATTGCCCTTAAATAGAGTTAGAGATTAAATGTCAAGTGAATGATTGCTTTTTAAATGAAAAAATTAATAAAATTGCCTTTTTACTACAGGAAAACACTTAAAATTATTATTGCTATTAAGCCAATCAGTGAACTTAATAACAATTTTTTTCTATCTTTTACAAATTCAATAAATCTTGAAATTGTTGACTCCGAATAGGCTAAATTTTGACCATTTATATCAGATGGTCTTTTAAAACCTTTGTCTCTTCCAATTTTTAAAAATCTGGCTTTTCTTAGATTAAAAATTTCATCTCCTGATAAATTTTCATAAACTTTTAAATTTTCCAATATTGATTTTTTTATTTGCAAAGCCATTTCTTTATTATCTCTATGTGCACCGCCAATTGGCTCATCAATAATTTCATCGATTATACCAAGTTTCAATAATTCTTTTGAAGTTAACTTCATCGCATCAGCCGCCTCAAGAGACTTGCTTGGATCTCTCCATAGAATAGATGCACAACCCTCTGGGGATATGACCGAATATATAGAATGCTCTAACATTATTATTTTATTTGAAGATGCAAGTGCAATTGCACCTCCAGATCCACCTTCACCAATTATAATTGAGATGTTTGGTACCTTAAGGGACATACAACATTCTATCGAGTTGGCTATCGCAATTGCTTGTCCCCTCTGCTCTGCTCCTATTCCAGGATATGCCCCAGGAGTGTCAATAAAAGTTATTACTGGAATTCTAAAACGGTCAGCAAGTTTCATAAGTCTAATGCTTTTTCTGTAGCCTTCTGGTTTCATCATTCCAAAATTTCTTTCCATTCTACTATTTAGGTCTTCTCCTTTTTCCTGACCCAAAATTAAAACTGATTTGTTTTCAATTCTACCAAAACCTGCAATTATAGATTTGTCATCACCAAAAAGTCTATCGCCTGATAAAAGTGTAAAATCAGAAAATATTTCTTTAATATAAAAATTTGCTCTTGGTCTATCCTCGTGTCTAGCAACTAAAGTTTTTTGCCAGCTATTTAATTCTGAATATGTTGATTTGAGTTTTTCATTAATCTCGTTTTGAATTTTTTGTATCTTAACTGTATCAACTTCAGAAATACCATCTTTTTCAAATGGATTTTTTGATGATTCCAAATCATCTTCTAAATTTTTAATTTCTTTCTCAAATTCTAAATAATTTTTCATAAATACTGAAAAAAATTGTATTAGTAATTTAATTAAAATTCAAATGTGTCAATAAAGTGTTGTGAAAACTCTTTATATTTGTTGTATTATTACATTATGAGTAAAATAAATGTTAATGGTTTAAAAGTAGACAAAATCTTGTTTGATTTCGTTAATTCAGAAGTGATCCCCGGCTTAGATATTAAGTCTGAAAATTTTTGGACAGGCTTTAGTCAGGCTGTGCATGAGTTTACCCCAAGAAATAAAAAACTAATAAATAAAAGAGATGAAATTCAAAAAAAGATTGATCAATGGCATTTATCAAATAAAGACGTAAAGATTAATGAAAATGAATATTTAAAATTTTTAAAATCTATAAACTATATTGTCGAAGAAAAAGAAGATTTTCAAATTGATACTTCGAAAGTGGATAAGGAAATTGCTAAAATAGCAGGTCCACAACTAGTTGTTCCTGTTGATAATGCGAGGTATGCTCTTAACGCAGCTAATGCTAGATGGGGTAGTTTATATGATGCTCTTTATGGTACAGATGTATTATCAAAAAATAAATCTAATGAATTTGATCAAGATAAAGCAAATAAAGTAGTTAATTACGTAAGGGATTTTCTAAATAAAATTTTTCCAATCAGTAATGGGGATTGGAAAGAGGTTTCTAATATAACAGTTGGAGAGGAAAATTTATCATTAATTATTAGTGGCAAAAAATTTAGTTTAAAGAATAAAAAACAATTTGTTGGTTTTAAAGGAAATAAAAGTAACCCAAATTCAATTCTTTTAATAAATAATAATCTTCATATTGATATAATTATTGACCCAAACTCTCCTGTAGGAAAAAAAGATAAAGCAAAAATAAGCGATATAATAATTGAGTCAGCCTTATCAACTATCGTTGATAATGAGGACTCGGTAGCTGCTGTAGACTCGGTTGATAAGATAAAGTGCTATAGAAATTGGCTTGGTATTATGAAGGGTACTCTTCAGGCTGAATTTAATAAAAATGGTAAAAAACTTATTCGTAAATTAAATGAAGATAGAAAATATACTAGCATAAATGGGTCTGAAATTATTTTGCACGGAAGATCTTTGTTGTTAAATAGGAATGTAGGTCACCTGATGACTAATCCAGGGATATTGCTTGAGGATGGATCTGAAATACCTGAGGGAATATTGGATGCTTTCATTTCAACACTATGCGCAATGCATGATATTAAAAATAAAAAAAACTCTAGAACTGGCTCTTTTTATATAGTTAAACCTAAAATGCATGGTCCAGAAGAAGTAGAATTTACAAATGATCTTTTCGAAAGAGTAGAAAAAGTTTTGGGTGTAGAAAAATTTTTTATTAAAGTTGGAATTATGGATGAGGAAAGAAGAACAACGGTAAATCTTAAAGAGTGTATTCGCAAAGTTAAAAATAGAGTGGTGTTTATCAATACAGGTTTCCTGGATAGAACAGGCGATGAAATGCATACTTCTTTCGAAGCTGGACCAATGATTTTTAAAGGAGATATGAAAAAATCTGTTTGGTTAAATACATATGAAAACTGGAATGTTGATATAGGATTGCAATGCGGCTTCTCAGGAAAAGCACAAATTGGAAAAGGTATGTGGGCTATGCCAGATAGAATGGCCGATATGATGTCTCAAAAAATTGGTCATCCAAATTCTGGGGCAAACTGCGCCTGGGTTCCTTCTCCAACAGCTGCAATTCTTCACGCACTACATTATCATCAAATTAATGTTTTTAAAAAACACGAAGAAATCAAAACTAGAAAAAAAGCTAGAATTGAAAATATTTTAAAAATTCCAAAGGCGGATAGACCAAACTGGTCACTTCAAGATATTAACAAAGAACTAGAGAATAACGCACAAGGGATTTTAGGTTATGTAGTTAGATGGATTGATCAAGGAGTGGGTTGTTCAAAGGTCCCCGATATAAATAATATTGGTTTGATGGAAGACAGAGCAACTTTGAGAATATCATCTCAACACATGGCAAACTGGCTTCATCATAAAATATGTAACAAAGAACAAGTTTTAAATGTTATGAAAAAAATGGCTGCTGTAGTAGATAAGCAAAATATTGCAGATAAAAATTACGTTCCAATGGCTCCAAATTTTCAAAAATCTTTAGCATTTTTAGCAGCTTGTGATCTTGTATTTAAAGGAAGAGAGCAACCATCTGGATATACAGAACCTTTGCTTCATAAAATGAGATTAGAAAAGAAATCTAATCAGTAGAAACTGGTACTCTATTCTTGAATGCGGAAATTAAAGTTCCATCGTCTAATTGCTCAATTTCCCCTCCGACAGGCAGACCTTGTCCTAATTTGGAAATTTTAATTTTATCATTCCTAATTGCATCTTCAATATAATGAGCTGTGGTTTGACCCTCCACTGTAGCACTTGTGGCTATAATAACTTCTTTCAAACTATTCTTTTTTATTCTTTTTATTAAAGAATCAATTAATAAATTTTTTTGTTGAAAATTATCGTTTGGATTTAATGTTCCTCCTAAAATATGAAAATGTCCCTTAAATATATTTGATGATTCTATTACCCACATATCAGCTAAATTCTCTACAATACAAATCTTGTCATAATTATTTAAATTATTTTCACAAATACATTTTTTATTTAATAATTTTAAATTACCACAATCGTTACATCTAACTATATTTTTAAAAACATTTGCTAATGATTTCGCTAAAGGTTTAATCATGTTTTCTTTATTATTAATTAATTTTAAAATTATTCTTTTTGCAGATTTAGGGCCTAAACCAGGTAGTTTAGAAAATTGTTTAATTAAATCTTCGATTTCTGGAAGTTGATTGCTCATTAGAAAGGCATTTTTAAATCAAAAGGTAAGTTTGGAATTCCGGTTGCCTTCGCAACCTCTTCTGACGTTTTTTTTTTTTAACTTATCTCTTGCGTCATTATATGCGGCTATTATTAAATCATTAATTATTTCGTCTTTTTCTTTTTTTGCTTTTGCGTCTACATAAATCGATTTCATTTCATGGTTGCCCTTTAAAACAACCCTTACCAAATTTCCTCCAGCGATTCCCTCTACTTCAATATTTTTTAAATTTTCTTGAACTTCTCTCATTTTTTCTTGCATTTTTTTAGCCTGGGAAAGCATATCTGAAAAATTATTCATTTTCCTCACTCACATTAATTAATTCTGCGTCAGGGAAAGCATTTATAAAATCCTTAAATGTTTGTGAATTTTTTTCAAAGTTTAGCGCTTTCTCTTTGTCTTCTACTTTTTGTTGGTGAAAAGTTTTGTTTGTTTCATTTTTGGTTAAACTAATAATCCATCTCTTCCCAGTTGAATTAAATAAAAAATTTGAGAGTGTTTTAATGAAATTTTTATTTATATTTTCATTAAAATTTATTTCAATTTTTCCATGTTCAAATTTTGCTAACTTAACATTTCTCTCAAGGTCATACTTGAGCTCCATTTCTTTCAGTTTTTCTGTTAAATTTATGAGATCAGCAAAAGACCTTATCTGAGTTTTATTTTGGATTTCAGATTCTTGTTTGGTTAAGGTTTTAATCTGCTCTGTATTTTTAATTTGGCTTTTAGTAAAATTAATTGGCTTCAGGTCATTTTTTTGATTTTCAATTTTTTTTTTTACATCGGAAATATCAAATGTTTTTTCTTTGCTGGAAATTAGATCCTGTTGATCTGAGCCAATATTTTTCATATAGATAAGTTGAAGTACAAACATTTCAAGTGCTAAATTATCATTTGGAACAACCTTGATGTCCTCAATTGTCTTTAATGTTAATTGCCAAAAAAGGCTAATGTCTTGCATATTTAAGTCTTTTGATCCTTTTTCAATTAAATTCAATTCTGAGTCAGAAATAAATAAATCATTTTCAATTTTGCCAAGACTTATTCTTCTTCCATAAACATAAATGAGCTCTAGAAAATCATTAAGAAAATTTTTAGCGTCTAGACCGCTTTCGGTAAGTTCTCGTAAAATATCGAGTGATTTTTTTTGTTCTCCAGAAAAAATATTATTAATCAAATCTACGAGTTTTGATTTGTCAGCAATGCCAAGCATTTTTCTTACATCTGAGCTTTCTAAAGTTTTTTCGTTATTTAAATTTTGGTAAATGATAGCTCTATCTAATAAAGATAAAGCATCCCTAACAGATCCTTCGGAAGCCTTTGCTAATAATTTTAATGCTGATTCTGAAATTTTGCCATTTTCTATTTCTGAAATTTTTTTAATATGTTTAAAAATTTCTTCAAGAGGAACTCTTTTTAAATCAAATCTTTGACATCTTGATAAAATAGTTACAGGAATTTTTCTAACTTCAGTTGTTGCTAAAATAAATTTTAGCTTCTCTGGTGGCTCCTCTAAAGTTTTGAGCAGTCCATTAAATGCCTGTTTGGACAACATGTGGATTTCATCAATTATGAATATTTTAAATTTTGCACTCGTAGGATTATACTTCGCATTTTCTATTAGCTCTCTTATATCGTCTATTCCAGTTTTAGATGCTGCATCCATCTCTAGAACATCAATATGATTTGAATTTTCAATTTCTTTGCAATGGCAAGTTTCTTTTTCACCGCAGATTTCTCCTTTTTCAAAATTTTTAGTGCAATTCATTGCCTTTGCAATTAATCTAGCTGTTGTTGTTTTTCCAACACCTCGTATCCCCGTTAATAGATAGGCATTTGGAGTTTTTCCAATTTTTATTGCATTGGAAATAGTTTCGGCAATTATTTCTTGACCAATCAGATCCTTAAAAACTCTAGGTCTATATTTTAAAGCTAATATTTTTGTATTATTTTTTGTGTTCATACCAGTGTTAGGAGACCAAACAACCCGCTTTCAAAAGTTCGTGCTGCTGTTGTTACACCCTGACACATTAAACGCATTAAAACCGCCTGAATGGCCTCCAGATTATTATATCAATATAAAAATGAATTCTACAAGTCTCTATTATTATTTTTGTGGACTATTTTTTTCTAGATAAAGAGGCTTCATAAACTCCTAAAATATTAAGGCTTTGAGTATGAAATCCAAGCTCCTCTAAGGCTTTTTGAACCTTTATATCCTCAATGTGTCCCTCTAAATCTAAGTAAAAATTAGTTTGATCAAATGTGTTCTTTACGGAAAAACTTTCTAATTTAGTTAGATTTACTTGGTTAGTTGCAAAACCTCCAAGGCATTTATAAAGTGCAGCAGGTATACTCTTTAATCTAAATATGCAGCTAGTAATATAACTCTTATTTTTTTCATATATTGGTTGATTTATATTTTTCCCCATAATTAAAAATCTAGTTACATTATTACTTTCGTCTTCAATATTTTTCATTAAAACTTTAAGTTTGTAAATTTTTGCTGATAGTGTAGATGCTATTGCACCAATTGACTTATCTTTTCCTCTCGAAAGTTCCTTTGCAGATCCCGCGGTATCTGCAGAGATAATTGTTTTAAAATTATTTTTTTGAATAATTTTTTGACACTGGTCAATGGCCTGTGCATGACTTCGTATATACTTTATATCTTTTAAATCAGCTCCTTCTTTAACCAATAAATTGTGTTCAACTTTTTGAAAGTGTTCAGCGTAAATTTGTAACTTATACTTTGGTAAAAGATAATGAATATCAGCTACTCTTCCAGCCAAAGAATTTTCTATGGGAATTACTATATTGATGTTTTCATTTTCGTAAGCTGATTTAAATGTTTCCTCAAATGTTGGACAGGTTTTTATCGATGAACCTGGAAAAAGCACTTCACATGCAATATGAGAATAAGCTCCCATCTCTCCTTGAAATGCAATAATTTTTTTTGTCATTTATTTCTTTCCATCAATTTTTTTACTTGTTCTAAATCTTCCTCAGTATCAACACCTAATGGATAAGAAGATGAAAAACCGACATTAATATTTAATTTATTTTCTAAAGCTCTCATCTGTTCCAAATTTCTCTCTAATTCCAATTTACTTCTTTTTAAATTTACATACCGCATTAAAGCTTCATTAGTAAAGGCATAAATTCCAATATGATGATAAATAAATTTATTTTCTATATTAGATAAATTTCTTTGAAAATCGAGTGCAACCGAAAAACCTGATTTTTCAATATTATCTCGAGTGATAACTTTAACAACATTTTTATCTATTAATTCATCTTTATTTTTGATTTTAGATGCAAGTGTAGCTATATCGCATAAATTATTGCTCATATGTTTGTTTATTTGTATTAAGGCATCTGGATTTAAATTTGGCAAATCACCTTGTAAATTTATAATTATTTTAGGCTCAGAAGAAAAATATTTTTCAAAAGCCTCAAATATTCTATCGGTTCCAGTTTCATGTTTTTTGCCTGAGATAAATGCTTTACCTCCATTCTTTTTTATCAATTGAGCAATATCCTGGTCAGGAGTTGCAACTAAAACTTCACCAATATTTGAATTTTTAGCCAAATTATAAACGTGCAGTATCATCTCAACTCCCATAATAGTTTTCAGTGGTTTGTTAGGAAGTCTTCTTGCTTTTAAACGTGAGGGGATAATCACAACTGTATTGCTCATAAATTTTTATGCGGCTCAAAGACGCAATTTTTTCTAATTTACTTAAAGTCTTTTAAGTAAACTCGTGATATATTTCATATATTAACTATCAAATTTATGAACGGTTTTGAAATAAATAAAATTGTTGCTGCTATAATTTTTACTGTATTGGTAGTTTTTGGTATTGAAAAAATAAGTGATTATTTATTTTTTGTTAAAAAGCCATCTGAAGCTGCATATAAAGTTGAGGCTCCAATTATTCAAACTACAAGCTCTGGGTCATCAGGTGATAAAAGTGTGGATATAAAGACACTTCTTGCTATGGGCACAATAGAGCATGGAGAGAAAGTATTTAAAAAATGCACAGCTTGCCATGTAGTCGCAAAAGGTGGAAAAAACAAGATCGGCCCAGTATTGTACGGCGTACTAGGTAGAAAGTCAGGTTCAATTTCAGATTATAAATATTCAAAAGCACTAATTGCTCACGGAAAAATTTGGTCCTATCAAGAAATGAATGGATATTTATTAAAACCACAGGCACATATAAAAGGAACTAAAATGGCTTTTGCTGGTTTAAAGAAAGAAAAAGATAGAGCCTCAGTAATTCTTTATATGAATAGCTTTAGTGATAATCCTCTACCAAAACCTTAGTTTACTTCGTACACCATTCTATAATACTTTTTTGAGCATGAATTCTATTAAATGCTTGTAACCAAACAACTGACTGAGGGCCATCCATAATTTCATTAGTAACTTCCTCTTCTCTGCTTGCTGGAAGACAGTGCATAAAAATTGCGTCTGGTTTAGCAATTTTCATCAATTTTTTATTGACCTGATATTTTTTTAAATCCTTCTTCTTTTTATTTTTATTAACTTTATCACCCATTGAGATCCATTTATCAGTCATAACACAATCTGCGTCTTTAGCTGCCTTATAAGGATCCTCTGTGATAAGGAGATTACAATTATTTTTTTTTGCAAATTCAATTATTTTTTTATTAGGCTGATATTTTTTAGGACATGCAATTTTTAGTTCAAATTTAAATTTGGTTGCCGCTTCAATAAATGAATTTGCTACATTATTTCCATCCCCAAGCCAAGCGATGGTTTTGCCTTCGATATCACCTTTTGACTCTTCAAAAGTCAGAATATCAGACATGATTTGGCATGGATGATTTAGATTGGTTAAACCATTTATAATAGGAATTTCTAAATATTTTTTGAATTCGTTTATATCCTCATGTGAATCAGTTCTTATCATAAGTATATCCGCATACTGAGATAAAACTTTTGCAGTATCTTTGATTGTTTCATCTCCTTTGCCATAATGAATTTCGTCTTCATTTAAAATAATTGATGATCCACCTAATTGTCTGACCGCTAAATCAAAAGAAATTCTTGTTCTTGTTGAGGGTTTTGAAAAAAACATAATCATTGTTTTTCCTTTAAAAGGCTGATCTATGTCCGGTTGAGAATTCGGTTTTTTACCTCTTTCAGACTTTCTTTTTTTTGCGCTATTAATTATTGATCTCAACTCGCTTTTAGTCAAATCAGAAATATTTATAAAGTTATTCATTGCTTAATTGATCACAAACCTTTCTTATTATATTTATGGCAAGATCTATTTCTTGTCTTTTTACATTTAAAGGAGGCAAGATTCTGACAACATTTTCACCGGCTCTCATTGTAAGAAGTTTATTTTTGTCTAATTTATTTATAAACTTATTTTGATCTGTATATAACTGTAGTCCTATTAAAAGTCCAATTCCTCTTACCTCTTTAATAATATTTGGATATTCATCCTTTATATTATTTAGTTCACTAATAAAATACGTCGAGGTTTTTTGAACATTTCTTAAAAAATCCTTTTTGAATATTTGATCGAGAACTGCATTTCCCACAGCCATTGCTAGAGGATTGCCCCCAAAAGTACTACCATGGGAACCTGGTGTCATTGCGGAAGCTACTTTTTTATTCATTAAAACAGCACCAATCGGGAAACCTCCGCCTATTCCTTTTGCAATAGGCACTATATCAGGTTTAATTTTTGCGTGCTCAAATGCAAAAAATTTGCCAGATCTCCCTATTCCACACTGTACCTCATCTAATATTAGTAGAATTTTTTTTTTATTACATAATTTTCTCAATCCTTGTAAGCACCAATTTGGAATAACTTTAATACCCGACTCTCCCATGGCAGTTTCAACCATTATGGCCGCTGTATTTTTCGTTATAGCTTTTTCCATTCCCTCATGATCTCCAAATTTAAAATGGTCAAAACCTGGTACTTTTGGTCCAAACCCCTCTGTCATTTTTTTTGAACCACTTGCAAAAATTGCAGCTAAAGTCCTTCCATGAAATGAATTGCTTATACATAAAATTCTATTTTTTTTTGGTTTGCCAATTGAATAAAAATATCTTCTGGCTGCTTTGATTGCGGCTTCTGTGGCCTCGGCACCACTATTTTGAAAAATTACATAATCTGCAAAAGTTTTTTGGGCAAGTCTTTTGGCAAGTCTTTCTCCCTCTGGAATAATAAATGCATTTGATACATGCCAAAGTTTTTTGGATTGTTTGTTAATTGCTTTTGCTAAGTAAGGATTTGAATGACCTAGAGAGTTTACTGCTATTCCTTGTACAAAATCTAAATATTTTATACCTTTCGTAGAATAAACAAAACTACCCTTGCCTTTTTTAAATGCAATTTTTCTTCTATTATAGTTTTTTGCTAAAGCACTCATAAATTATGATTTTATTTTATACCCTTTTTTATAAAGTAAATAAGAAATAAACCATGTAGTTATTGATAACAAGGTTAAGTAAATTGAGCCAACTAAAATTGATCCGTCAGATTTTTCAAGAAAACCATATCTGATTCCATCTATCATGTAAAAGAATGGATTACACTTACTTACTGTTTGAAGAAATAATGGTAGATTATCTATTGAATAAAAAGTCCCGGATAAAAATGAAAGCGGTATGATTATAAAATTAGTTACAGTCGCCATATGATCAAATTTTTCAGCCCATAAACCGGCAATTACTCCAATTGAACCCAGGATGAAAGAAGAGACAAATGTGTAAAAAACTAAAACAGTAATATTTTTAATTTCTATATCTACAAGGAAATAAAATATGAAAATTGAAACAATTCCAATCATAAAACTTCTCGTTGTAGCTGCTAATGTTACTGCAAATGTAACCTCTCCAGCTGAAAGTGGGGCGTAAAGAATATCCACAATATTTCCTTGAATCTTTGAAATCATAAAGGAAGAAGAGGAATGAGAAAAAGCTTGTTGGATTATTTGCATAGCAATCAATCCTGGCGCGAGAAAAACAATAAATGGAACACCAAGCATATCTGATCTTTCTGATCCAATTGCAACTGATAAAACCATTAAAAACAACAATGACGTGATTATTGGGGACAAAAGAGTTTGTATCCACACAACTAAAAATCTAAGAACTTCTTTTTCATATAAAGTCCAAAAACCAATCCAGTTAATTGCACCAAATCTTCTTTTTCCCAATTTGTATTTTTTTCCAACTTCAACCATACGTAGTCTTATAACTTTAAAATTAATTTTCTGTGAAAAACTTTTGTTTTAAGCAAAAGTATCACTTTTTTAATTTAACACTACTAAATAATGTAATACGTTCAGTAAGAAAACTACATATAGTTTTCAAAACTAAAATGAGCTGGACCGACGAAAGAGAAAGTAAACTGAAAGAGCTGTGGGCTAAAGGTCATACAGCTAGTCAAATTGCCGAAATCTTGGGTGGAACAACAAGAAATGCAGTAATTGGAAAGGCACATAGATTAAAGCTTGCAGGTAGAGCTTCCTCAACCAAGCAAACAAAAATTGTCAAAAAACAAGCAGTAAGTGGAGAAAATAAAGATGAGAAACACATAAGCAGAAGAAATAGATTTAGATCTCTGCTTTTGGATAAAAATTTTGAGCCAGAAAATCCAAAAAAATTGGAGGAACTCGATGATCAAAACTGTAGATGGCCAATCGGGCATCCTGATCAAGAAAGTTTTTACTTCTGTGGTAGATCTCCTGTAGAGGGATTTTCATATTGTAAACTTCATGTTTTGTATGCTTTTCAACCTAAAAACCCTAAAGAGGAGCTCATCGATAAAGAAGATGATGTTCCGGAATTTATAGAAAAAAAAGTTAAAGCTTCTAAGTAATCCTTTAATAAAACCTTAACAATACTTTAATATAATA
>MDTA01071897.1_pt1 | contig 12141 bp, 11 predicted proteins | sample 811151 | NCBI WGS metagenome assembly MDTA01 (sample SAMN05326648, study PRJNA326480) | marine metagenome | isolation source: seawater | place: Indian Ocean: South | collected 2010
AAAAAATTGCTAAATTTTTAAAAGATACAAATGATCATACCTCAAATAAAAACTTGGTTGAATATGGCAAAAAAATAAGATCTGAAGTAATTAAAAAACATTTGAATATCGATGAAAAGAAAATCAAGTTTATTGATCATTCTACAGGACATGCAAACTTTAGTTTTTTTTCAAGAAATTATAAAACTAAAAAATCTCTAGTCTTAACTCTTGATGCTTTTGGTGATAATGTGAATTATTCTGCAAAGATATATTCTATAGATAAAGATAGATTAAAAATTAAGAATTTAGTTAAAGGAAATACCTTTATTATAGGAAGATTATACAGGTATGTAACTTTAATACTGGGATTTAAACCTAACGAGCATGAATATAAAGTCATGGGATTGGCTCCTTATGCAAAAGGCAAATATGCAGAAAAAGTCAAAAAAGTTTTTCAAAAATATCAATATGTAAAAGGTTTAAGTTTTAAGTTTAGAAAAAAACCTAAAGATTTATATTTTCAAGTCAAAAATGAATTAAAATATTTTAGATTTGATAATATCGCTGCAGGTCTTCAGTTATATACCGAGGAATTAATTTTAAAATGGATAAAAAATTTAATTAATAAAAATAAAATATTTTATATTTGTCTCGCTGGTGGTGTTGCTATGAACGTTAAAAACAACATGTTAATTTCGTCGCTTGATAAAAAAATAAATCTTTATGTCCCACCATCTCCTGATGACTCTTCTCAAGCAATGGGTGCTTGTTATTCATATCAGGTTGAAAAATATGGAAACAAAGCACATAAACATTGTAAACCTTTGACTGACGCATATCTTGGTCCTGAAGAAAATATAGATAGAATGTATAAAATAATTAAAAAAAAATTGAAAAAAGATAAATTTAAAATCATAAAAAAAAATATAAATTTAAATGCTGCAAAACTAATAGCAAACAATAAAATACTTGGAAGATATTGTGGTAGAGCAGAATTTGGGGCTAGAGCTTTAGGGAATAGATCCATACTTGCAAATCCAAGCAATATAATTGTAAAGGACAAAATTAATGAAACAATTAAAAATAGAGATTTTTGGATGCCGTTTGCAGCATCAGTGATTAAGAGCAAATATAAAAATTATTTTGGTAAGAATTTGATAGTGAACAATTACAATTATATGACAAATTGCACTAATACACTTGGTAAAAGCAATCATCTTTTATCCGCATCAATTCATCCTTATGATAAAACTTGTAGACCACAAATAATATCTAAAAACCAAAATACAAATTATGAGGACTTAATTTCTAAATTCGGTAAAATAACAGGCATTTACGCATTATTAAATACCTCTTTTAACTTACATGGTTATCCAATAGTTAATTCAATTGAGGACGCGATAGATATTCTAATTAAATCTAATTTAGATGGATTAATTACCGAAAAATTTTTAGTAATTAAAAAATGAAAAATATTAAAATCAATAAAAATAAAATTGGAAATAAATATCCGACATATTTTATAGCTGATATTGGAGCAAATCATGATGGTAGTCTAAATCGTGCAAAAAAACTTATCAAACTTTGCGCAAAAGCTGGTGCAAATGCAGCAAAATTTCAACATTTTAAAGCAGAGACAATTGTAAGTGACTATGGATTTAAAAATCTAAAAATAAAAACACATCAATCAAAATGGAAAAAAGATGTTTTTAGTGTGTATAAAAAAGCTAGCATAAACCCTAAATGGACAAAAGAATTAATTAAGACTTGTAAAAAGTTTAAAATTGATTTTTTTACATCTCCATATGATTTAGATTATGTTGATAATTTAAATAAATATCTTTGTGCATATAAAATTGGTTCTGGAGATATAACTTGGTTAGAAATAATTAAGAAAATTTCAAAAAAAAATAAACCTGTAATGATTGCAACTGGAGCTTCTGACTTGAGAGATGTTGAGCGAGCATATAGACTTATAAGTAAATTTAATAAAAAAATTATCCTAATGCAATGCAATACAAACTATACAGGAGATAAAAAAAATTTAAAATTTGTGAATTTAAACGTTTTAGATACGTTTAAAAAAAAATTTGGAGACAGAGTTATACTTGGATTAAGTGATCATACTTTTGGACACATCTCTGTGCTTGGTGCTGTTTCTAAGGGTGCAAGAGTAATTGAAAAACACTTTACTGATAACAACTCACGTCAGGGACCTGACCATCATTTTGCGATGAACCCAAAAACCTGGAAAGCAATGGTTGAGGCTACAAGAAAACTTGAAACCGCACTTGGCGACGGAGTAAAAAAAGTGGAAAAAAATGAGATAAATGCAAAAATTGTTCAACAGAGGTCTATTAGAGCCAAAGTTAATATTGATAAATCACAAGAAATTAAGAAAAGTCATCTAATTTGTTTAAGACCAAAATCAAATAAAGGTTTAGAGCCATATAAAATGTCAATGATAATTGGAAAAAAAGCAAAAAGAAAAATTTTAATCCATGAAGAAATAAATTGGACACTGATAAATTAATAATTATTCCCTCTTATAACGAGATAAGATCTTTAAAGAAAATCTGTAAACATTTTAAAAAAAATAAATTTAATTTCTTGGTACTTGATGATCATTCATCAGACGGATCACACGAATGGTTAAAAAAAAAATAGGGTAAACTTCATTAGAAATAAAACGAATATTGGATATGAAAGAAATATTCTTAAAGGTTTTAGATATGCTCTGAAAAGTAAAAAGATTAGTTATGTAATAACTTTTGACGGAGATGGAGAACATAAAAAAGATGACATATTGAAAGTATATGAAATTTTAAAAAAAACACAGATTGATTTATTAATTTGTAATAGAAAAAATTTGAATAGATGGTCAGAATATATTTTATCTTTCATATTTAATTTAAGATTCGATTTAAAAGATCCAATTTCTGGGTTTAAAGCATATAACATAGTGATTATCAAAAAATTTATAAATTTTGTTAAAAGTAACAACTTTCTTATTGATATTGTTTTTTTTTCTATAAAAAATAATTTCAAAGTAAAAAACTATGGAATTAAAACTTACAAAAATAAAAATTCTAGAATCGGTAATAACATTTATACTAATTTAAGAATTTTGAAATGTTTGAAATTTTTAATCTCTAACTAATATGATCAATAGTATTATCAATACAAGTTTTACAAACACTATTTGGAGAGTTTTCTTTAAAACTATCTCTTACTGAACTCATATTTTTTGAGCTCCACAATTCACTAATTGAATTTTTTTCAACATTTCCAATAGGTATATTCCTTCCAAAGGTAGCACAACATGGGGAAACTGTTCCATCAGACCATATTGTCATTTGACCCCAGGGTTCTTTGCAATCATAATTTTTACTAATTTTACTCTCATTCTTAAAGTTTGCTTTTTCTGCCTCCTCAAAAGCGCTGTGTGGTATTACTTTTTTTTGGATCTCAACACTATCAACGATGTTTTTCCATTTTTCAATGAATAAATCAATTTCATGTTTATTTTTTTCAAGGTCAACAAAAGATGTTCTTACAAGAGGTAAACTTTTTTTATAAACATTATCTCTAAGATGAATAAAATTTTTAATATTATTTTCTAATTTTTCTAATCTTTTTTGATCTAATAATCTTTTAGATACCGGCACTCTTACTTTATTGTATGTATCTTCAGTTGCAGCATCAATAGATATAAATAATCTTGTTAAAGAACTTTCAAGTATCATTTTAGAATTTGCTTCGTTAAGTAATGTTCCATTAGAAAATAAAAAAATATCCATAATATCTGCCTCCTTAGCTCTTTTAAAAACTGAACCAATCTTTTTGTATAATAAAGGTTCTGAAGCGCTAAACATCAAAGAATTTAGTTTATTTTTTTTAAAATCAAGAAAGATTTTGTCTAATATTTCTTCATTCAAGACACTCTTCTTAGCGTCATTTCTAAAACCTTGATAGCACATTTTACATTCTAAATCACACCTATTGACTAATTCGAGCAAGATAGTGTTTGGATAATCTAATTGATCAATTTCTGAGCTTTTTTTATTTACGTTTTCCTCATATCTTTTTCTATAATCTAAAAATCTTTTTCCAAATTTTTTAAATAAATTTTCTCTAAGTATCTCTTCAGGATCTTTTTTTGCATATTTATTAATGTTACCTGGTACAATCATATCTATCTAATTCCATTTTCTAGGATCAACTAAAATTTTATTATTAATAAAGTTTTTATATTTTATTTTTATTTTTTTTCTTTTTATAAATCCAGTAATTTCTTTTAATTGTGTAAGATTATTTATACCTACGATTATAGCGGATATCTTATTAAATTTTTCTATAAAATGAATGCAAGCGTATAGTTTATTGATATTGTTTCTAGTACACCAGTTATGCCAATTTCTGAAATATTTATCATATTTCATTAATTTTTTTGGTGTCCTACTTTCAAGGAGAGCACCCTGTAAAAAGATTGATCTCACGTGAATTTCTATTTTTTTTTTATAGAGATGATCAATAATTTTTGATTTTATCAATCTTTGATCAAATACGTTAAACGGTAATTGTATAATTTCAGGTTTCCAAATTTTAAGAATTTTTCTTACTTCCATCGGGTTGTATGCTGAAACTCCAATTTTTTTTGTTAACTTCTTTTTCTTTAAATATTTTAAACTATCTAACAAAATCTTATTTTTAGTTTGATCGTCATATACTTCATGAGCCAATAAATGAGAATAATTTTTTTTACCAGCTTTTTTTAGATCACTATAAAGTATCTTAAGATAATAATCATTTAAATCCTTTATTGATCTATAATTTTTTGGCAACTTAATTTTGGTAATTAATCTAAAATTTTTTAAATTTATTTTTTTATAAATTTTTTTAGAATTTCCATATTCTAAAGCATCATCAATCATATTAATATTTTTTAATCTACAAAAAGCTAAAATTTTTTTTAGATTATTTACTGAAGAAATCTTTGAATTTTCCAATCCATATTTTTGAGTAAAATTGGCAGCCCCAATAACAAGTTTCATTTTATATTAATTTTTTTAACAGTCTTTTTATTCCATTCACATTGAGAAACTTTATGTTTTTTTCAGAGTTATATTCAAAATTTTTAGGAACTTTTTTAGCCTTTTTTTGTTTCAAATATTTTTTATATAAAATCATTGATAAAGGATTATTTGATTTATCAAGCGACGGACTTAAAACTACATAATATTTTCCAATATCAAGAGTATGTAGAGCTTCGCTTTTTGAAATTAATTCTTCATGAATTTTTTCTCCAGGTCTAATGCCTGTTATCACTGTTTTTGAATTTTCAGCGACTGCTTTTGCAAGTGTTGTTATTTTATAAGATGGTATTTTTGGTACAAATATTTCACCACCAACAGATTTATTTAATGCAAATAAAACAAGCTTTATACTTTCCTCCATTGTAATATTAAAACGTGTCATAGATGGGTCAGTAATTTTTATTGAGCCTTTTGTTTTTTGTTTTTTAAACTCTGGAATGACTGAACCCCTGCTACCCATTACATTTCCATATCTTACCACACTAAAAAGCTTATTTTTTTTACCAACAATATTATTTGCAGATATAAAAAGTTTGTCTGAACAAAGTTTTGTAGCTCCATATAAGTTTACTGGAGACACAGCTTTATCAGTGGATAATGCTACAACTTTTTTAACATTCGATGAGTCTAGGCATGCTTCTATAATATTTTGAGCTCCAATAATATTAGTTTTAATTACTTCAAATGGATTATACTCTGCAGCCTCTACCTGTTTAAGCGCAGCTGCATGTATTACATAATCGACTTCCTCAAGGGCTCTTTTAAGTCTATCTAAATCACGTACATCACCAATAAAGTATCTCAAAAAAGGATAATCCTTTTCACTAAAAACATTGGCCATTTCAAATTGTTTTAGTTCATCTCTACTAAAAATAATTATTTTTTTAAAGCCTTTATAATTATCTATTAGATATTTGATAAAACTTTTACCAAATGAACCTGTACCACCTGTTATTAGGATTGATTTATTTTTAAACATTTTTAAACTATTGAACACTATATTTATTTTATTTTTAGTAAAGCCATTTTATTTTTATTCTAATATCGTCCAACTGCTAAATGTTGCTCCATGAAATGATCTAAGTTTAAGTTTATTTAAGCCCATACTTTTTAAAAGAGCTGTAGTTTCACCTGGAAACTGGGGATGATTTAATTCATCAAATACTAAAACACTTCCTTTAAACAGTCTAGGTTTAATTAAGTCTAAAACTTTTTTTGTTGGTTTGTAAACATCCATATCAAATATAGCCATACCTATTATACTTTGAGGGTTTTGTTTTAAATATTTTTTGACTGTGTTACTTGCATCTCCTTTTATTAGTTCAAATTTTTTTATGTTTGATAAAGGTGCATTATCCTCCTCTAATTTGAGTAGTTCACCTAAAACTTTTTCATAATTTTTACTTACTGTATAATCACTTTTTTTCCAGCCTAATTCTTTTTCTTTGGTGCTAAGTTTATTTGTAAAACCTGAAAAAGTGTCAAAGCCTATTATTTTTCTGGAATAATTATAAGGCTCATAAATACTTCTAAGTTTAATCAATAATGAAAGAGTGGATCCCCACTCAACGCCAAACTCCATAATTACACCAGGTTTATTCAATAAATTCTTATAAATATTATTATAATATAAAATTCTATTAATCTCGACTCTTGTCGAAAACAAAGTTGCTAAATTACTAATTTCATTATTTTTTAGTAATTTTTTAATAATTGTTTTTTTCTTAATCTTTATTGAATAATCTCTTTTTGAGGACTTACTATATCTACCAATTTTTTTTTTATTTACTATTCTCATAAATTTTAATAATTTTTCTATATATCACAATTTTTATATTTAATATAAATAAAACTTAAGAGAATGAGCAGAAGAAATAAATTCAAAAACAAGTTTTTAATAATTATGTACCACCAAATTATTAGAAGTAAAAAATATTTCAACGGTATAGAATTAAGTAGTTTCAAAAATCAAATTTTATATTTCAAAAAAAACTATAATATTCTGAGCCCATCCGAATTCTATAAAAAATTAAAAAATAAAAAATTTGAAGAAAATGATTGTATTTTAACTTTTGACGATGGATATAGATCTCAATATAAGTATGCATATAAAATCCTAAATAAGTATAATTTAAAAGGTTTTTTTTTTCCAATGGTGCTATCTTCTAAAACGACCAAATTACATCTTATAAACAAAATTCAGCTTATTTTAAAATTAAATAAAAATAAAAAGCATTTACTTCGCTATATAAAAAATTATGTAAAAAATGAAGATTTTAAGATTTACTTAAAATTAAAAAATATAATAAAAAAAATTAAAACAAATAATTTTTATGATTCTAAAATTGAAATAATTATTAAAAGATTACTTCAAAGAGATTTGCCATTATATTTGAGAGAAAATATTTGTAATAATCTATTTAAAAAAACGAAAATTGATAAAGAAATAATTAGAAGATTTTATATTTCAAATTTTGAACTAAAAAAAATGAAAAAAGACGGGCATGAAATTGGCGCGCATACTCTTCATCATCCCTGGTTATCAAAGTTAAATGAAAATTCACAAATTCAAGAAATAAATGAATCGGTAGTTCAGCTTAAAAAAATGGGTCTAATAAAAAAAAACTGGTCATTTTGTTACCCATATGGGGATTACAACAGATCAACTTTAAAAATTTTAAAAAAATTAAATTGTTCTGCCGCATTTAAAATTGGTAATAAACCAAGTCCTTTAAAAAACATAAAAAAATTTGAATTAAATCGACTTGATTGTAATATTTTTCAATAATTTAATTTGGCCTATCTTGATCACAATCTCCTCTGACAAAGTAAGGATTGTAAAACTTGTCATGTGTGTGAAAAGCAAATGTAATTTTAACATTTTTTTTTATAAAAGGTTCAAAGTAATTTGGAACAACTTCATTTTTTTTTAAAAGATAATTTTTATAATTGTAAAAATTTTTTTTCGAATAAAAATAAAAATCTACAAATTCGTAATTTTTTGTAGCTAGTATCTTTTTAAAATTTGAGAAAAAATTTGAGAGATTTAACCTATTACCATGATAGTCGATTATTTTCAAAGCTTTAGAATTTTTAAATTTACATTCTCTGCAAATAAAAAAACCAAGATGCAGGTTATTTTCATATAAACCAAAAGCTATGTATCTATAAGAGGGATGGTCAAAATATCTTTTTAAAAAATATTCTTCATTTTTAAAATTAAAAGGTTTCAAAAATTTAAAAAAACTTTTAATTTCCAATCTGTTAATTTTTTTTATTTTCATTGTTTTTTTGGTCACAATTTCAGATTTATTTTTTTTAAATTTTGATAAATAAAATTTTTTTTTTAAATCATTTTGGCAAGCAACATGAATTAGTGTACCAGTTTCAAATCTTAAAGCTTTTAAAATTTTTTTGGTTCTTTTAGTGCAGCCAATAGTACCAATAAAATGATATTGTTTTTTTTTTAATAAAAATTGTAACAATTTTAAACTTAAATGTTTGTATTTATCAATTACATACCAATTGACTAGCCATAAATAATCTTTTTTTTTAAAAGCTTTGGAATAATTATTATTTAAAATAAAACCTAGACAACCAACAATTTTTTTATCGTGTTTTGCAATTATAAAATTATATATATTTTCTTTTGAATTATAAAATTGCCAATCAAAAAAAATCTTATCTTTTATAAATATATAATTTTTTTTCCAATTATCATTTATGAAAAAAAAAAAGCTATTAATATCTTTCCTTTTTAAAAATTCTATTTTTATATTAGAACTCATTGAAAAAAACCTTTCAAATATTTTGGATTTTCATTTAAAAATTTTTGAAAATTTATAATTTTGTTGTTATATAATGAAATTGTATTTCTAGAGTAGATCTTACCGAATCTAAATATTTTACAATTTTTCATTTTTTTTAATTTATTTTCTGCAATAAGTTTAGTTTTTGAATATATGCTATCTTTATCATAGTTGATATTAGTAGTGGAGGGATAGATAAATTTTTTAATTTTTAATTGTTTGTTATTTAATATTAATAAAGGAATATCTACATATATTTTATAATAGTTCCTTACTATATTTTTTGACAATTCTTTACCAAAATCTATTGGGGGACTGGTAAAATAAAAAATATAGGGATTGTTCAATTTTTTAATTAAATTGAATAATCTATTCAGATCTTCAGGTAGGATTATTTTATGATATAAAATGTTTTTTTTATTTTTTTTTTCATAAATCTTTGAAGAATATGAAACTAATATTTTTATTTTATTATTCTCCTCTAGAAGATTTAGAAAGCTTTCTCCCAGGGCCGAGTTTCCTGAAACTACAACTATATCACTTGAAATTTTTTTTAATATTTGTTTAGATTCGGAATTATTCTTATGTTTAATTATTTTAAAATCTAAATTTTTTGATGAAATAAAATTTCCAGTTATTCCATTAAAAGATAAAATATTATTATAAATTTGAAATCTTTTATCTATTTTTTTAGAACTAATGACGACTTTTGAAGAAATTTTACTTCTTAAGGCCTTAGAATAAATATTTATTTCATTTATAATTCCACTTTTTTTTACGTGAGTCACTCCTACATAATAAGATATTTGGTTTAATACCATTTTTAGATCATTAATTTTATCTTTAACATTGGAATTAATTTTTTTATTTTTTTTTGTATAATTATAGCTTTTTGTTAGCATATTATTTGATTTAATTAAAAAATTGTAAATATTAATTGTACAAATTATTTTTTCGTTTTGATAAATTTCTATTTTAAAATTTTTTTTTTTTACTAAGTATAAGACTTTTATTTCTTCGTCATAAAACGTTGGTTTTAAAAATTTTATATTTATCGAATAATTTCCTTTAAAATAATTTTTAATATTATTAATTTTAGAAAATGTTTTTAAAACTAACAAAATACCATGAGAAATATTTCTTCCATGAATAGATAATCTTCCTGCTTTATGATTTAAATGAATAGGATTTGTATCATTTGAAATTTTACTAAATCTACTAGCTTCATTTTTTTTAATCTTAAAACTAAATTTTTTCAATTATTTCTTTTTTAATTTAGTTAATATATCTTTGTAAGAATTGATCTCAATCATTTCTTTCATTGTTAATCGAATACTAAAAGTTTTCTCTACATCTAATAAAATATTTATATGCATTAAAGAGTCCCATTTATAATGTTTTCCTATGCCAAGTTTTGAAATATCGATTTTTTTATCTTTTATTTTTAATTTTTCTTTAATTAAATTTGTTAGTTTTTTTTGTAAATTTTGCATTTTATTTGTAGCATTTTTCATAACCAGATAATTTTAGATGATTGACATTGGCTATAAATTTATTAGATTTTTTAATAAAAAATTTTCTTAAATTTTTAGGAAATTGATTATTATTGGTAATCTTTTTAAACCCTAAATCTTTATACAAATCTTTAACTAAATCATTTTTTTTTGTTTGGATGTGCTCTCCTAATAAAAAATTTACTTTATTTTTTTTTGCATATTTAATTACTTCTCCTAAAATCCAAGTTTCTAGATATCTTCCAAGAACTCTGCAGCTCATCGCAAAATTATCTATATAAATAAAATTTTTTTCACATCTCCACATAATAAGCGAAACAAGTCCATGGTTACCATATTTATCTGCAAGCTCTATCATAAAAATCTTATTTTTTTTATTATTTGCGAATTCTTTGATTTGGGTCAAATTATAACGTTTTGTTGTCAAATTAAATTGGTTGGTCTTATTAATTATTTGAAGACATCTTTGTTCATTATTTTTAGTTAATTTTACGATCTTTGCTTTTAAATTTATATTTTTTAGAAATAAAATTTCATTGTTATTTTTTTTTCTTTCATAATTGAATATTGCTCTACTTCTGTACTGTTTTGTTTTATTAATGTCTTCTTTTGTAAGTTTAAATTTTATAAATTCAAAACACTCAAATAGTTGCTCAGGCCAATAAGAAATATCTTTGTTTGGATCAATTACTGTTATATCTTTTAAATTCTTTTTAATTTGTTCTCTCTCTATTGGATTGTCATCAAAAAAAACAAAGGAGTCTAATGACAAATCAAGATCTTTACTAATTTCTAATATATTTTCAGTTTTATTTTTCCAATTTGACTTTACAGAAGTAAAATCACTCATCTTCAATAAAAGGTTTTTATTTTTTTTGAAAACCTCAGTTATATCATCGGGGTTATTTTTACTACAAATACATAATATAACTCCTTCATTTTTAAGTCTCAAAACTGATTTTTGAAAGTCTCTATAAATTGTCCCAATTCCATCTGTTCCAATATCAATCCCCAAAGGTCCTTCTTCGCCTACCACACCACCCCATAAAGTATTGTCACAATCTAATATTAGCAATTTTTTAGGAGGCGTTTGAATTCTTTTGATAGTTTCTAAGATTTTTTGAGAAATATCTTTTAAACAATCAACAGAATATCTAGATCTACCAATATAATACAATCTACTGTCGTAATTATTTTTGTTTTTATTAAAACTATCAATGTTAAAATAGAAAAAATTTGAAAAAATAAATAATTTTTTTATTTCTAATTTAATTAGTGAAATGATTTTTTCCTCAATTGGAAAGTTCTGAGACGATTTAATACTAGTGTTTCCATAATCGTAATCTATAAAGAGCATTAAAGGATTTGTATTAGATTTAATTTTTTTTTTTATTATATTAAAAATATTAATTATATTTTTACTGATTAATTTTTTTCTTTTTTCTGAGATCTCAAATACCGGATAGTCAATTAAATCTTTGAAATTTAAAATAACAACTTCACAGTCACTTTTATTAATTAAAATTTGATCATAAAATTTATAATTATTAAAACTTAATTTATATGTTTTTGTTAATTTACCCCATATATTATCATAGTTAAATAAATACGAGGAACTTGTTATTGAAATTTTTTTTATCACTATTTTTTAAAATTTTTGAACTTTACTTATAATCATTATATTCAATCACTCTCCCAAATTGGTTTTTTTAATCTCCATTCATTACCAATTTTTTCCCA
>MDTA01216129.1_pt1 | contig 12141 bp, 9 predicted proteins | sample 811151 | NCBI WGS metagenome assembly MDTA01 (sample SAMN05326648, study PRJNA326480) | marine metagenome | isolation source: seawater | place: Indian Ocean: South | collected 2010
AAATCCACAAGCTTTTAAAACAATTGTAAAAAAAGCTCAAGCAGCACTTAATTAAATAATCTTCACTATTGTTTTTCTTTGTTTAAGAAATAATCTGTATAAATGACAGAATTTGAAAAAAAAATAATTGAATTTAAAGAAAAGTTAAATAATTCTAAAAACTTAAAAGAATTACTCTCAATAAACTCTGAAATTTTTGGAAAAAATGGAATAATTAATTCAGAATTTAAAAAACTAGGGTCTATACCTGTAGAAGATAAAAAAAATTTTGCTGCAGGTGTAAATAAAGTTAAGCAAGAATTATCAGATATTTATAAAACTAAAAGTAGTGAAATATTAGATAAAGATATTATTGAAAAAGTTGAAAAAGAAAAAATTGATATAACGTTACCGGAAAAAGAATTTAAAATTGGAAAAGTCCATCCAGTTTCGCAAGTCATTGATGAAATTTCATGTATTTTTTCAGAAATTGGTTTCTCTGTTGAAGAGGGACCTGATGTAGAAAATGAATATAACAATTTTACAGCACTTAATACTCCTGAAAATCATCCTGCAAAAGATATGCATGATACATTTTACTTAAATAATGATATGAAAACTTTATTAAGAACACATACTTCTCCAGTTCAAGTACGAACAATGCTTAAAGGTAAACCACCTTTTAAAATTATTGCTCCAGGAAGAACATATAGAAGTGACAGTGATCAAACCCATACACCAATGTTTCATCAATTAGAGGGTCTTCATATCGATAAAGATATCAACATGGGTCACCTTAAAGGTTGCCTTAATTATTTTATTAAAGAATTTTTTGAAGTGAATAAAATTAAAATGAGATTTCGACCAAGTCACTTTCCATTTACTGAACCGTCAGCAGAAGTAGATATAGGTTATAGAATGGAAAATAATAAAATTATAATTGGTGAAGGTGATAAATGGCTTGAAATACTGGGGTGTGGAATGGTTCATCCAAATGTTTTAAAAAATTGTAAAGTTGATCCAAGTAAATTTCAGGGATTTGCTTTTGGTATCGGTATAGATAGATTAGCTATGTTAAAATATGGAATTAATGATTTAAGATCTTTTTTTGAATGTGATTACAGATGGTTAAATCATTATGGCTTTGATCCTTTAGATGTTCCAACTAACTATCGAGGACTTAGTAGATGAAGTTTACAAAAGATTGGTTAAATGATCACTTAAAAACAAATAAAAGTGAGAGTCAAATTATTGAGAAATTAAACGGAATAGGTTTAGAGGTTGAAAAAGTTGAGCCAATTAAAAATGAACTAAGTGATTTTATAGTTGCAAAAATTATTAAAGCAAACAAGCATCCAAATGCTGATAGACTAAAGCTATGCGATGTTGATATTGGGGAAAAGGAAAATATAAAAGTTGTGTGTGGAGCTCCAAATGCTCATGATGGTTTATTAACTATTTATGCACCACCTGGATCAACAATTCCAAAAAATGGAATGAAATTAGAAGTATCAAAAATTAGAGGAGAGACTTCCTATGGAATGCTTTGTTCAGGCTCTGAATTAAAACTATCTGATGAGTCTGACGGAATCATTGAATTAGATCATAAATTTAATCATAGTATTGGAAAGTCATATTTTAAGAATAAGGCTAAAGATAATGTCATAGAATTATCGATTACACCAAATAGGCCCGATTGTTTGGGTATAAGAGGAATCGCCAGAGATTTATTTGCAAGTGGTTATGGAGACTTAAAAGAAATTAAGAATATAAAATTTAAGAAAACTTTTAAACATAATTTAAAAGTAAAAATAGAAAAAAATAAAAATCAAGCTTGCTCAATCTTTGGTAGTTGTTTAGTTAAAAATATCACAAATAAAGAGAGTCCAAGTTGGTTAAAAGAAAGAATTTTAGCATTAGGTTTAAGACCAATTTCAGCAGTAGTCGATATTACAAATTATGTAATGTTTGATTTAAATAGACCACTTCACGCATACGATCTAGATAAAATAAAAAAATCAATTTTAGTTAGAAATTCAAAAAAAGGTGAAACATTTAAGGCTCTAGATAATAAAACCTATACACTTAAAGAAAATATGTGCGTAATAGCAGATGATGAAGGTCCCTTAGGATTAGGAGGCATAATTGGTGGTGTAAGATCAGGAACTGAATTAGATTCTAAAAATATATTAATTGAAGCTGCTTATTTTGATCCTAGCATCACTAGAAAAACAGCAAAAATTTTGGAAATAAATAGTGATGCAAAGTTTAGATTTGAAAGAGGAATTGATCCTCAGTCTGTTAAAGAAGGACTTTTAATGGCTGCTAAATTAATTTTAGAGATATGTGGTGGTGAAGTATCAAATTTTGATATTCAAGAAACAGTAAAATTAAAAAAAAAAATAATTAAATTTGATCCTCAATTAGTTTCAAGAATCATTGGTATTAATGTCAAAGAAAAAGACATTACTAATATTCTAAATAAGCTTGGCTTTGAAACCAAAAAAAAAGGTAAGAAAATTGAAATAAAAGTTCCATCATGGAGACCAGATATACATGGTGAGATTGACCTAGTTGAAGAAGTAATAAGAATATTAGGATTTGAAAATGTTAAATCTATTGAGCCGGAAAAAGCTAGAACAAAGCCGACTCTAAATTTTTATCAAAAACATTTTCATTTAGCCCAACGTTCAGTTGCATCAAAAGGTTATTATGAAACTATAACTTGGTCTTTTAGTGATGAAAAAATTAATGATAAGTTTAAAGAAAGCTTTGAAACTATAAGAATTATTAATCCTATTAGCTCAGATTTAGGAGTATTAAGAAACTCTTTGTACCCAAATTTGATCTATTACATGGAAAAGAATTTAAATAGAGGTTTTAGTGATCAATCTCTTTTTGAAATTGGTCCTGTTTTTACTGGTAATAAACCTGGAGAGCAGATCACAGTAGTATGTGGAATTAAAAAACAACTTAGTGATGATGAAAATTATAAAAGAGATAATCATTTAGATGTATTTGAAATTAAGAAAGATATTATGCAAACACTTGTTGAGCTTGGTATAGATAAAGATGAAATTTTAGTTGAGGATGAAACACCCTCCTATTATCATCCTGGTATATCTGGCTCAATTTCATCTAAGGACCGTAAATATTTATTTGCTTATTTTGGCCAAATCCATCCGAAAATAACGCTTAAGTCCTATGGTTTTGAAATTTTCTTGGAAAATCTGGTGAACTTTAAAAATCATAATAAAAAAACTAAAGAAAGCTTGCTTTTATCTGATTACCAAAAGTCAGACAGAGATTTTGCTTTTTTGTTAAACAAAGATACAAAAGCCCAACTACTAGTAGATGCAATTAAAAAAATTGATAAGTCCCTAATTAAAAATGTTAAAATATTCGACGTTTATGAAGGAAAAAATATTCCATCAGATAAAAAATCTATTGCAATAAAAGTTACAATTCAATCTGATCACAAAACTCTAAATGAAAGCGACTTATCAGATATATCAAATAGAATTATTAAATCAGTCGAAGAACAAACTGATGCAAAACTAAGATCTTAATGGATAATATCAGTAATATTAGAAATTTCGCAATAATTGCCCATATAGACCACGGTAAATCTACCATCGCAGACAGAATTATACATAAGTGTGGTGGACTAACAGATCGAGAGATGAAAGCTCAGGTTTTAGATTCAATGGATATAGAACGAGAAAGAGGTATAACAATTAAAGCTCAAACAGTTAAACTAAATTATAAGTCAAAAAACGGAAAAGAGTACATTCTAAATATTATAGATACACCTGGACATGTTGATTTTAGTTATGAGGTAAGTAGATCATTATATGCTTGCGAAGGTTCAATTCTAATTGTTGATAGTACTCAAGGGGTTGAGGCCCAAACACTTGCCAATGTTTATCAGGCTCTAGATATGGATCATGAAATAATTCCAATATTAAATAAGATTGATCTTCCCGCTTCTGATCTAGATCGAACTTCAAAACAAATAGAAGATGTAATCGGAATAGATACAAATAATGCAATTCCATGTTCTGGAAAAACAGGAGAAGGGATAGAAGATATATTGGAAGCAATTGTTAATAATCTTCCTTCACCAAAAGGGAAAACTAACGAAATTCTAAAATGTTTATTAGTAGATAGTTGGTACGATACTTATCTTGGGGTTGTTATATTAGTAAGAGTCATAGATGGAAAAATATATAAGAATATGAAAATAAAAATGATGTCAACTAATCAAGAATATACTGTTGAAAAAGTAGGAGTCTTTACTCCAAAAGCTAAAGATATAAAAGAGCTAAATACTGGAGAAATTGGATTTATAATTACAGGAATAAAAAATCTATCTGATACAAAGGTTGGAGATACAATATGTGATGCTACAAAACCACTTGATAAAACTCTGCCAGGCTTTAAACCTAGCAAACCTGTTGTATTCTGTGGTTTATTTCCAGTCGATAGTTCAGATTACCAAAAACTAAAAGATGGACTCGCTAAACTACAATTAAATGATGCTAGTTTTTCATTTGAGGCTGAATCATCATCTGCGCTTGGATTAGGTTTTCGATGTGGATTTTTAGGTTTACTGCATTTAGAGATTATTTCAGAGAGATTAGAAATAGAATTCGATATCAACTTAATTACAACCACTCCAGGCGTTGTTTATAAAGTTTACTTAAATAACGAAAAAATCTTAGAATTACAAAATCCCTCTAGTTTACCTGACCCAACCGTTATAAATTATATAGAAGAGCCATGGATTAAAGCGACAATTATTACTCCAGATGAATACCTTGGTTCAATAATAAAACTATGCCAAAATAAAAGAGGTATTCAAAAAAATTTAAGTTACTCAGGTAATAGAGCTGTATTAAATTATGAAATTCCACTTAATGAAGTAGTATTTGATTTTAATGATAGATTAAAATCAATGACAAGTGGCTATGCAAGTTTCGACTATGAAATATTAGGACACAGGGAAGGAGAATTAGTAAAATTATCTATACTTGTAAATAGTGAACCTGTGGATGCTTTAGCTATGATGGTGCATAAAAATTTTGCTCAAAGTATAGGCCGTGAGGTTTGTGAAAAACTTAAAGATTTAATCCCTAGACATAATTTTATGATACCAATTCAAGCAGCAATTGGTGGTAAAATTATTGCAAGAGAGACAATCAAAGGATTTAAAAAAGATGTCTTAACTAAAATACATGGAGGTGGAGCTCTTGATAGAAAAAGGAAATTGCTAGAGAAGCAAAAAAAAGGTAAAGCTAGAGCTAAACAGTTTGGCAAGGTAGAGATCCCTCAAGAAGCATTTATAGGAGTTTTAAAAATAAATAAAGAAACTTAAATAAACCACTTACTATATAATTCAAGGTTTGAACTTACTTCATAAGGTAGAATTTCTGTTTCATTTATTTTTTTAAATGTTCTTTTTCTACCAAGAGGATCGGATAAGGAAATTATTTTTTTTTCAATATTTTTAATATCTAGATTAACATCGTTTATAAATTCCTCATGTGGGGAAGAACTAATTTTTTTTGATATTTGAGCTGGAGTTAAAAAATAAGAAAAATGCCACCCACCGTCCTTTACTAATTCAATATTTTTTTCTTTATCAATTCTCCAAAAAGGATATTTTAAATTTTGTTTTTTTACTTTCGTTCTAACCCAATTGAATGACTTTAAATCCTTTTTTTTACAAGCTCTTGTTCCCTCCCAATAATACTCTGAAGAGTTAATTATATTAAATCTATAACAGAAGTGTTTTTGCTCAAACAAAAAATATTTATTAGAGAAATTTAAGTTTTTTATTTTTTCAGGATCAGGGATTTCGTCACTATCAGAAAATAGAATTAAATCATTTTTGTCGGCATCATTAATACCATTAAAAATAAAATCTCTTTGTAAGTCTTGTCTTTGCCATCTATTAGAATCAGATGGAAATCTATCTAAAACTAAATGAATTATTTTATTTTTATATTCTCCATATAAACTAGGATCAAATAGCTTTTGCTTTTTCTCACCACTATGGCTATAAGCAGCTTCACATATCACAAAATAATCGACATATTTGTTAAGTATTTTAAACCTTAAATCAAATAAGAAGTTTTCTTCAAAAAATGTAATGCAATCATAAATTTTCATCTAAATTAATATCTTTTTGTTTTAAAGAAATAGTGTTTTAATCTACCAAAATATTTTAACTTGATTTTTTTAAATATATTATATTTGTATTTTTTATTATTTGTACCAATTATACCATCAATAATCGGATATGTTTTTGGAATTTGAAATTTATAATTATCTAAAATAGCTTTCAATGTTGCAGAAGCAATACAGTTTTCAAAAAAATAATTATTTGAATCATTAACTTTTTCTGCTTCAGGTATAACATAATTTAACAAAAAGTTTTTTTTGCCAGCATAAATATTTGCTGCTGCGTATTTTAGGTTATCACTTATATTTAAAAAAATATCTGTCTGTGAACCACTAAATTCACTAATAAAATTATTAAAATTTTTTATATAATATCTTCCAGATACATGAACGAAACTTTCCGACTCTTTTAAAAGCAAAGAGTTTTTTGCAGCTTCTTTGAGTATAATTGACTCTCCAAATCCTTTTCCTAATTCAGGTGCAAAATTATTATTCAAGTCATTTGATAAAAATTCAATTTTTTTCGATCCTTCAAATTTTTTTGATATATTAATTAATTCAGAAAGATTGTGGCCAGAATTTTCAATAACAACTATTTTTTTAACATAACTATTATTAAACCATTTTTTCAAAGAAACTTTATAATCCTCCAATCTCAAATCAATATCCCTTCTTACTAAATTACGAATATTATTTGGATTAATAGTGCAGCCTAAAATTAGACAAAAGTTTTTATTACCTAGTTCCATTTATGAATTTAAATTTTATTTTGTTTATATTTAAATTAAAAATAATGTATTAATATACAATGTCAAAGCTAGAAATATATTGTGTCACAAATAAAGCAATTAAATCGCTAGAAAAATTTCATTATACATTGTGTTCAGTAGGAAAAGAAAATTTTTCAGATAATTATTTAAAATCTAATACGGGAGACAATATTTTTTTTAAAGAAGAGTATTATTCTGAATTAACCTTTCATTACTGGTACTGGAAAAATAAATTAAATTTAAATAGCGAAGACTGGATTGGCTTTTGTCAGAAAAGAAGATTTTGGATTAATCGTAATTCTTCAAACACTGAAATAAATAAAAACAATTTTAAAGATCATTTATTAATTAAACCAGATAATGAATGGCAAAATTACGAAAGTCTGATTTGTGAAGAAATAAATGTTAACAAAATGAATAAAATGAAATTAATAAAAAGAGGTTTTAAAAATATATTACTTAACCCCATGGTTTTTTTTGATACTAATAAACAAACAATTAAAGTCCATTTTGATATGCATCATGGTTTTGGAAATCTTGATAAAGCGATTGATTTACTTGATGATAATCAAAGAGAACAATTTAGAAAATTTGTAAATACATCAACATCATTTAATCCTCACATAATGTTTATAGCAAAACCAAAAGTTTTAAATGAATGGTTTAATAATTTATTTTCATGGCTTTTCAAATGTGAAAATATTTTTAAATTTAATGATCTTAAAGGCTATGATACAAAAAGATTATACGCATATTTAGCAGAAAGATATTTATCTTTCTGGTTTAAAACAAACACAAATTATAAAATTTGGCCTTGGAAATTTGTTGAATTAGAATGAAATATATTTTTAATAAATTAATGAGTAAATTTGATAGAAAAGTATTTTCAAGATTATTAAAAAAAATTGACTCACTATCTTTAACTAATCTCGATGAGAAAAGAAGAAATTATATATTTAATTATCATAGAAATGATTATAAATTTGATAAAAATCAAATAGCATTTATCCATGTACCTAAAACAGGGGGCGCATCAATCCGTGAACACCTTGAAAAAAACTTAAAGAATTTTTATGTCTTTACAAAGAAAAGTGAACACAACCCTGTATCCCTTCTATGTCCACCCAATGATTATAAATATGTTACATTTTTAAGAGAACCGACTCACAGAGTATATTCATATTACAATATGTTAAAAAATAATGATTTTGTCCCAGGTCATCATTTAGCAAAAAAAAGTTTAGTAGATTTATTAATAAATTCATTTCAAGCCAAAAATTTATATTGCCAATATTTTAGTGGATTACCTTTTGAAAATGTAAATGATGAAATTTATAATTTAGCAATCTCTAATTTAAAGAATTTTTATTTTGTAGGTAAATTTGAAGAATTTCATAATTCATTTATTCAATTGTCTGAAAAACTAAATCTAGAAAATAAAGAATTCATACATATTAATCAAAATAAGTATAAACCAATTTCAGAGGATCAAAAAAAATTGATTGAGAGCTATAACAGCTATGACATTAAGCTATATAACGAATTTTTTAAAAAATAACATAATTCAATAATATTTAAATTTTGGTAATTTATAATTTTATAAATATGAGGAGAGATGGCCGAGTGGTTTAAGGCGCACGCTTGGAAAGCGTGTTAAGGGGCAACTCTTTCGTGGGTTCGAATCCCACTCTCTCCGCCAAAAAAATTAAAAAAATTTAAATTTTGAGGTTTTATTTAAAAGTAATATAATTTTTTTTTTTTCATCAAATTATCATTGATTATCAATGCAAATTGGAGCTGCTCAAGGAACCTGGTTTGTTAAAAATTTAAAAGATGTTATAAAAAATTAATTAAATCAATGTCATCTCAAAATAATAAAAATTATCAGGCAGACTCAATTAAAGTTCTAAAAGGATTGGAAGCTGTCAGAAAAAGACCTGGAATGTATATCGGAGATACCGACGATGGAACAGGTCTACATCACATGGTTTATGAGGTTGTTGATAACTCAATAGATGAAGCACTTGCAGGACACTGCAAAAATATTGAAGTAAGTATAAATTCAGACGACTCGGTGACTGTAAAGGATGATGGAAGGGGAATACCCGTTGACATCCATAAAGGTGAAAAAAAATCAGCAGCAGAAGTAATAATGACTCAATTACATGCTGGAGGAAAATTTGATCATGACTCATATAAAGTATCAGGAGGACTTCATGGTGTTGGAGTTTCAGTAGTCAATGCTCTATCTGAAAAACTCAAATTAAGTATTAATAGGGATGGAAAAAAATATTTTATAGAATTTAAAAATGGAGATGCAAAATCTCCTTTAAAACAAGTTGGAAAATCTAAAGTAAATGGCACAGAAATAAATTTTATTCCATCAAAAGATATTTTTTCATCAACAAAATTCAGTTTTTCAATTTTAGAAAAAAGACTACGGGAATTAGCCTTTTTGAATAAAGGTATCAAAATAATTCTTAATGACTTCAGTTTAAAAAAAATAAAATCACTAGAATTTAGATATGATGGAGGAATTTTAGAGTTTGTAGAGTTTTTAGATAGTAAAAGAGAAAATTTAAAAAATAAAAATGAAAATGATTTATTCAAAAAACCCATTTATATGGAAGGAATAAAAAATAATATTGATATACAATGTTCACTAAAATGGAACGCTGGATACAGCGAGGATGTTTATCCTTTTACAAATAATATATATCAAAAAGATGGTGGAACACATCTTCTAGGGTTCAGAAGCGCTTTAACAAGAGTAATAAATAAGTATGCAAGTGATCAAAATTTGTTAAAAAAAAACAAAGTGAGTTTATCTGGCGATGATGTTAAAGAGGGTTTAACTTGTGTATTATCAATTAAAGTACCTGACCCAAAGTTTTCATCACAAACAAAAGATAAGCTAGTATCGTCAGAAGTGAGAAATATAGTTGAAAACTTTATTAATGAAAAACTATCAATATGGTTTGATCAAAACCCATCTATATCAAAAATTATATTATCAAAAATTATTCAAGCAGCTGTAGCTAGAGATGTTGCAAGAAAAGCGAGAGAAAGTGTAAGAAGAAAAGGAGCGCTAGAATTAACAGGCCTACCAGGAAAACTTGCAGATTGTCAAAATTCTAAACAAGAAGGTACAGAACTGTTTATTGTTGAGGGGGACTCTGCAGGAGGTTCAGCAAAACAAGGAAGAAATAGAGAGTTTCAAGCAGTGCTACCACTTAGAGGAAAAATATTAAATACATTCACAGAAGTAAATGGGAAAAATGGTAAATCAATTGATTATAAAACTAAATCTTTATCCAAAATGATGTCATCAAATGAAATAGTAACACTTATTAATGCTTTAGGATTAGACCCAAAAACTGAGGAGATTGATCTTGATGATCTTAGATATGGTAAAATAATAATTATGACTGACGCAGATGTAGATGGTTCTCATATCCGAGCTTTACTATTAACATTCTTCAATAATAAGCCTTTTAATAAGCTAATAGAAAATGGGAATGTTTATCTAGCTCAACCACCATTATTTAAAATAACTAAAGGGTCTAAGAGCATTTATATAAAGGACGAGCTTGATTTAGAAAAATATATATTAAATAATTCAAAAGATTTAAAAAAATTGAATAAGAAAAGCAAAGATTATCAGAATATTTTAGGTGATGAAAAATCTAAACTAAATATTCAACGTTTTAAAGGTTTGGGAGAAATGAATCCGATTGAATTATGGAATACTACATTAAATCCAGAAACAAGAAATTTACTTCAGGTACAATACTCAAAAAACCTTAAAAAAGATCAAGATTTGATTCATACTTTGATGGGTAATGACGTTTCTTTAAGAAAGGATTTTATTGTTGATAATGCAATAAATGTTTCAAATTTAGATATTTAAATGGAGTTTTTAAATAATTCTAAAAACTATTCTTTAAACAGAAAAACTTACATTAACTTAAGGTGGATTGCTATCATAGGTCAATTTGCTGCAATAAATTTTGCAGCATTTCTTTTTCAATATGAGTTCTCATTTATAAAAGCAAATACGGTAGTATTAATTGGAGCAGTAAGTAATATATATTTAATAAGTTTTTATGTAAAAAATTTACTATCAAATAGAACGGCATTCAATTTTTTAATTATAGATATTTTACAACTAACACTCCTATTTTATTTTACAGGTGGTATTTTAAATCCTTTCATAATATTTTTGATAATACCAAGCGTATTTGCGTCTTTAAGCTTGGAAAAAAAAACTAATTTTATTTTAATTTTATTTACTATTTTGAGCATATTTATTCTCACATTTTATTATGAGGAGACAGGACTTCCTTTGCCCGATAGATCGTTTATCAGTGAATATTTTTATTTTTCAATTTCTATTTCTCTTATAATAGCACTGTTATTTTTAAACTTTTTTGCAATTTTATTTGCTCAAGAATCAAGTTTAAGAAAGGATGCACTAGACAAAGTTCAACAGTTAATAGCAAAAGAACATGAGCTGGTATCACTAGGTGGCCAAGCTGCAGCAGCAGCTCATTCATTAGCAACACCTCTGTCTACGATTAAATTAATAACACAGGAACTATCTAAAGCATTAAAAGGTAATAAAGATATAGAAAAAGATATAATTTTATTAACAGAACAGGTTGAGAGATGTAATCAAATATTAAAAAAACTCTCGATAAATCCAAATATTGACGATGAATTTATCGAATATGAATTAACTCTGTCAAATTATATAAATGAGATTATTAGATCTTTTGAAAGCATAAGTAAAAAAAAATTTTTTTTTCTAAATAAACAAGATACAAACCCCATAAAATTTAAAAGATCAATTGAAATAATTTATGGTTTAAGAAATTTTATAGGTAATGCAAATAAATTTGCTAAAGAAAAAATATTCGTAACAATAAATTCAGATAGTGAAACCACCGAAGTAATTGTCGAGGACGATGGTGATGGTTTTCCAAAGGATATTTTAGATAAAATTGGAGAACCTTATATTAGATCAAAAGAAAGAAACTTTGAAAAAAAATCAGGATTAGGACTTGGAATATTTATAGGCGGCACATTACTTGAGAGGAATTCAGCAAAAGTTACATGCAGAAATTCTATAACAAGAAATGGTGCAGAGGTTATAATTAAATGGAAAAATAAAGATTTAATTGAAATTTAATTTAGGTTTTTATTA
>MDTA01105047.1_pt1 | contig 12140 bp, 13 predicted proteins | sample 811151 | NCBI WGS metagenome assembly MDTA01 (sample SAMN05326648, study PRJNA326480) | marine metagenome | isolation source: seawater | place: Indian Ocean: South | collected 2010
CAAATTTATTTCAAAAACTAGAGGGTATTTTATCCAAAGCTCTAACTCTATGGATACTGAAATCATTAAAATATCTAATTATTTTTTTAGGAATAGTTGCTGTCTTAGAGGTATGGGGTATAAAAATAGGACCTGTTATAGCTGGTTTAGGCTTATTTGGAGTAGCTGTAGCCTTAGGGGCTCAAGATTTATTTAAAAACCTTATATCTGGAATAATGATTTTACTTGAAAAAAGATTTCAAATTGGAGATGTAATAAGTGTACCCGGGCATACAGAAGGAACAGTAGAACACATAGGTTTTAGATCAACATTAATTAGAGAATTCGACTCAAGTCCAATCACTATACCAAATCATATTTTTGCTGAAGCCCCAATAATAAATTTTTCAAATAGAAATCATAGAAGAATTAAATGGGTTCTTGGATTGGAATACTCAACAACTATAGATCAGTTAAAAACTATCACAGAAAATATAAAAAAATATATTTGTGAGAATGATAAATTTATAGTTAACGAAAATTACAAATGTTTTGTAAGGATTGAAAAGTTTAATGATAGTTCAATTGATTTATTATTAATTTGTTTTACAAAAACAAATAATTGGGATGAATACTTAAAAATTAAAGAAGATTTAGCATTAAAAGTTAAAAATGTTGTTGAGAAGGAAAATTCAGCCTCTTTTGCATTTCCTTCAAGAACTATCTATAATATTAAATAACAGTTTTTGATCTTCTTAAAAGACTTTCTCTGTATAGAAAGTACAGTGCAAAGGTTACTAAAAATATAAAAAATGAGTAATTAGGAAAGAAAGAATTTATAAATATACCTGTTGCTATAAATATGAGGTTTAAGAACAATATTAAAAAAAGTGTTAGTTTGCTTGAATTTGTTAATTCCATTACTAAATAATGAAAATGATCTTTACCAGAGGAAAATATACTTTTTTTTCGTATTAATCTTGAGAGAGTTGTAGCTAAAAATTCAAAGCTAACATATGCTAATAACCAAATGATCATAGTATCATTAACTCTTAAATCAATACTTACATGTTTAGAAAAATAAATACAAAAAACTGACGTCAAAAAGCCTAAAAGAGTACTACCATTATCTCCTAAAAATACTTTAGGTAACTTTAAAAAACTAAAATTAAATAATAAAAAAACTATTATTGGAATCAATGTGTATATTAAATACTCTGTTTTAAATATAAAAGTAAAATAAATAAATATTGTGACGAATATTAAACCGCATAAACCATCTATCCCATCAATATAATTAAAAGAATTAATTATATAAATAATTGCTATAATCGTAATGAGTTCACTATACCCGCCTAGGTTTATAGTAGTATTTTCAGTTATTTTTATATCATCGATATAAAGACCAGTTTTATATAAGAAATATGTAATAATCCCTATTTGTGCAAAGATTCTAATAAATGGATCAATATTAAATTTATCATCTATAAGTCCTAATATAGCAACATAAGATCCAAAGAGAAAAATATTAATAATATTTACTGGTAAATTTAATTTATAAATCATAATCATATATGAAACAAAAATAGACATACCACCGACGCAAATGATATTTGTTTTATGAATTTTTCTTTTTATATTAGGGTTATCTACAATATTTAAACCTTTTCCTACCAAGTAAGTAATAATATTGATTAAAAATACAACTCCAGTATAAACAATTAAATCAAAGTACATTTATGATTTTAATTTATGCATTTAAATTACATATTCTTCAATAAATTATTTAGTTTTCTGGCTATTTTAATTCCTTTAAGCCTTATTACAGGAGGTTTTATACCAGACCTTTTTTTGTCTCTTATAGCTATTTACTTTTTGATTAAGTGTATTCACTTAAATTATTGGAAATTATTTTCAAACAAATTAATTTTTTTATTTCTCACATTTATAGTAGTTATTTCCTTTAATTCTCTATTTTCTAGTAATCCATTTATAAGTTTTTTTACTTCTATAGTCTATATAAGGTATTTATTTTTTTCACTAGCAATTGCACATTTTGTAAAATACGAAAAAAATTTTATTAAGCATTTGCTTATTAGTACAGTTCTATGTTTAATTATTATTATACCAGATAGTTACTTTCAATTTATAACTGGTAAGAATATATTAGGATGGACTTCTTATTCTGAGGATAGGTTATCAAGTTTTTTTAAAGATGAATTAATAGTTGGTAACTATATATCAAAAATATTCATGTTAATGACCATCCTGCTTATTCATCAAAATTATAGTAACAATATTCTAAAATTATTGAATATAGTTCTTTTGCTTGTAGTAAATTTTATTGTTTTTGCATCGGGTGAGAGAGCATCCTTCTTCCATATATTTTGTTTTACAATTATGTTGATGATATTTTCTTACAATAATTTTTTTTATTTTAAAAAAGTTTTTATAATTTTCTTCCTGATTTGCGTTTCTATTTTAACATTTTCCTTTGATACAAGTGTAAAAAATAGAATGATCGATCATACAATTAATCAGATTAATAATAAATCTATACCATTTCTCCCATACTCTAAACACCATGAAGAGCATTATCTCTCAGCTATGAAAATGTTTATTGATAAACCATTAATTGGTCAAGGATCTGGGCTATTTAGATATCTATGTCTCGAGGAAAAATTTTATAATAATAAACTTACTTGTTCAACTCATCCTCATAACATTTATATTCAATTATTGGCAGAAAACGGAATTATCGGAGCCATATTTTTAATAATATTCTATTTATTTTTAACAAAAATAATTTTAACAGGCGTGCTGCAAAAATATTTTTTTAAAAGTAAAGATGATAGTAATAGTAGGTTTTTGATTTGTACTAGTGCTCTGTTTATGTTTTTTTGGCCTATAATTCCAACAATGGACTTTTTTAATCAATGGGAAAATATTCTTCATTTTTTAACTTTTGGTCTATTTTTATTTTATTTATTTGATAGAAAAATTGACAATTAACATGACTCTATTCAAAATATTTATAAGCGATAATGTGTTTTTCATTAACTTTATCTATTGATAAATTATCTTTCGCATATGATATGCAATTTTGAGACATTTGATTTAATTCATCTTTTGATAGTTTACTAAATTGATTAAATATTAGTGATAAGTTTTCTGAGTCTTTTTTTCTACAGACAAATCCATTTTTACCATTATTTACTAACTCTCTGCAGCCTCTTTGAAATGTGGTTATTATAGGCACACCTGAAGCAAGTGATTCAATCAAAACCTTTGGCACTCCCTCACCATAATAAGTTGGTAATACAATAACAGATGCAATTTCAAATATCGTCTTCATACTATCTTGATGATCAAGATAAACAATATTTTCATCTATATGATCAATATACTTGATAAAATTCTTTTTTATTTTCCACTTTAATTCATCATTTATAAATTTACCAACAATTAAAAATTCAAAATCTTGTTTATTAATACAAAATTTTTCGTTGAATTTTATTGCACCTTCAATGAAATTCATTATCCCTTTTTCTTTAATAAGTCTACTTGCATAAACAAATCTTTTTTTATTTGGTGAAGGTTTATTATTAAAAATTTCATAATAGTAGTTAATTTCTACACCACTGCCCTGCACCAAAACAAAATTATTATTTAATTCGAAATTTAAAAAACTATTCAATATTTTTAGATCTGATGTATTTTGAAAAATAAAGTAAGCATTTTTATTATTTTTTAAACTGTAAATCATTATAAAAATTAATATCTTTGAAAAAAATTCTTTCTTATTAATTCTTTTAAAAAAACCAAGACCACTAAACGAACAAATTACCTTTTTATTAAATATTTTTGATATTAATGAGCCGTATAAAACTGGTTTGAAAGATATTAAATGATAAAGATCTGATCTTACAATTAACATTTTTAAAAGTAGATCAACAAAACAAAATAATTCGAAAAAAATATTTTTACCTCTTTGCCTCATAAAAAAATTAGTTATTTTGTGTTTATAATTATTCTTCTTTAATGAACTATGCTTTGGGCAGATTATGTGAATTTTTTGTTTATTTTTTTCAACTAAATCTATTAGATTACTCCTGTGACTAAAGAAAAAGTTCAGATCATTTACAACAAATGTTATGCTTTTTATTTTTTTCATAATAATATATTTTGACGTATATTATTATGATATCTATATTAAAGAAGCCAATTTATTTTTTTTTTATTATATTCCTACTTTTAAATTCTTTATCTGTTTTTTATTATTATATTAAAGAAAATAATTTTATAATTAGTAAAACTTATTCTTTAGATTACGATCTTCTAAACCTCGTGAATGAACTTGATGAAATGATATCTGCATCATCAAATAATGTTATATCCAGCAGGGGAATTGCTGGCATCGATGAAATTGAACAACTATATTTTAAAATGTTAAATGCACAATCTATGATCGACACACAAAATCAATATATTAACTCTAAAATTGAGGTTCTAGATAATTCATTTAAATTAAGAGATTATGAAAATAGATATATCTTGGTCAAATTTTCATCAAAATCAAAGATTAATCTTTTAAAATACATTGAAAATTTTGATAAAAAAGTATCAGATATTTTTAAAGAAAATATTTCTAAAAAATTACTCTCTAAACAAATATTCTTAAGTGTTCAAGAAAATTATGAGACAATTAAAAATATTTACACTGATCAAAATTCAAATAATTTTTATTTATTCAATCCTGAAAAATTAAAAGAAAAAATTGAAAATATTAAACTTACGAGTTCAAATACTTATAGTGTAGAAGAGACTAAAAGTATTAATCATTTACTTTTTTACTTAATGTTATCCTCTGTAATATCGATATTTTTAACAATAATTTTATTAGCTTATAATAAAAAACTTGAATGGTAAAAGTAGGGGTTCTTGGCCCTAAGGGTTTTGTGGGCAGTTCACTTGTAAATTATTTAAATAAAAAAAATAATTATAAAGTTTTTAGAATAGATAGAAATTTTTTAGAAAATAAATCTTTAAAACATAAGTTAGATTACCTATTTCATTGTGCTAATTCAGGAAATAAAAAAAAAGTAAATGAAAATTACCATGGTGACATTATAAACTCTCTCAATCTAATTAATAAGTTAAAAAAAAAAATTATTATTTAAAAAATTAATTCTCATAAGTACAATTTCAGCAAGAATAGAAAATAATCCTTACGGATTTAATAGAAGAATAATTGAAGAATACACTTCTAAATTCATTGATAATTCTCTAATAATTAGATTACCAGTATTACTTAATTTATTTCAAAAAAGAGGAATTTTGTGGGATATTATCAACTCAAAAAATATTTATATTTCAAAAAAAAGTTTGGTTAATCCTATTTCAACCTTGCAAATGTAAAGACTAGTTCACTCAAAACTTAAACATAATGGAGTCATAGAGATAGGTTCAGACAAGTCTATTAGTCTTGAAAAAATTGCAGAAATTACTAAATCTAAATCATATTTTGAAGGTAAAAAAGTAAACCTTTTATCAAATAGTTTCTGCCAAAATGCAAAGTTAGATGATTTGATTAAAGACATTAAAAATTTTTAATAAACATATTAAGCATAAATATTAGTAACTGAAAGCCATCTTGAAATTCTCTCACTTTTTTTTGCCCTTTAAACCTTTTTCGTTCATGCGAGGAAACATCTGTATATTTTGATTTATATATAGCATTTTTTATCGGTAATTCTAAGGCTAGGTTAAACTTCTTAGATGTTAAATTAAGAGAGATAAACTTTTGTCTATTAAACATTACATATGAATAGAGAATATCAGTAATTTTTACATTAAATAGTATTTTACCCATAAGGGTAAAAATTTTATTTCCGACATAAGTTAAAATTGTGTCATCATCGCTTGATCCATTTTTTTTATATCTAGAGCAGTAAACAAAATCATATTTAAATATTTGTCCATACATATCTTTTAAACTTGATGGAAGAAAAGATCCATCCGCATTAAATATACAACAAAATTTAGTATTAGATTTTTCAACACCATATCTTACAGCTCCTGAATAAGAGGGATATTCTGATACTATAAAACTTATATTCTTGAATAAATTTTCTTTTGAATATTTACTTTGAAACGTATTATCATTTACATCATCAACAACAACAAGAATTTTGAGATTTTTATCAAAATGTACAATCTCGTCTAAGACTATATCTATGGACTCTATTTCATTTTTTGCTGGAATAATTAATGTTAAATCATTCATAGTGATTTAATTCACTATCAATCATTTCATCAATAAGTTTATTTAGAGAAATTGTTGGTTTCCATTTAAGCAATTTATTAGCCTTAGTAAAATCTCCTTTTAAATAATTAACATCAGTTGGTCGAAAATATTTTTTACTTACTTTAATTAAAATTTGATTTTTAGACAAATGATTAAATTCTTTTTTTACTTTATTTATGTAACCAATTTCTTTATACCCTTTAAATTTAAACAACAATTCTATACCTAATTTTTGAAAAACAATTTTAGTAAATTGTCTTACAGACATTGTATTACCGCTACTAATAACAAAATCATCAGGAGTTTTATAATTTATAATTTTATGCATAGCCCTGCAGTAATCATCAGCGTGTCCCCAATCTCTTTTAGCATCAAGATTACCTAGTATTAAATTTTTTTGTTTATTCTGAATTATTTGAACAGCAGCTCTAACAATCTTTCTAGTTACAAATGTCTCACCTCTATACGGACTTTCATGATTAAATAGGATTCCATTTGAAGCAAATATTCCATAAGACTCTCTATAAATTTTTGTTATCAAATAAGCATAAGCTTTTGAGGCAGCATATGGACTAGCGGGTGCTATTTCAGTTTTTTCGTTTTGAAATTTTTTAGAAGAGTTACCAAAAATTTCAGATGATGAGGCTTGATAAAACCTAGTTTTTTTTAAATTATTAATTCTAATTGCCTCTAAAATTCTCAATGTACCAAGAGCATTTACATCAGTGGTATACTCGGGAATATCAAAACTTGTCTTTACATGACTCATGGCTGCTAAATTAAAAATATAATCAACTTTATATTTACAGATAACATCATTTAAGAAAAATGGATCAGACATGTCTCCTTGAAGAATTATAAAAAATTTATTCTGTAAAAGGCTATCTATTCTAGCGGTGGCATTTATCAGAGAATTTCTTCGTTTCACTCCATATACTTTGTGCCCTTTTGATAATAAATATTTTGAAAGATAATAACCATCTTGACCTGTTACACCTGTAATTAAAGATTTTTTCATTTTACAATAGGATCAACTCTGAAAGTGTCATTTTCATAATCTTTTCCACCTCTTAAACCAGATGCAAAAACAATAAAGTGATTCTCTTGATCAATTTTTAAAGCATGTATTTCAAGAGGAGGTGTAGTTATTAGATCGTTTTCATTAGCTACTAAAAATTTTGGTTCCTGATCTAATTCATTTAGATCTTTATACCAGTACTCCAAACTACCTTTAGTTATCAAGATATGCTGGGTTGTATGTTTATGATAGTGATTCCCTCTGATACATTTAGAAAAGGATTTTATGTATGCTACATGATCAATTTTATCTTGATAAAAAATATCTGAGATTGTTCCTCTATCATCCATAAAGTCTGGTTTAATCTTCGTTAATTTCATAAAAAATTTAAATTCCTATTAAGTTTATTGAGTTTTTGTTTAATTATTTTTTGCATATTCCAAATTAAAATCATTACATAAGCTTTTTTTTCGTATTTAAGGCAATTATCATGTTTGATTTCTATTCTACTCATAGGAGTTAATTTACCGATTTTGCTTTTTGAGGTATCAGTAATATAATTGACAAGTTTATAATCCAACATGTGATAATTTATAAAAGTATTTGATTTAGCGGCTGCTCCAATAAATATTATTTTATTTCCTTGCATTTTTAATTTAATTACTTTGTTAACGAGTTTATTTCTCTTTCTAAGTATATCATTTGTAAACAAGATATATTTTTTTATATCAAATAAACCATATTTTTTTTCTGAATTTATTAATTCTTTGTATTTATGTTTATTATTTAGGTAGCCTCTTGATGCAACAACTCGCAAAGATTTACCATGATAATTCTCTATAGATATATGATCAATTTTGAAATTTTTTAATTTTAATAAATTAAATATTGATGTAACTGTAAAGTAAGTTACATGTTCATGATAAATTTGATCATACCTATAATTTTTAATTGTATCCATCCAGTAAGGAACTTCGAAAATAAATTTCCCTTTTTTATCTAAAATTTTTGAAATATTTTCTAAACAATCACTTGGATTGTTCATATGATTAAAAACATTGTTGGCTACAATTAAATTGAATTTGATTTTCTTTCTTTTAAAAAAACTAACTATATTTCTGTCAAATAAATTATGAAAAACATTTAATTTATATTTTTTTTTTGAATAATTTACCATTTGCTCAGATGCATCAAGACCAAATAAATTTTTTGAAATTTTTAAATATTGTTTAAGTAAATAACTATCGTTACAACCTATCTCAAGAATATAGGAGTTATCATTTAAGTTACATAATTTTAGTGACTCTTTAAAAAAATTATCCCAATGACTCTTTGAAAAATTAGAGTTTGAAGATGTGTATGAGTACTCAAAGTTATTATATCTCTCAAAAGCATCAGTGATATATTTAAGCTGAATATTTTTACATTTTAAACAAATTGAGCAAATTAAAGGAAATAAATTTTCTAATTCATTTACACTTTTTTTTGGAATGAAAGTATCTGCAAATGGATGCCAACCAAGATTTATTATGTCTTTAATATTCTCAGAGTTACAACAAACGCATTGAGATCTTGTTTTCATTTTTCCTTAGGTAATAAATAGTTTTTTCTAAACCAGTATCTATATCAGTAAAATTTTTAAAATTTAAATACTTATTTAATAATTTAATATCAAAACTTTTTATAGGGTCGCCATCTGTATAGTTTTTATTGTAAATTATCATTCCTTGATAATTGTATTTCTTAGCTATTGTTTTAGCAAGATACCTTATACTTATACAATTTCCTGAGGCAACATTGAAAGTTACGTTTGATAATTTTTTATTTAATAAAATTGTTTTATAAATAACTTTGCACAAATCCTCTATATAAATCCAATCACGTTTAGGTTTACCTGAGCCCCATATCTCAACTTCTTTTAATTCACTGATACTAGCTTTATGGAATTTTGCAATAAGACCTCCTAGTGCATGAGACCTTATTGGATTAAAATGATCATTTGGACCATATACATTAGATGGAATTAAATTTATGAAGTTTAATAATTCCTCATCTGCATATGCCTTAGAAGCTGAAAACAACATTCTTCTCGATAGCCCATATTCGAACACGGAGTCATGAACTGGGCCATCAAAGATATTCTTTTCAAAAAATTTCTTAAAGTGATGTGGATATATACAATTAGCTAAAAGATTTATTAATGTTATTTTTTTATTTTTTATACTTTTAAGTAAATTTAGAGTAAGTAAATTATTCTCTTCAAAAATTTTTACTTTGTTATTAAGTCCCCATTGTATTCCTCCAACTACACCTAAACAATTTACTACAACATCTGGTTTACTATTTCCTATAAGATTTTGAAAATTTTTTAAAGATAGAAGATTTAATTTTTTTCTCCCAAAGTCTGTTTTGAATTTTAATTTTTTGCTTTTAAAGTATTTGCATAAACTTGAACCAATAAAACCTTTTGAGCCTAGAATTAGTATTTTCATTTTAATAAGTATTTATTTAAACCGTATACTGTAATTATTGCAAATATTGGTTCAAGAGGTACCCTGAACCTTGAATTACCAACAAACATAAATAGTAAAGTTGATAATACAAATATTAATAAATAAAAGATAAATATGAATTTATTTTCTTTAAATAGTACAATTAAACCCCTAATAGTAAAAATTTTTAATAAAATACTAAAAAAAAGGCACGCGAAGAAAATAGTCTGACTAAAAAAATTAAATGATAATATGTTTTTCAAATATCCTCTATCTATTTTCTCTTTCCAAAAACTATTATTTTCACCGAAAAAAATTAATTTTAAATTTGATGATCCACCTGAAAAATAGGTGTTTATAAATGAGTAACTTAATGATTTGAAAGTTTGAAATTTATCATATTTATAGATATTTTTCATACTCGAATTAAAAACTATATCAACACACTCTAATGATCTTAAGTGCTTCTTTTGAAAGCAATAATGTTTTTCAACTTCTCCTTTTTCATTTATTAAATCTAAATTTAAATTTAAAGCTTTTTGGTAAGCTTGATCGTCACTAATATTCTCACTTATTTTTATTAAATTTGATAGGTTATCAAGAGCATAATATCCTTTATTTGAAGTTATAAAAAATTCATTAAATTCATATTTATTTCTAATCATCCAAGGGCTTGTTAAAAATATTATTAATATTAATGATAACAGATTAAAAGAAATTACCTTTTTGAAATTAATTTTTGTTAATAGTAAATTAAAATTAAATATTAAAAAGATCATTACTAGGTAATATTGACCAATAGGTCTAACATTTAAAGCTATCAACATAAAAAAAATTGAAAAAAAACTGTTTTTTAAATCGTTAGAATTATTTAAAAATTTTGTAGCATATATTATTGATAGTATAAAAAAAAAGGTGAAAAAAATTTCTGATTGTGCAAAGTACGCATTAGAAAAAAAATTGGGGTTGGCCAAAATTAAAACAAATAAAAAAATTTTTTGTTTAGGTGTAAAATTTAAATCAACTTTTAAAGAAATAAACGCTATTAGAAATAAAAAAACTATTTGTATAACTTGTATTAAGATTTGATAGTTATCTTGATCGAATAATTTATAAAAAATTGATATAAAAATTGAGTACAAAGGCGTATTGTTATGCATATTACGTCCATCTACATCAACAAAACTAAAATTCTCTGAAAAACTTATGGCTGGGCTTAAGTAACTACTAGAGTCTGCACCTAGTGTGAATATTTGATTATCTATACTTTTAAATAATAAAATACCAAATAAGATAAAAAAAAATAACAATGTTAATACAAGGTATTTTATATTTGTTTTGACCATACTTTAATGTAGCATTAAAAATGTACACTTAAAATTCTATGTTTGTCTCAATATCTAGTGATTATAAAGAAAAGCCTGTTTATGAAAAAAAAATTCTTGGAAAATACCTTTTAAAAAATGAAGACTTTGAAAAAACTGAAATTTTACTTCTATGGAGAAAATTAGCTGATAAAGATTACTTAAGTAAATTCAAAAATCTAAAAGCAGTGGTAAGATATGGAACAGGCTACGATAATGTAGATATTAGTTTCCTTAAGACTAATAGTATTAAATTATTTAATAACCCTGATTATTGCTTAGAGGAAGTTTCTGATACTGTTATTGCTCTGGTTTTATCAAGAATGAGAAGACTCAAACAATATGATGAAATTTCAAAGAATATTATGTCAAGTCCAAATAAATATCTTTTTAAAAATACAATTGACGATATTGAAAGAATTTCTGATAAAAATTTTGGTGTTTTAGGAGCTGGAAGTATTGGTCAAATGGTATTAAAAAAATCATCAGTTTTTTTTAAGAATATTGGTTTCTTTGATCCATATATCAAAAAGAATAGAAATTTATTAAAATATAAAAATTTTAAAGATTTAAATGATTTCCTAAAATGGAGTGATGTTATTTCAATTAATGCTAATTTAAATTTATCTAATAGGCATATGATTAATAAAAAATTTATCAACTCTGTTAAAAAGAATGTCATTATTATAAATTTAGCAAGATTTGAATTTATTGAAAATATTGAACTAATATTTGATGCTTTAAAAAACAGAAAAATCGATTATTTTGCTATAGATTTAGAAATGAGAGATATTATAAAACAAAGAATTAAAATTTCAAATTTTATAAATTTATATCCAAATTATATATCTATTCATCCTCACTCATCATTCTATAGTAAACAATCGTATATTGCCATGAGGTCCAATACAGCAGAAATTGCTTTGAAAATTATAAACAATAAAAAAATTAAAAGTAGGGTATTATGAGTAATAAATTCA
>MDTA01063573.1_pt1 | contig 12139 bp, 11 predicted proteins | sample 811151 | NCBI WGS metagenome assembly MDTA01 (sample SAMN05326648, study PRJNA326480) | marine metagenome | isolation source: seawater | place: Indian Ocean: South | collected 2010
AATTATTAATAAATTTTCCATTTTTGTAATATTTAATAGTTCTTCTTAAACCTACATTAAGACTTATTTTTGGCTTCCATTTTAAAATTTTTTTAGCTTTATAAATATTTGGATATAAAGCCATTGTTTCATCTTTTCTCATTTTAACTTTACCAAAAAGTGGTTTCCCAGCACCAACAGCTAGACATATTTTATTGATTAAAGACTTAACTCTTACAGGTTGCCCGCTTCCTATATTAATTATTTCACCATTAGTTTTTTTGCTTTTAAGTAATTTTAAAATAGCATCTACTACATCATCAATATAAGTAAAATCTCGATATTGTGAACCACTTGAACAATCAAATTTCTTATTATCTAAAGCATTCTTTATCGTTATAGGCACAACACGATTTGCATCTTGGTTTGGGCCATATACTAAATAAAGTCTTATTATTGATGAAGGAAAATTTTTTTTTTTATTTAAATCTATTAAAAATTTTGTGCTTAAAAGCTTTGCCTTTCCATAAACTGAGAATGTTGATTGTGTATTATCTCTATTTTCAATTTGTGGAGATTTTAATTTTCCATATTCTATGCTCGATCCTACTTGAATAAATTTTTTAATTTTCCTATTTATAAAAAGAGATGCAAGATTTTTACAACCAATATAATGACTTTTTAAAGTCTTTTTTTTATTAGTGTGATCTACATATCCAGCTAAATTGACTATGTAATCATAGTTTTTTGGAATTTTTGATAATTTTTTTTTGTTAGTTATGTCAATTTTTAAATATCTAACTCTTTCAAGTTTTTTTTGAGGCTGGGGGCTTTTTGATGACAAACTCGTTACAGACCATCCAAGACTAAGACATTTTTTGGATAGATGAAAACCAATGAAACCTGTTCCACCAGTAATTAAAATTCTTTTACTCAAAATTTTTTTTTTGTTGAATTTTTTTTTCTAAAATTTCTTTATCGCGCAGGGTATCCATACATTGCCAAAATCCTTTATGTCTAAATCCAGCTAGTTGGTTTTTTCGAGTCAAAAGTTCAAATGGCTCTCTTTCTAAAAATGTATTATCATTTTTTATGAATCTTAAAAATTTAGAATTCATTACAAAAAACCCTCCATTTATCCAACCCTCATCCAGGCTAGATTTCTCTTTAAAATAAGAAACTTTATTCCTATTTAATTTGATAGTTCCAAATCTAGCGGGAGGTCTTACAGCCGTTAATGTTACAAGTTTTTTACTTTTTTGGTGAAACTTCACTAATTTTTTCAAGTTTACATTTGATAGTCCATCACCATAGGTAGCAAGAAAAGTTTCGTTTTTAAAAAAAAATTTACTTAATCTTTTGAGTCTTCCACCTGTCATTGTTTTTAAACCTGTGTTAACAAAATTAATTTTAAATTTTAGATTTTTATAGTTGTCAAAGTATTTCTTAATTACATCTCCTTTATAACCGAGGGCTATGTAAAATTCTTTATGACCATATGAAACATAATGATCAATTATATACCTTATTAATGGTTTTCCATTTATTTTTATCATTGGTTTTGGAATGGTTTTTGTATATTCAGAAATTCTAGTTCCAAATCCACCTGCTAAAATTACAACTTTCATAATTAATTTATCTTATTTTTTTACAATACGAGTCGATCTGTTTTAAAGAAAACTTATACATATCCTTTTTATGAAGATAATAATTTTTATACCAATCTGTAACTAAATAAATCGTTTCTTTAAAATTTAAATGACATTTCCATTTTAAAATGGATTTTGCCTTTGACGAATTCAATTTAAGTAAATTACTTTCATATACACTCTTTTTTGCATTAATAACCTTCCAGAAAACTTTATCCCAAGATTTTCTTGCTAAATTTAAAACATCTATCACTCTATAATTATTGTTTAATGAAGGGCCAAAGTTAAATACATTTCCATTCAGATTGGTATTCCTTTTTAGATACAGAGAAAGAGTAATGTACCCATATAAGGCATCCAGTACATGCTGCCATGGTCTAGTAGAATTTGGGTTTCTGATAAGCACTTTCTTATTTTTTGACCATGATTTAACACAATCAGGTATTAAACGATCTTTAGACCAATCTCCACCCCCCACAACATTTCCAGCTCTAGCAACTGCAATTTTTATATTTTTTTTTTTAATTAAGTAAGAATTGAAATAAGTTTGAATTATTAATTCAGCAGAAGCTTTAGATGAGCTATAAGGGTCAATACCTCCTAAAATATCATCCTCTCTGTATCCTCTTCTAATTTCTAGATTTTTGTAACTCTTATCGCTTGTGATAATAATTGCGATACAATTATTTTTTAATGATCTCAAACATTCCATTACATTAAGAGTTCCAATAGTATTTGTTTGATATGTTAACAAAGGATCTTTATATGATTTTTTTACTAAAGACTGAGCTGCTAAGTGAAAAACGTAATCAGGCTTATAATTTACAAATGTTCTTTTCAACTTTTTTAGATTTGTGATATCAAAAAACTTATTTTCAATTTTTTTATCCAATTTGATTAATTTAAAATGGGATGGATATGTAGGAATGTCCTTCGAAATGCCCAATACATCTGCACCTAAACTTTTTAACCATAACGATAACCATGATCCTTTAAATCCTGTATGTCCTGTAATTAATATTTTTTTATTCTTAAAAATTTTCAATTTTCTCATCAACATAATATCTTTAAAATATTATTAATAGTATTTTTATGTGTTTTCTCTACCTCGTTGTAAGTATTAAAAGCATTATGACTAGTTAATATACAATTTTTTAAATTTAAAAATTTACTATTTCTTTTCAAGGGCTCCTCCTCAAAAACATCCAAACATGCCCCAGCATGTGGATTTTTTTCAAGAAAGTTTATAAGTGCTTTATTATCAATTAAACCTCCTCTTGAAATATTTACAATTAATACACTTTTTTTCATTTGTTTTAATGTTTTTTTGTTTATCAGATGATAAGAGCTTTTGTTCAAATCAGAGGCGGTTATCAAAATATCAGACTCACGAAAAATTTTTTTTTTTGATATTTGTTTAACTTTATATCTTTTAAGAAAACTTTTATTAATTTTTTTTAAATCATTTGCATAATTTATAGTTTCAAATCCTATAAGCATTTCAAAAATTTTTTTTCCTATATTTCCAACACCGATAATTCCTACTTTTTTATTAAGTAACGTTTCACCTTGGAGTTTTGGCCATTTATTTTTTTTGATTAAATTGTAATTCTCAATAATTTTTCTAAAATAAGATAGAATCATACCTACAGCCATAGTAGCCACACTGTAACTAAACGCAGATGGCGTATTTAGAACCTTAATTTTTTTTATTTTTGCAAAATTTAAATCAATCGAGTTTATCCCCGTACCCCATTTGGAGATTACTTTTAGATTTGAGGCTTTCTTAAGTACAGATTTAGAGAATTCATCATCTCCACAAATAACCCCATGGTATTTGTCTATAATTTTAAGTAACTGAGATTCATTTAAATATTGATCTGTTTTTTTTAGGTCAATTGAATATTTTTTAATATCAAAATATTTTTTATATTTTTCAAAAATAGGAACTAAAGGAATAGCTGAAATTAAAATCTTATATTTTTTTTTTTTCATATTCTTTACAAAATTTTTTCAAAATTTATTAAATTCTTATCTTTGTATAAATTAAAATAATCTTTCTTAATCTTATTAAGTTTTTTTAAACTATAAGTATTATTTTTTTTTAAAAGATAGTTAAGTGTTTCATCGAAATTTTTTTTATTCGCACAAACATTGTATAATTGCTTTGGTAAACCTATACTTTTTAACGAAAACTCCGTCATATCATCTTTGAAAGGAATTACAACTGGTACCCCATTGCAAATAGACTCGACTATAGTGCTCGATGAGCCTGCTGTAATAAAAACTTTGCTTTTTCTAATTAAGTCTTTAAATGGCATATTTGAAATTATATGTTTATTATCAATAAATTCTTTTTCATTTAATTTTAGTGCTGGATGAATTTTAAAAATAATTTTTTTATTTTTTAAAAATTGAGATCCATTTATAATATCCAAAATGTCTTTGTTAATTTTGTGATCTAAATTTAACGAAACTAAAATAAAACTTTTATTCTTAAAATGATTTTTACTTAAATATGAAAATCGAAAAGCAAAACCTTGTGAAATTTTTAATTTTCTATAAAATTCAATCTTGGGTCTAAAATATTTTTTTCCGATAATTACAATTCTCTTTGGTATTAAGTTAAATTCATCCTCATGTTTTACAGGATCTAAACACAAAAAGTCTTTGTAGCAAGTAAAGCCTTGATAACCAAGACTATTTGTATTTTTAAAAAATTTATTCAATCCTAAATTCCACCCTTTATCAACAGCTGTGTTTTCAAACCAATTTATAGATGTTTTAATTTCAAAATTTTTTTCTTTTAGAGATTTGAAAAAAAAATAATTATTTAAGGCTATAACTATTGTATTATAATTCTTCAAACATTTTAATTCATCTAAAATTATTTTAGTGAAATCATAATCAGATATATTCTCATATTTTATGTCAAATTTTTTTAATCTAATAAAATAAAAAACACTTTTTAAGAAATAACTAATATTTATAAAAGATTCCTTTAAAAAAAAATTTTTTTTAGATTTTACATTTTTAGTCAAACCAATTAAATCTATAAAGTTAGTATTTATGATTGTTGGGACAAAAAAAACATTTTTTTTTCTAATTTTATTTTCAAGTTTTCCATAATATCTTTTTGAGGTTAAATTATTGCCAACTAAAAAATAATCTATTATTGATATCTTAGAGTAAATATCTTTTTTAAAAAGTTTTGCTAAAATAAAAATGTAAGTTCTGTAAATAATAATTGTTGTAATTTCAAAGAAACTTCTTTTAACTACTTCTTTAGTGACAATATTTTTTACTAAAAATTTTTTTTTAATAATGATATTTTTTAAATTTTCATTATTTATTTCAATTTTTTTAATGTAAATTTTCCTTTTTTTTAGTTCTTTTAAAGTCTCAAGAATACAAAAATAGTGGAATAGATGAGAATTAAGATTATTTCTTTCACCAATCAAATTTACCCACCAATCAATATCATCTTTAAATGGTTTTGAAATTTTACCAACCCAATCATTAAAAATTTTTCTTAAATTTTTTTTTTTATTAAAATAAATTTTTCTAATCGAATTATTGTAATTATAAGGCTGCCTTAATGTGTCCCAAATATCAATATCTGAGGAAAACATGCGAGTTTATTTGCTAAATTTATTTTGAAACCAATGAGCCAATATATGATTTACTATTAATTGACAATCCTCAACTGGGCCATATTCATTTTTTTGTGATTTAAAATGCAAACAAATATCTGAATATTTTTTAATCTTTCCTCCATCAAAACCAACAATACTAAAAATTTTGCCTTTTTTATTTTTAATCCATTTTGCTGCGTCTAAAATATTTTTTGAGTTTCCAGACGCAGAAAAAATTATTAGAGCATCTTTTTTTTTATAGTGTAATTTTAGTTGTTCAACAAATATCTTGTCATAACCAACATCATTTGCAATCGCTGTGATGATAGAATTGTTGTCACTCAAATTTACAATCTTAAATCCCTTCTTCTTTGTTTTTTTTAATATGTCAAATCCCACATCATTAGCTAATGTCATTGATGTAGCTGCTGCACCACCATTTCCGATAGAAAATAATGTTGAATTTCTAGATCTTAATTTTAAGAATTCTTTTTCAAGATCATTTAATTTCTTTAAGTCCAAAGTACTGAAAACATTATGTAAATAATTAATATATTTTTTTGAAAATGAGTTAATGTCTTTACTTTTAGAAAGATATTTTTTTAACATTTAATAACTCCAAGATTTATCTGATTTATAAATTTTATCAACTAAGTTCATAACTCTTTTAGCATCCTCAATATTACCTGTTTTTATTTTTTTATTTTCTTTAAAAGAATTTATAAATTCTTTAGTTTCCCGTTCCCAAGATAAATCTTTTTTAAAAGATAAAATTTTTTTTTTATAATTTTTATTTGAAAATTTAGGAATAATTTCAATTTTTTCATCCCCATATGATTTTGATCCCGACAAAATTCCATTTAAATTTATTTGTCCTTTTTCCATAATAATTTCTACACGAAATTTATGTTGCCATTGTGTTGCAGTTGAATGTATCATTGCAATTACATTATTCTTAAATTTTATCAAAGAATAAGCATTATCTTCAACTTTATATGACCAAAATTTATTTGAAATAAAACTTTTAACATCTAAAAAATCTCCAAAGAAAAAGATCAAAATATCTAATAAATGAATTCCTTGATCTAATAATATACCACCACCGGCCAAATTTTTTGATGATCGCCATTGACCTTTGAAATTAATTATTTTGCTTTTACCGTAAAGGCCACGAATATTAATTAATTTACCGTACTTTTTTTTTTTAATTGCATCTTTTGCAATGATTATTGAGTCATGGTATCTATGATTAAAACCATATTTTACTCTCAAATTTTTTTGAGTTTTATAAACATTATATATCTTGAGAAAATCTTTATAATTTTTTGCAGGTGGTTTTTCACAAAAAACATTAATTTTTTTTTTAAGAGAGTTTATCGTTGCCTCTGCTGCAATTTTATTTGGTAAACTTATAAATATTGCATCCAAATTGAAATTAAAGAGTTTTCTGTAATTAGAGAAAAATTCAATATTCTTATTTTTTGGTGAATTCTCAATATCCTTATCACTTATCGCAACTATATTTACTTCTTTTATTTTTTTTAAAATTTCGTATCTTTTTTTCCCAACAACGCCAAATCCAGCAATTGCCACATTAATTTTCCTCATTATCTTTTTTTTGCCATAACCAACATATGTGAGCTCAAATTATTTAAATAAATTGATTTTTGAATTTCTCCTATTTCTGAAGAAATAATTTTCTTTTTATTTAGCACTTTTAAAATTTTTCTCAAAACTGGGTCTTTAACATAATTATAATTTTTAAGAATAATATCAAAATCGAGCATTCCAGGTGTTATGATTTTTATATTTTTAAATCCATTAGATGTTAAAATTTTTCGCATAGATTTTATTGTAAAAAAATTGAGATGATATGGTGGGTATATTGATTTTGAGTTTTCTCTTAAATATTTTATATCAAAACCGTTTGCATTTAATGTACTTAAATATAATAAACCATTTTTTGATAAAATATTATTTAAAGACTTAATAAAAATATCAGGGTTGTAGACATGTTCGAATAATTCAAAGCATGTAACTAGATCAAATTTTTTTTTAGGTTTAAATTCTTCAACAACATTGTTAATTATAACAATTTCTTTTTGTTTAAATTTTTTTGACATTTTCTCAGAAGGTTCAAGTCCAAATAATTTTGCTTGTCTCCATTTTTTTTTTAAGTGGACTAAAAAATCACCAGATCCACAGCCTATATCAATAATTCTTTTTTTCTGGTAAGATTTAAAGTTTTTTGTAAGGTAATTTATTTTTGGTTTTACAGTGAAATTTACTCTTTGCCTTAATTTAGGTAAGAAGAATTTTTCATACCAAAATTCGTTAGATTTTGAATTTTTATAAAATCCAGATAAATCTTTTCTTGTAGGCCTTGGATTAACGATTAATGTTCCTGTAGTTGAACATTCTAAATAATCATAACCTTTTTTTGTGAAAGCGAAGGTCATTTTTCCTAATCCTAGCTTTTTAAGATTTATAGCTTTAAATTTTTTTTTTTTTCTTAATAATTTTCTTGAATCTTGATCAACTAGCTTTTGATATTCTTTTAACGTTTTATCACTTCGTATATCGCTTTCTTTAATCATAAATTATTTCATCAAGATTCTTACTTTTTTTAAATCATTATAGGTATCCACATTTATTGTATCATATTTAGACACTACCATTTTGACTTTAATATCATTTTCTAAAAATCTATTCATATCAACAGACTCTACAATTTCTAAATCTGATTGTGGTATAGAACAATATTTCTTTAAAATCCTTGGACTAAAACAAAATATATTTCCTTGTTTGAGGTAATATTTACCTTTTGTTTTTTTTTTATAAGAGATTGGCTCTCTTGAAAAGTATATTGCTTCAAATTTTTTATTTACTACAACTTTCACTCTGTTAGGATCTTTTGCATCTCTCAATTTAATGTTGTTACAAATATTAGTAACTTCGTTATAGTTGTTATTAGTTTTCACAACCGCTTCTATCATTTGTGATTTTAACATTGGATCATCTCCCTGAACCATTACAATTTTTTTAATTTTTTTTCTTATCTTTACATCAGTTTTTATGAAAGCTTCGTATACTCGATCTGTAGCTCTCTTATGTTTTTTTGAGGTCATTATAACGTTAGCACCTCTTTTTTTCATCAAATTGTAAATTTCAAGATCACATGTTGCTACGAAAACATAATTTATAATTTTGGACTTCAATGTGCTTTCAAAAACTTGCTCTATCATGGTTTTGTTACCAATTTTCAATATCGCTTTTTTAGGGAGTCTGCTACTTTGAAGCCTGACGGGAATATAGGCTGCAATACTCATTATTTTATATTTTTAAATAACAATTCACACATTTTTTTTAAAAAAATGAAATCAGTTCCAATTGCTATTAAATCAAAATTTTTTATTTCTGATTTAATATTCTTTAAATCAAATTCGGCTAAATGAATTCCAGATTTGACTTTTTTCTTTTTACAAATTGAAAAATATTTTTTTATACAACTATTAAAATTTTTTGATTTAAAATTTCCTGGTTCATTAAGTGTTAAGGAAAGATCATATCTGCCAATAAGCGTTCCAGATATATAGTTGTTTGATAAGATACTCTCAAGATTATTGATAGCTTTTAAACTTTCTATTTGAAGAATTATTTCAGGTGTATATTTTTGAACTTTTAAGTGATCTTTTCCAATGCCATAAAGATTATGTGAATAAAGTCCAAAACTTCTTTTACCGATTGGTGAATAATATGTAAAATTTACTATATCATCTACGTCTTTTTTAGTTTCAACCATAGGAACAATAATACCAGCTGCACCTCCGTCTAAGGCTTTTTTAAAATTTTCCTCTGATTTTGATGCTACTCTTACATATGGTTTGATTTTATTTTTTTTCGCTAATGATATCAAAATATTTGTTTCTTTGTCTGAAATGTCAGAATGTTCTAAATCTATACATATCCAGGTAAAACCAGAATTTGAAATAACTTCTAATGTATGGTGATTAAATGTAGTTATCCAGGTTCCAATTTTTTTTTTCATTTATATCTTTTCAATAAGTAAATCAATATTTATAAGATTTTAATCTTTTGATCTTTTATTTAAAAAATTTACAATACTAAAAGCAACGTTTTTCCTTTTATATTTTTTTCTTAAATTTTCAAACGATATTTCACTCATAAAAATTAATTTTCTCTTTGAGAATATCTACTCGCTTTTTGTCTTCATTATGACATTTAATATATTTTTTTATGAAATTCTTATAATGAGCTTCAGAAATTACTAAATCAGTTTCTTTGATCTGATCTTTATGAATATTTAAGAGCGAAACATTTGTTCTTTTACAAAATCTTTTTATTTCTTTTAAATGATTATGCTTGCTCGATACTAGTTCTTTATCATAAATACTAACAATTGGTTTGTTAAACAGAATTGCAAAATTTACTGCTGTACTATCATGACATAAAACAAATTCACATTGTCTAATTGTTTCTAAAGTATTGAATTGTGATATTTGATTTCCAAAAAATTTTTTAAGTTTACCAGTGTCTGATCTAGGATGCGGAGATATAAGATAATCCATATTATATTTTTTTTTTGTAAATTCTAAAAATTTATAAATTGATGAATAATAATTTTTTTCATCTACATCGTCTTTATTCATCTCAACTAAATCTTGGTGAAATGGTATATTTTGATCGAGAAAAACAAAATATCTTTTTTGAGATTGAAAAACATCTTTTTCTCTCTCTAGGAATCTATCATAATCCGAATGATGACCTTTAATTAATATCGATTTAGAATTTATTAAACAATTAAATTTTGTGTCACTCTTTTCTCCTAAAAGAAAAACATATTTTGCTGGTTTTATTTTTACATGATTTAATAAAAAAAATATCTTAATTATTAAATTTTTAAATTTAAGAAAAAATTTATATCCAAAATTAATTTCACTAGTTATAAAGCTAGCGATTGTCATATAGTCGAAATTAAAGTCAAAAAATACAAAGAAAAATTTTTTTGTTTTAATATTAAGTTTTAATCTCAAATCAAATAAAGTTGATTTTTTTTCTTGATATAAATTTGTTCGCAAATCTCCTAAATTATCTATAATTTTAAAATTTATATTTTTATCTGAAACCAATAATTCTTTATTGATTCCAATTGAAGGATTAAGGATTTTTTTTAGAATCCAAATTTCAATTTTAATATTTTTTTTAACAAAATCATTTAATGAATTTTTGATAAATTCTTTTTTTGAAAATTCTCTTGATACAATTATTATTAATTTTTTATACATATAATTAAATCTTTAAGATTATCTTTATTAATTATATTCATACTTATTTTTTATAAATCGCCTCAGCAATTTTCAGATCTATTGGATCATCTAAATCAACAGGATATTTTAAATTTATTGGATAAAATTGACTTTTTTTAGTTAAAATCATTTTTTTTTTAAGGAAATATTCTCTTTCTATAAAATAGTATGATCCATCTAAAAAATAATAATCTTTATAATCTTGTCTCTGGTTATTTTTATGTTTAATTAAAAAAGTCCACGTGTTTTTTTCTTTTTTTAAATATTCCTCTGGATGATGTTTTACTTTAACAACTGAACATAAATTTTTTATTTTTTTTTTATTTATTAATTTTATCATTCCTTTTAAATCTCTTATGAATCTTATTGGAGATGTTGGTTGTAAAACTAGAATATAATCAAAAACTATTTTTTTTTCATCAATTGCCCATTTAACGACGTGATATAAAGTTTTGTTTAGATTTGTTTTATTTTTTGATAATTTTTTAGGCCTTATATAGCCACTTATTGTATTAAACTTTTTTTCAAATTTTTTAACATTATTAAAATCTGAACTTATCAAAATTTTTCTTTTGTCAATTTTTTTTGCGAAATTTAAAGTGTGTTCTATTAATGGTTTACCAAGAAAATTAATAAAATTTTTATTTTTGATACCTTGAGACCCAGCTCTTGCTGGCACAATTGTTAAAATTTTCATCTAATATCTAAAATCTTTTGAGCTATTTTTTTATACTTTAAAATATTTGTCTTATAATTAATGGGTATTGCTATCGCCTGTTCTAATTTTTTCTTTGTTGAAATCGAATTAGATATTTCTTTTTTACTTAAACAATGACTCCAATAGTATGAACAATGCCATCTTATGGCATCAGGTAAATTTTTTGTTCCTATTTTAAACTTATTTAATAAATTTATTATCTTAACTTTTCTTCTATTATTTTCTTCAAAAAAAATGAACGTATCATAATTTGGTACGCTGTTTTCGTGAATTTTTCTAATAGTAAAATTTTTTTCTAATATTTTTTTAAGAGTATTATATTTTTTTTTATTATCACTTAATAATGTTTTAAGCTTCTTTAATTGAACTTTTCCTATAGCGCCTTGTAACTCAGTAACTCTATAGTTAAATCCATGTATTTTTGCTCTATCATTCCCCCTTGATAAAGTAGGGACATTAAGATGACCATGATCGTGATATTGTTTACAATAATCAAAAATTTTTCTATCATTAGTTAATATCAGTCCACCTTCCCCAGTCGTAATAATTTTTCCAAAATCCAAACTAAAAATTCCCACATTTCCGTGAATACCTAAATATTTCTTTTGAAATTTTCCTCCAATTGACTCGCAATTATCTTCTAAAATCTTTATTCTTTTTTTTTTTGCTATACTTTTTATTTCTTTTAAATCTGCAGAAAACCCTAACATATGTACAGGAATGATTACTTTTGTTTTTTTGTTTATTTTTTTTTTAAGATCTTTTGGACACATATTTAATGACTCATCAATTGAGGTGATTCTAGGTATTGCGCCTGTATCTAAAATTGCT
>MDTA01167065.1_pt1 | contig 12134 bp, 9 predicted proteins | sample 811151 | NCBI WGS metagenome assembly MDTA01 (sample SAMN05326648, study PRJNA326480) | marine metagenome | isolation source: seawater | place: Indian Ocean: South | collected 2010
AATCTCCCTCCCAGGACACCCTTACCGAGGACCCGGTTGCGGATATTTCGAGGACCGGGACCGGAGACTCTTCCTCAGCTGACAGCACGGGGAACATGGCCCATGCCAGGAGAGGAATAAGAGCGGTACATCTCACACATCAGCTTACGCACAGGACATCAGCATGTCTAACTCCGAGTGGCTTATCTGCCATCCAAGGGCAAGCCGATCTGACCCGGAAGAAGGATCCAGCCTACTCGAACTTCGCCCCGGTCAACTCGACCCGGTAGACGATTCCCTTGTCATACCCGATGGCGTAGAGTTCCCCGGCCTTATCCCGCCCGAAGGAGACAATCCGGTCGGGTGCCGATCCAATCTGGCGGATAGTCTTCAGGGTCCGGTCAGCCTGGGTGATCCCCCAGACCTTCTTACTCTGATAGTCCGCACAGATGTAGACCCCGTGGAAGCTCGACTCCGGGTCGGTGCGCATGACGTAGCCGCCCGTGATCGAGACCCCGTGCTTACGCCGAAAGGAAACCACAGGGGGAATGTACTTCGCACTTTCAGTCCGATACTGCGTCGAGAACAGAGCGAAGCCCTCGTGGATATTCCAGCCGTGATTCTCCCCGGGGCGCACAATGCACACTTCCTCAAACCGATTCTGCCCCACGTCTCCCACCCAGAGATCCCCGTTGGCAGGATCGAAGCTGAAGCGCCACGGCTGACGCAATCCATAGGCAAAGATCTCCGGACGAACCTTCTTCCAGTCCCCCGCCACGAAGGGATTGTCCCGGGGAATTCCGTAAGCCAGCCCCTCTTCCTCCCGGTCCACGTCAATCCGCAGGAGACTACCCTCGAAACGGCGCAGGTCCTGGGCCTTGCCTTCCGGGTCCTCCTGCGGCCCCCCGTCCCCCATCCCGATGTAGAGGAATCCGTCCGGTCCGAATTCGAGTCCTCCCCCGTGATGGAAGAGAGTATCGATATTCCACCGCAGGATGCTGCGGGTTGGCCTTCCCGAGTCCTTCCGGCGATCCTCAGTTGCCACCCGTTCCACCACGGCCATGCCCCGCTGTTCCCCGGTCATGGTTTCATGCATCATGAAGTAACGCCCGTTTTCTGCGAATCCGGGATGCAGGGCCACCCCAAGGAGCCCCTCGTCATTGGCTACGTAAATCTCATTAAGAATGTTCACGAAGGGTGAAATCACCTCTTCCCCATCCACCTTCTCCAGGAGGGAGATAGTCCCCTTGCTTTTCTCGGCAATCAGGTAGGCTCCCTTCACGGTCGGATGTCCCCCGAACCAGACCGGTTTATGAAATTTCTCCTTCATCCCGAATACGGGCTCGAAGGTAACCTGCCGCTCCAGGGGCCGGATCTCCAACGGCGTGCCCGCCTCGTGAACCACCCTCGTCTCCGGTTGCCGGAGACTTTCAAGATAGGCAATGAGGTCCCGGAATTCCGTAGGACTCAACTGCGAATGCAGACCGGGCGGCATCAGGGAAACCGCTCCCGTCTCCTCCTTCACCACCTCCGACCGGGCAATCCGGAGGTCCACTCCGCCGATCTGGCCCAGGACGAGAACCTCGTCCGTCCGGCGACGCAGGATTCCCTGGAAACGTTCTCCCTTCCTGTTCTCGACGATCGTCGTGGCATAACCCGTCATGATTGAGGACGAAGGATCGAGAATCGACTGAATCAGGTCCGCGCGGGCGAACTTGTCCCCGGCGGCATACAAATCCGGTCCTATTTCACTCGCAGTCCCATCCACCGAATGACACTGAGCACATGCGGTGCGCTGCTCCCTGAAAAGCACCTCCCCCCTCTTTACGTCTCCTCCCCTCATGGCCGCCTTCCGGAATTCTCCGTCAGGAGGAGTCTCCTTATCCGCACCAGCCACCAAGGTGATGCTGATCCAGAGCAACCCGGTGAAAACGGCAAACCTGGGATGGGCCATGGACCCCAGTGTAGTCCCGGGGTGCCTCCTGCCAATGGCTAAGCAGGCACAATCCATCGCTTGATTGTATGGCTTCCCGTTCCTTGCTCGCTTCCACCGGACAACCCCTTAGTCTCAGTCCCCCATCATCATGCTTCGTTCCTTCCTCCTGATCCTCCTGGCAACTACCAGTCTTCATGCCAAAAACCCCTTCCGGGTCCCGGAGGGATTTGAAATCACGCAGTTTGCCGGAGATGACCTCACCCATGACACCTGGGCCATGACCATCTCGGAAGACGGAAAGGTCGCTGTCTCCGGACCCGGATATATCAAGGTCCTTCTCGACACTGACAAGGACGGAACAGCCGAGCGGGCGGTGACCGTCTTTGACAAGGCCCGCAACCCACACGGCCTTCTCTGGAACGGAAACGATCTTCTCAGCGTCCAACCCCAGGGCATTTTCCTTCACCGCACCCAACCGGGCCAGACTCTGCCGGGGGGAGAGCCCGAACTGTTTTATAAACTCCCCGGGGGAGGGGGGGAACACGGCCCTCACGGGATCCGGCGCGGTCCTGACGGGTGGTTTTATGTCGCCTGCGGCAACAACACCAACATCGGAAAGGGCAACATCACCACCGGATCCTCACCCATCACCAACCCCTCCCAGGGGACCATCCTCCGCATCTCCCCGGATGGAAAGCAGAGTGAGGTCATCGCCCACGGATTCCGTAATCAGTATGACCTCGCCTTCAACCAGCACGGCCATCTCTTCACCTTCGATTCTGATGGAGAGCGGGATCATCAACTCCCGTGGTATTCCTACTGCCGGGTCTTTCACATCCGGGTCGGGGGACACCATGGCTGGCTCCTCCCCGGCCACCAACGTTCCTTCAACCGTCCGCCCTATTTCTTCGATTCCGCCACCCGGCTCAACGAGGTCGACCGGGGGTCTCCCACCGGGGTGGAAGTCTACCGCCACACCCAGTTCCCCCGACACTACCGGGACGGCCTCTTCTTCGCCTGCTGGACTTACGGCCGGGTCTACTTCACCCCCCTCACTCCGAAGGGAGACTCCTACCAGGGCCACGAACATGAAACCTTCCTGGAACCCACCGGCAACCTCGGCTTTGCCCCCTCCGACCTCGCGGTTCACCCCGTCACCGGTGACCTCTTCGTCTCGGTAGGAGGCCGGGGAACCCGGGGAGCTGTCTACCGGATCTCTTATCCCGACGGCCGAAAGGCCGCCAGGCCCGTTCCCTTCTATGAAACAGCCAAGGACTGGTCCATTCACAAGGACCGCATTGCAGAAACTCCCGCTCTCTCCCCTGACCAGGCTCTCACCCTCCTTGAAAAGGCCAAAGACCCCTCCAGCCGGATCACCGCCATCCGCCACATTATGCTCGCGATGGGAGATATCAGCACCAATGAAGCCAAGCGCCGGATCGATGCTGGCTACACTGCCAACAAGCCTGACGCTCTCCCGGAAGAACTCCGCCGGAAAGCCATCTCCCTTCTAACCACCGCCTTCAACCCGGAACATCCAGGCCATCCCCAGCAATACGAAATCGCCCGTCTGCTGGCCATGCTGCAGGCCGATACCAGCGCCGCGATGGAGTGCCTCGCCTCCGCCCTTTCTGCCTCCTCTCATCCGACCCACGACGCCCACTATCTCTTCTGTCTCGCCCAGATGACCGGTCCCAGGGAGAGCGTCCGGGACAGGATCGTGGAGGGCTTCCTCGGAATCGACCACAAGCTTAACCAGCGCAGGCTCCTCACCGACCGGAACTGGAGCGTCAACCTGCGTGACGCCCTCAAGGCCCAGCTTGACTTTGATACCGGGACGGCCTCGCGGATGACCCGCGCGCAAAAGGTTTCCCCCGCCAGCTCCCACCTTCTCGAGCAACTTCCGGAACCAGACCGAAAGTCCATGGCGAAGACGATGGTCCGGTCCACGGAGGGCTGGAACAACGAGGCCATCCGCTTTGCGGAAAAACATCTCTCCCCCGATGAGATCCCCTCTCTACTCGGAACCCTTCGAGGCGTCTGGAAAAACGAACCCCGGATCAGGGCGTATCTCGTCGGATTCATGTCCCGGCACGGTAATGATATGGACCGCAAGCTCGCCGAGGATTTCTCCCGTCCCCCTGCCAGGGGAATCGACCTCACCCCCTTCTCAGAGAAGATGAAGGCCGTCGATTGGGAACAGGGTGACCAGAGTCGGGGCCAGGCAACCTACGTTCGCTACAACTGCAGCACCTGCCACTCAGGCAACAAACGTCTGGGACCTTCCCTTAGTAATATCGCCAGGCGCTTCAACCGGGATGACCTCTTCCGCCATATCAATGAACCCAACCTCGCCCTCTCCGACCTCTACAAGGCGACCCAGATCACCACCGTGGACGGTGTCTACGTGGGCATGAAGGTCTACAGCTCCGAGGCCCAGACCATCCTCGAGACGGGATCAAATGAAACCATCCGGTTTTCCCGCCACGACATTCTCAGCGAGCGGGCTCCGAACCAGTCACCCATGCCTGCCGGCCTTCTTCTCGGAGCCAGCAAGAAGGAACTGGCCGACCTCTATGCCTATCTGAAAACGCTGTAGGAACGCCCAGGGTGGGAATGATTCCTACTTTTCCGAATACGTCTTGATCCAGTCGACCTCCAGACGGAACGGGCCGTCCTTCTTGTCGTAGATCATGACCCCGAGACTTTCGACCTTGTCCCTCCTGAGAGGATACCTGTCACGGGGAAGCTTCATTCCTCTCCAACTCGGAGCAAACGAGTCGAAGGGTATTCTGGCAACCTGCCACCCCTTGCTGTCTGCCTTGGTATCAAAATCGGCCCGGTAGGTAGCCCGACTTCCCGACATCTGGAGCCCGAACTTGTAGGTTCTCCCATCTCCCTTGAACCGGATCATCACCCCGTCCCTGCCCGCCAGTCCAAGGGACTTGGGACGACTGCGGATCGAGGAAAAGCCCCCTCCGTTCGTATTGGTTGATCCCGTGAACAGCAACTGGTCACCCTTGATCGAAAAACCTCCCTTGGAGCGACCACCCATCACATTGTCATTAACCGTCACCCACTTCGCAGCCGGGTTTTCCCCCGAGAAATCAAAGAGGATCTTGCTCTGGTCCTTCTGCTTCTTCCCGGTCTTCGGGTCTTTCCCTTCTCCCGGGGAGGCAAAAGCCAGAAATACCACTCCTGAGAGGAAAACCGTCGGAACCAATGTTCGAAATCTTGTCATCGCGCGCCAAAATAATGGCGTTTACGACGCCGTCAAGGGACCGTCCAAAATATCCTGCCAAGGCAAGCCCGAATTTTGCAGAAACCTTGGGAATCAGGTGCCAAAGAACACGTTTTTCTGCAGCACCCGATTGACGCCCCTCCCCGCCTCCGCCACCCTCCCGGCACAATGAAAACCATTCTCCTCACCCTCACCTTACTCTCTGCGCTCATGACCTCTCCCGCCATCGCCGACCATCACGCAAAGAAAACGGGCGCCTACCGCCACGTCGTCTGCTTCAAGTTCAAGGATGACGCCACCAAGAACCAGATCACAGCCATCGAAAAGGCCTTCGCCGCCCTTCCCTCCAAGATCGACTCGATCACGGGTTACGAGTGGGGAACCAACGTTAGCCCGGAAAACCTCGCCCAGGGATACACCCACTGCTTTATCGTCTCCTTCAAGGACAAGAAGGGACTGGAAGCCTACCTGCCACACAAGGACCACAAGGCCTTCGTAGAGCAACTTCTTCCCATCCTCGACAAGGCCTTCGTCATCGACTTCGTGGCGAAATAGCAGAGAACGCACGAGATGAGTTCACTGCTGAAGGCCGCCGCGATGCTCCTGCTGGGAGCCCTTCCTGCTCCAGTAGTGGCCGGGGAGCGGGAGGTCTCGGCACCAGCGCCCAACATCGTTCTCATCATCGCTGACGACCTCGGCTATGGGAACCTCGGTTGCTACGGCCAGAAGCATATCAAGACCCCAGCCCTCGACCGCATGGCGGCCGGGGGGATGAAATTCACCCGCTTCTACGCCGGGGCCCCGGTCTGCCTTCCTTCCCGGGTCTGCCTCATGACCGGACTGCATAGCGGACATTCCCGGGTCCGCATCAACGGAGGTGGGGGCAAGCATCCCCCCATCCACGAGGAGGACACCACCATCGCCACCGTCCTGAAAACCGCCGGCTACCGGACAGCGATGACCGGGAAATGGTCCCTCGGCGACCATTTCCTCGGCTGCGTCCACAAGCACCAGAATACCGATGGCAGCGGGGCAATCTACAAGCACGGCTGGGACTACTACTTCGGGGAGCCCAACCAGACCTACAATCACTCCTACTACCCAGGGCAACTCTACCGCTACGACCCCCACGGCTGGTTAGGACCGGAAACAGAAGCCAACCGTCTCCAACCTGTGCCCTACCCGGGGAACAAACGTAAAACGGGATCCCACTACAGCCATGACCAGATCACCACGAGGGCGCTTGCCTTCATCGACAAGGCCAGGGATAAGCGGTTTTTCCTCTATGTTCCCTTTACCATTCCCCACGCTGACTTCGTGGTGCCCGAACTGGAGGACTACACCCGGGACAAATCGTGGAGCGAGGGAGCCAAGACCTTCGCCTCCATGATCACCCGAATGGACCGTGACTGCGGTAGGATTCTTGCCCGGTTGAAACATCACGGGATTGAAAAGAACACCCTCGTCCTCTTCACCAGCGACAATGGGGGACTGAAGAACTTCGACCGGGAGTTTGACAATAATCGCGAGCTTAAGGGCTTCAAGGGAGACCTCACGGAAGGAGGACTGCGTGTTCCCTGCATCGCCTTCTGGCCAGGCCGTATCAAGGCCGGCAGCACCTCCGCAGAGCCTCTCGCCTTCTGGGATTTCATGCCCACCTTCGCCGAACTGGCGGAGGTATCTCCCCCCGCCCCTGTCGACGGCATCTCCTTTGTTCCCACCCTGACTGGAAAGGGCCGCCAGCAATCGCATCCCTATCTCTTTTTCAATTGGAAAGGGAAGAGTTACATTATCCGCGGCGAGGGTAAGCATCGAACCGACGCCGAGATTATCGCCGAGGCAAAGACCGAAGTCGTGGTGCCCAGATTCACACCCGGCAAAAAAGCAGAATAAGCCCAGAAAACCACGCCCACTTTGGATTGATCCCGCCTGATATCTTTATCAATCCTCCACCGCTCGGCCTTCTCGGCAGGACAGCTTAGCTCTCCCCCAGAGGAAACAGCAAAGACCCTTCTTTCAAGCCACCATAGCCATGACCACGGCGCTGGGATACACGAGGGCCGTGTTCGATTGAACCTTCTCTGGCTATCGATCACGGACAACAGGACCAACGCATGGTTGTCCCTGGTGCATGCGGCAGGTGGGAATGCAGCGCAGCACCGCGCCGGCACCGAAATCCTCACCACCTTCCGAGCTAACACGGGAATCCATCCACTCTGGAATGAAACCGCTCCGATGGAACGGGCTCTTAGTTCTTCAGCTTAAACCTCGCGACGTAAGCAAACGCGGTTACGAAGAGATACTCCTCACTCTCGTCGAAACAGCAGTTGGTCACCGGGTCTGGAAGCCTGATGGTCGCCAACTTCTTACCCTCCGGCGAAATTACGAGAACTCCACCGGGCCCGGTTGCAAAGATATTGCCGCTCTTATGCATCTTCATCCCATCGAACCACCCGGCGTCACCTTCCCCGTAGGTCCCTTCAAAGAAGACGCCACCGGAGCCATCCTCAGCGGAGAACCGCCACATCTTGGGATTCTGCATGTCTGAACTCCCGACATAGATCCACTTCTCATCAGGAGAGAGCACAATTCCATTCGGGAGTTCCATTTCGTCACTGACCAGGGACACCGTGCCGGTGGCCGCTTCATACCGGTAAATGCCACAGAAGGGGATCTCCCGTTTCTCGTCGACAAAGATCATCGCCTCTCCGGGAACGCTATTCGCAATATCGCAATGTCCGTAGGGCGGGTCGGTGAAGTAGATGTCACCGTTCGCCAGGATGGTCAGGTCATTGGGACTATTGAAGCGCTTGCCCTCGTATGTCGCAACAAGGCTTGAGACCCCTTCCTGGCTAATGTTGTCAAAAGACAGCTTGGCGAGTCTCCGGTCTCCGTGCTGGCAGATGACGAGGTCCCCTGCGGCATCGAGAGCGAGACCATTGGAACCCAGGACCCCACCCTCGAAAAACGGAACCGTTCCGGTATGCCCCGCAGGGGAAAGAAACTCAGCTGATCCTTTTGCCTCCGACCACTGATGAATCGTATTCCCCTTCACGTCTGAGAAGAGCAGCGTCTTCATCGAAGGGATCCAGACCGGGCCTTCCGCGATTTCAAAACCCTCGGCGAGAACCTCAAGTTGCACCGACTCGTCGAGAATCGTGCCCAGGGCCGGGTCATGAAGTTCAACCTTGCAGATCTGGTTGTCCGGGATTGTCACCCCGGGGGCCGCATCTGCCGACTTGACCCCGCCCGTGTCCGCCGGGACATCTGCATTATCACCACATGAGGATAGCAGGACACAGAGACCCAGCACACTCCCCGTAAAGCTCATCCGTTTCACCTCAGTATTGCTAGAACAAGGCTCCCCGGGCTCAAGCCAAAAAACGCGCGAAATGTTAGAGTGCTCGTCTCTCCCCGAACGGTGTCATCCCTCCTCAGTCAAAATAGGTGTCATCATGGCTGTAGGGAGGGGCGCAACAGCAGAGAAAGCGAAGATCCTTCGTTGCCGAGATCTGGTGCCAGCATCCGGCTGGAATGAGAATCGCATCACCAGGGACTACTTCCCGGACTTCACCATCGAGGTCCATGAGGCCCTCCCCTTCGAGGAGGAAATAGAACTCTTCGCTTACCCTGTGATAATGCCGCTCCGTGGCCTTTCCAGCCGGAATCGCAGCCTCGGCGAGGCTCTGCTGCTGGACCGGAGCATTGGCCCGGTCCAGGATACTTCGGATCGTGGATCCATCCCTCGTTGTAAACGGCTTCTGTTTAGCAAGCTGGCGTAGTTCCATGCCTGAATCCTAATCCCCGGAATTACAGCTGTCACGCTTGCCCAATGATCCCGATGCCCCTAAGCAGTAGCCAATGGGTGAGGAAAAGGAGAGCGCCATCCGGGAAGAGCAGGCCGGCCAACCCGGGCGATCGAACCGGTTCAAGATCCTTTCGATCGGGGCGGCTCTCATGGCCTTTGCCCTCATCTACTGGCTTCTCCCTTTGGAGAATACCTCCAGCCATACGGCCGCCCAGGTCCGCACCGGTCTCGCGATCCTTGCCCTCGCCGCCATCCTCTGGCTCACCGAAGCGATTCCCCTCGCCATCACCGCCCTGCTCGTGCCAGCGGTCGCCGTCCTGACCGGGGTCTTCAGCGGGGATCCCACGGCCACCGTGACGAAGGCCTTTGCCGGGTTCGCTCACCCTCTTATTTTCCTCTTTCTCGGGGGGTTCGGAATTGCGGCTGCCCTGACTCGGCAGGGACTAAGCGGCTGGCTCGCAAACGGAATCCTGCGCCTCGCCAAGGGTCGGTTTTATCTTACCTGCATCGGGTTGTTTTTCGCCGCCACCTTCATCTCGATGTGGATCTCAAACACAGCCACCACCGCCCTCCTGTTCCCCGTGGCACTGGGACTCCTCGGCGATCTCCGCGAGAAGGCCGGGGCGCAGACCGCAGCGAAGGCAGCCCCCTTTGTTCTCCTCGGCCTGGCCTACTCCGCCAATATTGGCGGGATCGGGACCAAGATTGGCACCGGTCCCAACGCTATCGCCGCCGGGGAACTGGAAATCGGTTTTGCGGAATGGCTCAAGTTTGGAATTCCCTGCGTCGCAATTCTCTTTCCCTGCCTCATTGTCGTCCTCTTTCTCGTCCTCCGGCCCGGCAAAACCCCGGATCTGGGGCGGAATGCGGAACCCTTCGCCCTGACGGCCCCTCGGGTTCTCACCCTCACGATTTTTCTCCTTACCGTCGTAGGCTGGTTGTTCAGCAAACCCCTCTCCGGGGTGTTCAACGTGACTAAGAACTTTGACAGTATCATCGCGGTTTCATCGGTAGTTCTCTTGTCCGCCTTTGGCCTCGTGCGCTGGAGGGATATCGACCGCACCACTGACTGGAGCGTGATCATTCTCTTCGGAGGCGGTCTCACCCTCGGGACCATATTAAAACTGACCGGGGCCAGCAGCTTCCTCGCCGGGCACCTCAATCACCTCACCGCAGGGTGGCCTTTCATCCTCGTGGTTGGGGCGGTGGTGGTCTTCGTCATCTTCCTCACTGAGCTGACCTCCAATACCGCGACCACGGCCCTCTTTGTACCGGTCTTCTACCAGGTCGCCGTTGAGATGGGCGTGCCTCCTTCCCAGCTCGTTCTACCTCTCACCATCGCGGCGTCCTGCGCCTTCATGCTCCCCATCGCGACGCCCCCCAATGCGATCGTCTACGGTTCCGGCCAGGTCCCCCAGCGCATCATGATGCGCACTGGTCTCGTTCTCAATCTCTCCTTTGCCGTCATCCTGACCGCCCTCAGCACCGTTCTCTTCTGAGCGGACGGCCTCCTCCACTCAGGCCAGGATGTCCCGCACCACTCGTCCATGGACATCGGTCAGCAGGAAATCCCGTCCTGCGTAGCGATAGGTCAGCTCCTTGTGATCAATCCCCAGCTGGTGAAGGATCGTGGCGTGCAGGTCGTGGAAATGAACCCGGTTCTCCCGCGCATAGTATCCATACTCATCGGTGGCGCCATACTGGATCCCCGGCTTGATCCCTCCACCGGCGAGGAACATGGTGTTGGCGTGGGGATTGTGATCCCGGCCATCGCGCCCCTGGGCGACTGGCGTCCGACCAAATTCCCCACCCCACAGCACGAGCGTCTCATCGAGCAGGCCCCTCTGCTTGAGATCAGTGATCAACCCGGCCACCGGCTTGTCCATCTCACCGGCCAGGCGGGCATGCTCCTTGCGCAGGTTGCCGTGTGAGTCCCAGTAACGGTGGGTGACCTGGACAAAGCGCACCCCGGCCTCGCTGAAACGGCGCGCCATGAGGCACTGTTCCCCGAACTTCTTAGTGTTGTCCTGATCCAGTCCGTAGAGATTCTTCACCGCTTCCGGCTCTCCGGAGACATCCTGCACCCCGGGAGTTTCCATCTGCATCCGGAAGGCCAGTTCGTAGGAGGCGATCCGCGCTTCCAGTTCGGCATCGCCCGCACTCCTCGCAAGGTGATCTCCGTTCATGGCCTTGAGAAGATCCAGTTCCCGGCGTTGCAGGTTCCGGTTCTTAAGTGGACTGGCGATAAAGGGAACGGTCATGCCCCGTCCCTTACCACCGATCCGGGTCCCCTGGTAATGGGCAGGAAGGAAGGCTGAGGACCAAGCATTCGATCCTCCGTGACTTCCGCTCGGGTCAATCGTGATGAATCCGGGCAGGTTCTGGTTCTCTGTCCCGAGGCCGTAGTTGACCCAGGACCCCATCGCGGGGCGGGTAAAAGTATCCGAGCCGGTGTGCAACTCCAGCAGGGCACCTCCATGCCTCGAATTGGAACCATGGATCGACTTCACGATGCAAAGGTCATCCACGATGGAGGACAGGTGCGGCAGAATCTCGCTCACCTCAGCTCCACTCTGCCCGTGATGGGAGAATTTCCACGGCGAAGCCAGCAGGTTTCCCGTCTTGGCCGAGACGATCCTCGGTTTCTCAAAGGGCAGAGGCTTGTTGTCATCCTTCGTCAACTGCGGCTTGTGATCGAAGAGGTCCACCTGGGAAGGCCCCCCATGCATGAAGATGAAGATGACCCGCTTGGCTTTCGCCGGCGAGGGGGCAGGCCGGGGACTAAGCGCCGAGGCAGACCGGGCTTCCTGCGCCATGAGCCCCTGCAGGGCAAGCGCCCCGAATCCCGCCGAGGACGTCCGCAGCATCTCCCGCCGGTTCAACGGACGGGCCTGGCGGTTCTGGCAGAGGAAACTCATTTCCGGAATAAGCAAAGTATGCTCACCGGAACCCGGAATGTCAAAAGCACATGAATGCTACCTCCCTGGACTATCTGCCCCACGATCACACCTTTGCCCTTATTCAAGCGTAGACCCGGCCACGATACTACTCCATGTAGAGAAACTCGTTACTGGCCATGAGAACCCGGGCCACGCTGGCCCACGCCTCGACCTCTTCCGAACCCTCCTTCTGCGAGCTCTCCACCGACCCTGTGATCCGGGCCATCTCCT
>MDTA01084208.1_pt1 | contig 12133 bp, 12 predicted proteins | sample 811151 | NCBI WGS metagenome assembly MDTA01 (sample SAMN05326648, study PRJNA326480) | marine metagenome | isolation source: seawater | place: Indian Ocean: South | collected 2010
ATATTCAAATGGTAAAAGAAATAGGCAAGATTATCGGAAAAAAAAAGGAGATACACGTAGAGGCTTTTGGAGATAGTGCTGAAGAAATAATAAAAAATTCTCAAAGAATTAAAAAAAATTGTTCACAGTATAATCTTGTTTTTAAAATTCCCTTTTCTGAAGAAGGCGCAAAAGCTGCTAAGCATTTGATAAAAGAAAAATACTTAATTAATCTTCATTTAATTTTTTCTTTAGGGCAAGCGATTATAGCCTCATCCATAAAGTCAGACTATATTTGTCCTTTAATTGGAAGATTGGATGATATTGGGCATGATGCAGTTGATAATTTAAATAACATTATTAAATCTTATAAATTAAACGCTTCTAAGACACAAATAATGGGATCGAGTATTAGAAATTTGAAACACGTGCTAGATTGCTATCAAGTTGGAGTAAACGCTATAACAATTCCTATGAACGTCATTAAAGAGATGTTTAACCACCCATTAACAAGCACTGGATTTTTAAAATTTAAAAAAGATTTGAATCAGATGAGAAAAATCTCAAATATTGATTTTAATAAGAATTTAAAAGTTGATGAAAATTTCTCGCTACTCGAAACATTGGTAACCTTACAAAATTATAAAGGTGCGGCGGTAGCAGTGACAAAAAATGGAAAATTAAAAGGAATCTTTACCACTGGAGACCTTAATAGACTAATTAAAAGTAAAGGTAAATTTAGCTATGACGATAAAATTTCTAATTTTATTTCAAAAAAACCTTTCTCAGTTGATATAAGTGATAGAGTAGAAGTAATTACAGAACTTGTAAAAAAATACAATCTTGGTCAGTTTGTTGTTCTGGATCAAGATAAAGTTCTCGGTATCTTAGACGTAAAAGATATTCTTTAATAGTATTAAACAATTTTAAATATTTTATAATGTTAAGACAATTAGCAAGTGTTTTAAGGGCTAAGTGGTATTTTAGAAAACCAGAAAAAAAAAGAATTTTAGTATACGATAAGAAATCTGAATTAATATCTAAACTAATTTTCAATGAAAAAAATTTTATCGTTCTTGCCGTAAGATTTGAGGAGATAAATTTTTTTGTTTTACTACACACAATTTTAAGGTGTGGATTTTTAGATTTAAATTTTAATTATAAACTAAATTTTATTAGTTTTGTCTCACCGGAAATTATATTTTCTGATTTTACATTTAATCATTCTTTTTTTAAATTAAAAAATTTTTATCCAAGCGCAAAGTATGTTTGTGTGAATAGAACAATTACATATAATAATTTTTTTAATTCATATGAAGATTATTACAAAAAGAAAGGTAATCTTAAACTAAAAGCTGATCTATTGTTTGTATTAGGGAATTTATATAAAAAAAAATTTAGCAAATACATTGATAGTGAAATTATTTCTATTGGATCATTTAAAAACAATTTTTATAATGAAATTAATGAATCAGATAAAAAATATATTCTTTTCATTTCTGGAGCTTACGCAAGAAAAGATAATGAATATACAGAGTGGTATAAGAATGAAATAGAAAATGAAATAAAAATTGTTAAATCTCTTAGTAAATATTGTGAAAGAAAAAACTATTTATTTAAGATTTCTCTTAAAAGGGGAGATCAAGAAGATTTTTTTAAAAAAAAATATGGACCTGGAAATTGGACGTTTGTTTCGAATAGTTCACAAGAAAAGTCATATGAATTAATAAATCAGAGTTCTTTGATTGTGTATTGTATTTCTACTTTAGGACTAGAAGCTTTAATTAAAGGAAAAAAATGCATGGCGTTTCCGCATGAGGAATTTCCTGCCTCAGACCATTGTACCAAATTTGAAAAAAAAGGCCCTTTTTGGTCAGAAGAATTTAGTGATGAAATTTTAAATAGTTATTTAGACCAAATTTTACAATGTCCTCAAGATCAATGGGAAAAAACTGTAAAAGATAATATTGGTAGTTTGATTACTTTCGATCCAAGAAATTCAAAATTTTATAAAGCATTAAAAGAAAATAATATAGCAGTTGATCAGATTTATAATTACAAGTAGTATAAATTTCCTAGATTATGCAATTTAATATTCAAAAACTTAGAAACACTGGAATAATTAAGGTTAATAAATTCTTAGACTTAAAAGAATTAGAAACTTTCAAGAAAATTTTGTTAAAGCAATTGAACGCTCAAAACAAACGATCAGTATTAATGTCTAATAACTATAAGAACTTATTTATAAAAATACTAAAATTTAAAAAAAATAAATTCATTGATGATCTTAAATTTTTACAACTTGCAAAAAAAAAAAATCTTAGCAAATTAGCAGAAAATTATTTTGAAAAAAAAACTAAGCTTACTATGATTGACGGGTATTTAAGTAAAAAAAGTAAAAACAGCATTATACCTTGGCATTCAGATAAAGCCTATAAAGGAGAAATTTCTTCAGAGAGGCTTTCTGAACAAAATTTTTATAATCCTGATTACATATTTTTAAAGGTTTTTATTTATTTGACTGATGTAAGTCCAAATAATGGTTGCATGTCATATATTCCTAATACACATAAAATTTTATATTATGTTAGAGAAGGGATATTCAAAAAAAAATTAAGATATAGTCCTTACTGGTCACTTGATCAGCTATTAGATTTTTTAAAAATAAATGATAATTTTAATTACATTAGTGAAAGATTACAAAATTCAGAAATACTTGAAACATTTTTAGAAAATGCAAAAAAATTAGGAGATAATTTATCTTCAAATTATGATTATGATATGAAAGCAGGAGATGCAATAGTTTTTGATGAAGGTGGAATTCATAGGGGATCTAAACCCGTTACACATGACAGGTTAGTTTTGAGATACAATTATTGTATTGAAAATTAAATAAAAAATTTACTAAAAGTATTAAAAATGAATTATAGAACAGCAGTGATTTTATGTGGAGGTAAAGGTACTAGACTAGGGTTAATTGGTAGAAAATTACCAAAGACTTTGGTGAAAATTCAAAATTTTCCTATTATTTGGTACATTATAAATAGTTTAAAAAAAAACTCAATAAACCACTTTATTCTCCCTGTTGGATATAAGGGGAATAAGATTAAAAGATATTTTGAAAAAAATAATAATTTTGATGATTTAAAAATAGATATTATTTCTACAGGTGACGATACGCCAATTGCAAAAAGAATATTTAAAATTAAAAATAAAATTATTTCTAAAGATTTCTTACTTCTAAATGGAGACGCTATATTTGATTTTAATATCAAAAAAATTTTAAAAATGCATATAAAAAAAAAGATAGATATTACTTTCCTGGGCACAAAAGTTCAGCTTCCATTTGGGGTAGTAAAGTTTAGAAAAAAAAAAATTGTTGACTTTAAAAGAGATACAGAATTTGACACAATTTCTTACTCAAGAGAAAAAAGCTTCATATCAAAAATATACTCAGGAATATGTATTTTAAAAAAAAAAACTTTGAATCTAAACTTCAGAAACTACAAAAATTTTGAAAAAGAATTTTACCCTAAGCTAATAAAAAAATCTAACTCTGAGTTTAAAGATATTAAAGGACCATGGTTTTCAATTGATAATAATAAAGATATAATAAGCCTTAATTCAAAAAAAAATAATTTTAATTATAAGACTATAAATAAAATTAAAAAGAATTTTAAAAAATAATTAATGAATAAAATGCACTCCTTTTGGAAAAATAAAAAAGTTTTAATAACCGGTCATACTGGTTTCAAAGGAAGTTGGATGACATTGATCTTGAGCAATCTTGGAGCAAAAGTTTATGGATATGCATTAAACCCTATATCTAAACCAAACTTTTTTGATGGATTAAAATTATCGAGGTATTTAAAAAATGATACAAGGGGTAATATTAAAGATTTCAAAAGATTGAATAAAACAATTAAAAAAATTAAGCCATCAATTATTTTTCATATGGCAGCACAATCTAGTGTTCTAGTAAGTTATAAAAATCCTAGTGATACAATTTCAACTAATATTATAGGAACTACAAATCTTTTGCAGTCAATTAGAGAATGCAAAAGTGTTAAGGCGGTTGTAATCGTTACTACCGATAAAGTATATTTAAACTTAGAAAAAAAGAAAAAGTTTAAAGAGATTGATCATTTAGGAGGTTATGATGTTTACAGCGGAAGCAAAGCATCATGTGAAGTAATAACTCACAGTTATATCAATTCTTTTTTTAAAAATACAAAATGTAAAATAGCTACAGCTCGATCGGGTAATTGCATAGGAGGCGGTGATTGGACAAAAGATAGAATTGTTAAAGATTGTGCAGAGTCATTACTATTTAATAAAAAGATAACAATTAGAAGTCCCAAAGCATCTAGGCCTTGGCAACATGTAATTGAGCCTATTTTTGGATACTTAAAGCTAGCGAAGAAATTGTTTTTAAATAAGGGTTTTGAAGGTGCTTGGAATTTTGGTCCAAATAATCAAAATAATATGAAAGTTATTGAAGTAGTTAAATTTGGTAAAAAATTTTTAAAATCTAAGTCTAAAATAAATTTTACTAAAAAAAAATATTATGAGTCAGAACACCTATCTTTAGATAGTTCTAAAGCCAAAAAAAGACTTCAGTGGAAAACTAATTTAAAATCACACGAAGCACTTAAATTAAGTTTTATCTGGTATCAATTTTACTATAAAAACAAAAATAAAAAAAAATTGATTGAACTTACCTTTAAACAAATTAATGATTATAAAAAGAAAAATAAAATCTAATTTATGCCAAAAGTAAGATTATTTAAACCTTGGGTAGGTAAAGCAGAGCTTTCAAACATCAAAAAGGTTTTTTCGAATTCTTGGATTGGATATGGTCAAGAAGTAAACAAATTTGAAAAAAAATTCGCTAGTTTTATAGGAACAAAATATGCTGTCGCAGTAAACTCTGGAACAGCGGCATTGCATTTGGCATTATTGTGCAATAATTTTAAAAAAGATAAAGAAGTTTTAGTTCCAACTATCACATTTAGCGCTAGTGCCGCTTCAGCATTATATTGCGGTCTTAAACCCAAGTTTGTAGATATAAGAAAAGAGGATTTGACTATAGATTTTGAGGATTTAAAAAAAAAATACAATAAGAACTGCGTTGCTTTAATTTGTGTACACATGGGAGGTCATCCCGCTCAAATGGAAAAAATAAGACCATGGGCAAAAAAGAAAAAATTATTATTAATAGAAGATAGCGCCGAAAGTTGTGGCTCAACTTATAAAGGAAAAAAAATTGGAACGTGGTCAGATATTTCTTGTTTTAGTTTTGAGGAAAAAAAAATAATCACTACTGGTGATGGAGGAATGGTATGTTTAAATGATAGGAAAAAATACGAAAAAATTAAATCTTTAAGCTTTCATGGTTGGAATGTTGACCCATGGAAGAGACATCAAATGTTTTTTAAAAAAAAAAATAAGTTTTCGAAGTATTGGAAATATGAAATTGAAAACTTGGGATATAAATACAATATGAATGATCTTACCGCTGCTATAGGCTTAGCTCAATTAAAGAAAGTCAATTATTTTAATAAAAAAAGAAATTTGATTTTGAAAAGATATTTAAAAGGTATTCAAAAATTACATAATATAAAGCCAGTGTTTCCTCACGATATTAAAAATGGCTCTTACTGGCTTTTTTCTGTAAAAACAAAATTTAGGGACAATTTAATTAACTTTCTTAAGAAAAAAAATATTAGCACGGCAGTTCACTTTGTGCCTCTTCCATTTAATAAACTCTACAAAAAATATAATAAAAACTCTTATCGCAACACCAAAAAAATCTGGAAAGAGATAGTTTCTCTTCCATTTTTCCCAGATTTAGAAAATAATAAAATAGATTACGTAATTAAGTGTTTAAAGATATTTGATAAAAAAAATATATAAAAATGAAAACTTTAAAACTTGCAGATAATACAATAGATCAAAAAGATTATAAAGTAATGATTGATTTTCTTAAGAGAAGAAAATACTTAAATCAATCAAAAGTAACTAGAAAATTTGAACAAAGTTTTTCTAAGTTTATAAATTCAAAATATTCAGTTTTTGTAAATTCAGGATCCTCAGCTAATCTATTAATTGCTCAGTCTCTTTTAGAGGGTAAATTTTTAAAAAATAAAATTGCAGTATTACCAGCAGTTTCTTGGTCTACAACAGTAAGTCCATTTTTGCAATTAGGTTTTAAGGTAATTCTGTGTGACTGTGATAAAAACGATCTTGGTCTTTCGCCTGAACACTTAGAAAAAATTTGTAAAAAATATAATCCTGGTTTAGTGACAGTTGTAAATGTTTTAGGTCATAGCAATAACTTCAAAAAAATTTTTAAAATTCAAAAAAAATATAATTTCAAACTAGTAGAGGATAATTGTGAAAGTATGGGTAGTTATTTCCAAAATAAAAATTTAGGATCTTTCGGTATAGCCAGCTCACATTCCTTTTACTTTGGTCATCACATTTCTACAATTGAAGGGGGAATGGTTTCAACAAACGATAAAAAATTATATAATATCTTATTAGCTATCAGATCACATGGATGGGCTCGTGATGTTCAGAAATCTTATAAAAAACAATTAGAAAAAAGATATAAAGTAGATGAATTTAGTTCTTTGTATACATTTTATTATTCAGGATTAAATGTAAGATCTACAGATTTTAACGCTAATCTAGGCATTGAACAATTAAAAAAAATTAAAAAAATTTCTTTATTGAGGCATAGGAATTTTTATAGATATAGAAATAACTTAAAAAGTTTTTGGACACAAAATAGCGGACTTAAATTAACATCTAGTTTTGGTTATGCAACTTTTGCTAAAAATAGACTTGAGGTTTTTAAATTCTTAAAATCAAAAAAAATTCAGACTAGACCACTAATTTGTGGAAATATGGGCCAACAACCTTTTTGGCAAAAACATACTGTAAAAGGGAACACCCTTCCTAACGCAGAATTTATAAATAAATACGGCTTATATTTACCTAATCATGCAAACTTATCCTTTAAAGAAATTGATTATATTTGCAAAAACTTTCAATTGTCAGCTACCCCTATTTTTTTTAAATAAGTGTTAATTTCAGTTTGTATACCAACTTTCAATAGGCCTAAAAGTTTACTAAATTGTTTAAACTCCTTGGTGCTTCAAACAAATAAAAATTTTGAAGTATGCATTTCAGATAATTGCTCAGATAAAGACATTAAAAAACTTATAAAACCTTTTAGAAAAAAATTAAAAATTAAATTTAATAAAAATAAAAAAAACTTAGGTTTTGCATTAAATTTATTAAAAGTTTCAAATATGGCAACAGGAAAATTCGTGTGGTTTTTGGGAGATGATGATTTACTTGTCAAAGATGGAATAGAAAAACTTGCGAAAATAATAAAAAAAAATAAATCCTGTGATTTCTTTTGGGTTAATTCATTTTATTTAGATAAAAATTATCTGAAAAAATTTTCTTATCCCTTTAATACAAAAAATTTACCTAAAAGGATGCGATCACACTCAAATTTAAAACAAAGCAAAAAATTGAAATTTTTTGATCTAATTGATAGAAAAATTTCATTTGATTATCTGCTAGGTGTTTTTGTCTGCGTATTTAGGAGAGATAAATGGGTGGAAAATCAACACGTAATTGATAAAAAACTTATTAAAGACAACAGGATCTGGTCAAATTTTGAAAACACATGTTTTTTTATAAAAATATTTTGTGCAGCTTACTCAAAGTCCGATGCTTACTTTTGTGCAAAACCTTTGTCAGTAAGTTTACATGGAATAAGAGAGTGGAGTGATATTTATCCAATGGTTGAAATTGTAAGAATACCAGAAGCTTTAGATTATTATAGAAGTAAGGGATTAAGTTTTAGGAATTATGTAATAAATAAAAATTATGCGTTAAGAAATTTTTTTAACTATTTTGTAAAAATTTTTTTAAATGGAGATAAGATGGGAAGAAATTATGTCAGTTTTAGAAAACATTTTTTGTATAATTTAATTTACCCAAATGCATGGCTCTCAATTTTTTATTTCATTACAAGAAAGATAAAATCTTATATTTAAAAAATTAAATGATCAAAGATATTGTCATAACTCCACTTAAAATTATCTCAGATGAAAGGGGCAAGGTAATGCATATGATGAGAAATGACGATAAAATTTTTGAAAAATTTGGTGAAATATATTTTTCAACTATCCTTAAAGATGCAATAAAAGCTTGGCATTTACATAAAGAAAATACTCTTAACTATGTTTGCGTTAAAGGAAAAGTGAAACTCGTTCTATTTGATGATAGAAATGACAGCTCTTCTCAAGGAGAGTATCAAGAAATTATTTTATCTCCTAAGAATTATTCTCTAGTTACTATACCTCCATTTATTTGGAATGGTTTCAAAAGTTTAGATAATGAGGAGTCAATTATTGCAAATTGTTTAACAGGCCCACATAATGAAAAAGAAATGATAAGAAAAGATCCTTACGATAAAAATTTTAATTACGACTGGAAAAGATAAAAGTGTTGAAATGAAAACTTTACTTTTAGTAGCAGGAGGAAGAGGGGGATCTGATTTTTTTCAAGGATTATTGGACGGTCATACACAAATTTTATCTTTCCCCTTATATCTGAGAATTAACAGTAACTTTTTAGATATAATTTTTGAAGAAAACTCAAAAAAATTAGCTAAAAAATTTATTTACTATTATCCTGAATATTTTAATTCTAAGATAAATAAATTTGAAAGACATCATAGACTTGGTGTAAATAAGAATAAGTTCTTTAAAGTAAATAAGGAAAAATTTATACATAGTTTTGTAAAACTTTATAAATCAAATAAAATATCAAAATTTGAAAAATTAAAACTACTTCATATGGCATATGCAATTGCAAAAGGCGATAATTTAAAGAAAAAAAAAATCTTACTAATACATACTCACTTAGTAGATTGGACAAAAAAATTTATTAAAGAGGTAAGACCAAAAAATTTTGAAATAATTCATATTATAAGACACCCGTTAGCCTCTTTGAGTTCTCCAATAAAAAACTGGTTAAATTTTAAAAAAGGAATAAGTTTTTTTCCAAAAGATTTATATTTTCAGATTGATTTAGTTTTTAAAGGAATTTTTGATTTAATGAATTTAAGCAAAGTAAAAATTATTCAATACGAATATTTACACTGGAAACATAAAAAAGTTATGTATGATTTTTGTAAAATATATAAAATAAAATACGAAAATTGTTTAAAAGATTGTACAAAAAACGGCCTGCTATGGTGGGGTGATAGCGTTAGCAAAAAGTGGTTAACTGGTATCAACAATTCATTTAAAATTAATATTGATTTTAATTATTTTTATAAAAGAGACGTTCAATTTTTTGAAAATATTAATAAAAATATTATTACTAGTTATCGTTATAATAATTTTTTTAAAAAAAAAAAAATTTATTTTAATTTCCTTCCAATGAAATGTGAGCTTTTAGTTTGGAAAAACACATTTAAACACTTAATATTAGGATTTCGATGGAAGCATTTTATTTCAATACCTTTCTTTTATGCTCTAAGAATTATCACTATCAATAAATTTATGGTTTCAAAACAAAAATTACCATATTCAATAGGTTCTTAAATTTTAAAGGATATTCATGAAAGTAATTATTCTATGCGGAGGTATCGGATCAAGACTTGCAGAGGAAACAAAACTAATACCAAAACCAATGGTTAAAATAGGCAAAGTTCCTATTGTTAAACATATTATTAATTATTTTAAAAGTTATGGATTTAATGATTTTATATTAGCCACAGGTTATAAATGTAAAATCATCGAAAAATATTTTAAATATGAAAAAAGTGTTAAATGCATTTTCACAGGAAAAAATACTTTAACAGGCGGAAGAGTATTAAGATTGAAAAAGTATTTCAAAAAAAATGAAGATTTTCTTCTTACATATGGTGATGGTTTAACTAATCAAAATTTAAAGCGGTTAATTAAATTTCATAAAAAACACAAAAAAATTGCAACACTTACAGCTGTAATGCCACCTTCAAGATTTGGGGTGCTGAAAATTAGAGGTAATAGTGTTGGATCATTTATGGAAAAACCTCAGTTAAAAAATAATTGGATCAATGGTGGATATTTTATCTTTAATTCGAAAATTTTTGATTTTATTGCTGGAGATCAAACTATGCTTGAAAGAGAACCTTTTTGGAAATTAACAAAAAAAAAACAACTCATGGCCTTTAAACATTTTGGTTTTTGGCAGTGCATGGATACAATGAGAGATAAAAAAGTTTTAGATAAATTAATTCTGACACAAAAAGCCCCTTGGATAAAAATAAAAAAAAATCGAAATTATTAGTAATAGGTGGCACTGGCTTTATTGGTTACCATCTTTGTAAACGAGCTGTTAGATTGGGGTGGAGTGTTACCTCATTTTCTCTAAATAAACCAAAAAAATATAGAAAATTATCAAAAGTAAAATATTGCATTGGAAATATAACTTTTAAAAAATCTTTAAAAAAAATTGATAAAAATTTCGATTTCGTAGTTAATCTAGGTGGATACGTAAATCACATAAACAAGAATGAAAATTTAAAAACTCATTTTATTGGATGTAAAAACTTAGTAAAAATTTTCTCTAAAAGAAAAATCAAATGTTTTTTACATATAGGAAGTGGAGCAGAATACGAAAATATTAAATCTCCACATGGTGAACAGTCAATTTGTAATCCAAAATCGATTTATGGAAGACCTAAATTTTTAGCTACAAAATATTTACTTGAAAAATTTAAAGAAAAAAACTTTCCTTGCTGTATCGTAAGACTCTACCAAGTATTTGGAAAAAAACAGGATACTAATAGGATAATACCTTTTATTATAAGATCATGTTTTTTAAATAAAAATTTTCCGTGTTCAAATGGAAATCAAAGAAGAGATTTTATTGAAGTAAATGAAGTAGTAACATTGTTTATAAAAATTTTAAATAAAAAAAAAATTTTAGGACAAATCATTAATATTGGATCTGGTGAATTAATAAAGATTAAATCTTTAATAAAAAAAATCAGAAAGATAATAAAAAAAGGCAATCCTCAGTTTGGTAAAATAAAACTTAGAAAAGAAGAAGCTAGAGATTTTTATCCAAATATAAAAAAATCTATAAGACTTTTAAATTGGAAGCCAAAAAAAAATTTCAATAAAAATTTAATCTCATTAATTAATTCAGAAAAAAAGCTAATAAAAAAATTAAATTTTAGATAATGCAAAAAAAAGAAAATTTAATAAGCGTTATAGTAAATTGCTATAACGGGGAAAAATTTTTAAAGAATTGTATAAATAGTATATTAAACCAAACATATAAGAATTTTGAAATTATTTTCCTGGATAATAACTCTTCTGATCAAAGTGTTAAAATAATTAAAGAATTTGCTAGTCCAAAGATTAAACTTTTTCAAAATCAAAATTATTTAAAATTATATGAAGCCAGAAATTTAGCGATAAAAAAATCAGAGGGAAACTTTATAACTTTTTTAGACACAGATGATTGGTGGGATAAAGACAAATTACAAAAGCAACTTGATGAATTTTTATTAAATAGAGAGATAAGTTTTACTTATTCTAATTTTTTTAATTTTTTTCAGAAAAAAGAGAACATGAAATTAGCACACAATTCTGTATTACCTTCAGGAGATATTACTCAAGACTCTTTAAATAAGTATAAAATTGGTATTTTAACTACAATGATAAGAAGAGAGGTTTTTGATAGTTTTAAATTTAATTCTAAATATGAAATTATAGGAGATTTTGATTTTTTTATTAAAATAAGCCAAAAATATTTAGCTAAAGGAATAAATCAACCTTTAGCTTATTACAGGATACATGACAAAAATTTAAGCAAAGAAAAAAGTAAACTTTATATTAAAGAATTAGAGCAATGGTTGCTTGAAAATAAGAAAGAATTTAATATAAAAGGTTACTCATTAAAGAAACAAAAAATTCTTCTTTTAAAATTAAAGATAAAAGAATTTTTAAAAAAATTTAACTTATATTTTTAGATAAGTTGAATATATAATATTTTTTAGGGCGTGTAGTTCAGTGGTAGAACGCTTCGTTGACATCGAAGAGGCCATAAGTTCAATTCTTATCACGCC
>MDTA01068414.1_pt1 | contig 12132 bp, 10 predicted proteins | sample 811151 | NCBI WGS metagenome assembly MDTA01 (sample SAMN05326648, study PRJNA326480) | marine metagenome | isolation source: seawater | place: Indian Ocean: South | collected 2010
CAGCGCTGAAAGGCTTGACTTCCGAGTTCGGAATGGGATCGGGTATAACACTTTCGCAATAATCACCAGGCATGTTTAATTACAAAATAAACCCAAAAATGTAAAGATTAATATTAGCTTTATATAATATATATTTTCCATTATTTTGTAAGTATTGGAGTAATTAACTAATTATTTTAGGCAAATTTGTTTAATATTTGAATCCTGTACATACTTCTTTTTACCTTATTTGAAAATCTATTTCTTGCATGAAAATATTTTTCATTATTCAGAATAAGTATCATCTTTGAAGAAAGAGGAAATTCAAATACACATCCTCTACTTTCCGCTATATCTCTAATCTTTTTTAAAATCTTTAATGACTCCTCAAAAGAAAAATTTTCAAATTTCATTTTATATTCCCATTTTATATCTTTAGTCATTTTTTTTAATGGTAAAAACATGTCTAAAGTCCAATGATTGTTTATTTTTCTAAGACAATATTTTTTGAATGTAATTTCATCTTTGTTATTTACTTTAATAAATTTTTTGTGTGTACCATTATAATTATAATATTCTAATTTATTTTCTTTTAATATTTTTATATAATTTTTTGAAAGTCTTTTAATTATCTCTTTTGTTGAAGAAACTTTAAATTTACCCTCTTTATTTTTAGGCCAATTTTCAATGTAAAACAAAATAAATTTTGGTATCTTTTTATACTTCACACATGAAACACCATCAGTATGCAAGCCAATTGCTTGTTGTGAAGATTCTGTAAATTTTAAGTATGGTTTACCATTATAGTCTAATGAATTACCCAAAGATTTTGATAATTTAATAAAATCATTAAAATGATTTTTTTTACAAAAGTTTTTAATAATAATTATTTTATTTGAAAGAAAAAATTTTTTTGAAATTTTCAAATTTTTTTTTTTAAGATCAATAATTCTCAAATTTTTTTTAAAATCTTTTACCAAAACTTCAGGTTTTGAAATTTTATTTTTTTGTTTAATCATTTTAAAATTATTTTTAAGTTATCTTTAACAAATTTAAGTTTAAACACTTTTCTTAACTAAGTAAAAAAGTTTTTGTCGATCAAAATTATTTGGATCAATTTTTGTTTCGTCTTGTTTAAACAAATCCTTAAAATTTTCAATATTTTTATAAGTGTTAACCCTTTTTGAAATATATTTATTTAAATTTAAAATACTCATTGGCATGTATCTGTGAAAATAATATTTTAAAAATAATTTAATTGATTGAAAAATTGATCTTTTAGACAAGGTTATTTTTCCGAAAGAACCTGAAGAGATAGTATGAAAGTTATTTTTTTTTAAGATGTCTCCAAGTGTATTTTCATCAAAAAAATATAGATGGCCTACATCGTCATTTGTTCTCGAGTTAAAATAATTTTTATTACAAAGAGGCACATCTATCCATAAATAACCATTTTTATTTAATTTTTTATTAATTTTTTTTAAAAGATATGAAGGATTTTCTACATGTTCAAGAACTTGTGATATTGTAATTAAATCATAATGATTATCTTTTAAATTATTGCTTACATTTTCAAAAACATCGTTAATAATATTCAATTGAAAAAAATTTAAAGCTTTTAATTTAGTTTTATCTGGTTCAATTCCTATTGAGTTCCAATTAGTAAGATCTTTGATCTGAAGTAATGTTCTTCCATTTCCGGCCCCGATATCAATCATATTCAACTTTTCTTTGATGTTTAATTTTGTTTTTTCAATTATAAAACGCAAATTTGTATCAAAATTTTGATAGTATTTTTTAAAACCACTTTCTTTAGAGTAATCAAATAAAAGTTTAGTATTAATATTGTTATAAAATGACTTCAATTTTTCATTACTCGGTATATTGTCTGCTTGTTTAAGTTTGCAGATCTTGCAAATTAAGATTTTTTTTATATTTAATCTTCTACCATGATAATAATTATCGTGAATAGCAAACTCATTTCTTCCGCAATTGGGACAAGGCAGATTTTTTTTCATTAATTTGATATTTTAATAATTATTGATAGATAAATTATTTATTATATCAAGCTATAATTGGTAATTTGTTTTAATTAAACTTAATATTTTATCTATAATTTACTGAAATTAAAATTTTATAAATTAAATTTTTTTTTAATAAAGAAATTAATTTTTAATTAAATTGTTGATAATTATCTTTTGAAGTTTTGAAATATGAATAGGATCATTTGGTATTTCAAAATTAACATTTTGAGAACAAAAAACGTATCCTTTAGAATCATGCATACCATTTTTAATAGCAACAAATACTATCTGACTTGCAAAGTTTAATTCTAATTTATTGTCTACTGATAGGACATCATCTTTCTTTACCTCATTAGGATAAGTTAAAGTTAAGAATAGACTTTTTCTTCTTTCTTCAATTTCATTAAATATATTCAAATTATTACTTTTACACTTAATATTTTGGAGAATATTTTTTGCAGATTTTAAATCCTCATCTGTTTCAAATATAATTTCAAAATCTCTAGTCATTCTAGGTAATATTTTTAAATATTTTATACCTATTTTTTTTAAAAAAAGATTATGATTTTTCAATCGATAATAAAACTTTGCTTTATTATATGGTACCTGTCTTAATCCAGTTGCAATAAGTAACTTGTGACTAGGTTTATAAAAATTTAAATAATCCCCAATTATATGATCATAGATAGCAAGCATATCCTCTATTGGATCTGAGGATGAATCTATGTACCATTTTGGATTTTTAGGAAGATCTTTCAAGTGCTTAGTGTTATAAAAATAATGATGTTGAATGTGTGCTCCTGCATTAAAAAAAACTGACGAAAAATTTGGTTTCTTTTTCTTAAGGAGATGCAAGTGGGTCAAATGTATTAGATAATCTAAAACTAGCGATTTTTTCCAAGGTTTTACAAATGATGACAAAATTAGTTTAAAGAGAAAAGGTGTTTGTTTTAAATTAATAGTTTTAAGGACAATTTCAATAATAGTTATTATTGATGAAAAAGTTAATCCACCAGATGCATTATCATTAACTGTTTGTCTTAACATTGAGCTAAGTCTTTTGGAAAAGCCAGATTTATCTGAACGAGTATTTGTCCACGGATCTGAGATAAAATAAGCTGGTTTTTTCAATCTATTTTCCGCATTCATTGGCGAAATAGCACCGACTGATAAACCCTCATCCTCTAAAATTTCAAATATTTGTTTTTTATCTGGATGATTTATTATATCTCCTAGTCTAAAAATTTTATGTTCTTTAAAATTTTTACCAAGATAAATTGATGGCCATTGAATCCACGGCTCAAGATTTTTATATTCATTTTCAGAGTTAGTTAGAAAATATTTATATTCGTTGAATATTAATTTAAGATTTTTAAATTTATTATTTGATCTTGAAATGTATTTTTCAACAATTTCAAAATTTATTTCATTAAGTTGAATAAAAAATAAATTGGAATTCATATTTAGTAAAAAAAATTATTAAAGTTAAAAATATTATATTAATATTATGATTGTAATTATCAATTGACAATTAATTTTTAGTTAATTTCCTGCTTATAATTAAAAATGGAAAATAAATAAACAAAATAATATTTAACCAATTATTAAATACATTTCCTGTTGGTATAAATGGCCAAAGGTATATAGCTAGTCCAGAGAGTAAACAAATTTCAAAATCTGTAAAATAATTATTTCCTTTTAATTTAAAATATACATGTTTTATTAAATGCTTAAGAAAATATATTAGAATTATAAGTATAAATAATAAGCCAATTATCCCCGTTTCAGTCAAAATTTGTAAATAACTATTGTGAGGGTGTGTTGAACAAGAAAGAGCACTTACATAATTTTTATCATCACAATAAAATCTAAAATTTTTAATTCCTATTCCAAAAATTTTATTATCAAGAAACATTTTATAAGCTGAAATATATTGCTCTGTATGTTGTCTTGTAAAAATATAAACTCCTTGATCTTTATTATCTTCACTTTTGGTTAAGTTCATCTGATTTAAAGTATTATCAATAATTCTCTCCTTAGCTGTAGAATTAAAAAAAGTGATAATTATGATCAAAATTAAACTTATCAATAAAGTTAAAAGTCTCAATTTAAATAATTTTTTTGAGAATATAATAATAAAAATCGCTGAAAGGTTAATATAAAAAAAAGCAGTTCTATCTCCACTCAAAAAAATTAATACTTCTGACAAAATAAAAATTAAAATTAAAAATAAAAATAATTTACTTTTTCTAGTTAAGAGGATTGTAGATAAACCAAAAAAAATTGGCCACATTCTACTTAAGTAACTACCTAAAATTTGTTTTTCACCAAAAAAACTAGACACTCTTGATGAATCTGGAGTTTTAATTCCAAAAATATTTTCACCAGTGAAATATTGGTAATATCCATCAATTGTCAAAATTGTAAAACATAAAAAAATACAATAAAAAAAATATTTTATAAATTTGTTGTCTGTATTTATAAAAGTAATTATTGCTATTACAAAAATACCAAACCTTATAAAGAAAAAAGAAATCTTTAAACTATCTATATGAAAATTATTAATAAGTGAATTAACAACCAAATATCCCCAAAAAATCAAAAAGAAATAAAAATATTTATTTTTAAAAGAAGAAAAATTTTTATTTTTTAAACAATAAATTAAAAATAATATACAAATCAATGAAAATGACAAATCACTCAAAAGTGGTCCGGTGATGAGGAAGACTGGTAACAATACAAATAAATAAACTGGTAAATGGAAAAAGATAAGTTTATCTATGTAAGAACTAAAGATCATTTATTAAATATTTTAAAAATTATTTTAAATCTCAAAATTGTAATAAGTTTAATTATAGTTTTATCACACTAATGCGTTTTAAAAATTTAAAAAGTAAACTGTCTATTTTTATGAATTTTAGTATAAGTTTAAGTTAACTAACATGCCAATCAATATTTTAATTTATATCTTAGTAAGTTTTTTAATAATTTTTTTGTCAGCAAAATCTTCATATAAATTAAATTTAGTAGATTTACCTAACAAACGAAAAATGCATTCTTCACCTACAGCATTTACTGGGGGTTTGGCAATAAGTCTCTCGTATTTATTTGCACTTCAATTGTTTGATGGAACTGGTGAGAATTTAAACCTAATAATTTCAATGGCATTTTTAATTACAATTATTGGTTTTATTGATGACCTGTATCAATTAAATTTTGGTGGAAAATTAAGTCTTCAAATAATTCCTATTTTTTATTTAATTGTTATAGAAAATTTAAAACTAACAAACATAGGTGACTATGACTATTTCGTAATAAATTTGGGAGCTTTTGCTATACCCTTTTCACTTTTATGTTCGTTATTGCTAATTAATTCTTTCAATTATTTTGATGGTATGGATGGAACTTTAGTTTTTTCTACAATTTCTGTAATATTTATTTTACTTTTTCTTAATGATGATTTTGAAATCAAATTTTATTTGATGTTGATTATAATACCATTGGTAATTTTTTTATTTTTCAACTTTTCTATATTTAAAATGCCTAAATTATTTTTAGGTGATGGAGGAAGTTTATTAATAGGGTTTATAATATCTTTTTCTTTGATTTATTTTGCCAAAATTAAGATTGCTCATCCAATCTTGTTAGCTTGGTCGGTTTCAATATTTGTATACGAATTTTTATCTATAAATATTATAAGATTAAAAAGAAATAAAAATCTTTTTGAACCAGGAAAAGATCACTTACATCATGTTTTATTTAAAAAATATAATTCTATTCTTTTTGTAAATTTGTTTATATTTTTATTAAATATACTGTTTTTTATTATGGGCTACTTAAGCTATTATTTGTATAAACCTTTGAGTTCTCTAATTTTATTTTTATTATTTTTTTTCACTTATTTTATTTTTCGAGATAAGTATGCATCAAAAAAAAAATAGAAAATGATTAGATTCTAATTAATATAATTTTAGTTTTTAATTGTTTTTAATAATTCATCATAAATTAATAAATGTTTTTTAATTACTTTATCAATATTAAATTCACTAATTGCCAATTTTCTTCCAGCTTTTCCCATCAAAATTCTTTCTTTTGGATTTAAAATTAACCACTCAATAGCATCAGCTAGTTTTTTTGAGTCATTTAATGGGACTAGCAAACCTGACACATTTGGAATAATTGCATCTCTACAACCTGGAACATCAGTAGTCACAATAGCTCTGCAAGCAGCCGCAGCTTCAATTAGCGATTTTGGTAAACCTTCTCTATAAGACGGTAAACAGACAATATGTGACTTTTTATAGAGTTCTTTTATATTTTGATGATATCCCAAAACTTCTATGTTTTTATTGTCCTTAAGTTTATTTAATTCTTGTAAAGACAATGAACTTGGATTTTTTTTATCAATATCTCCCGCTAAAATAAATCTTGCAATAATACCTTTTTTTTTCAACAATTCTGCGGCTAAAACAAATTCATAAACACCTTTATCTTTTAACAAACGTGCAGCAAAACAAACTGTAGGAATTCCTTCAGTTTCATTTAACTGCGTAAACTCTTCAATCTTTACACCGGAACCTTTTATTAATTTAATTTTGTTTGAATTTAAAACCCCCCATCTAACTAATACATTAGAATCCTCTTCATTCTGAAAGATCACATATTGATTACGATGATTTAACGCAAATTTATAAATCGGGTAAAGAAATAAACGTATTAATTTACTTTTAAAATTTTTATGTATAAATAAACTTCCAAGGCCAGAAACAGCGGAGACTACGCATTTAACGTTGGTTAAGCGAGCAATAATTCCACCATATAAATATGGTTTAATGGTTACCAAATGTAAAATATCAGGTCTTACTTTTCTAAAAAGCTTCCAAATGAAGTACATGGATTTAATATCTTGCAGAAAATTTGTTCCTCCCCTTTGAATTGGTAAGTGTAAATAATCAATGCCTAAATCATTAAGTATCTTCAAATCTGCATCCAATTCTCCAAAGACAACTTTTAGTTCGTAACCCATATCTTTAGATGCTACAGCAATTTCTAGTCTATGAGATATAAAGAAACTTAAATGGCTAACTAAAATTAAAAGTTTTTTTTTCATTCCTGTAAATTATTTAACTATCTTAAGTAATTATGGTCAAATTAAAATAAATTTAATGAAAGATTTTATTAGTAATTACAATGAAATTAGTAATATAAAAATATAATATGATTTAAAAAAAATAAATTTAAAATTTAGATTTTTTAAATCCAATAACAGTCCAATATGGAACAGATTTTTTGAATTTTATTTTTTCTAATCCTGCATCTTTCATCATTTTATAGATTTCTTTTTTAGAGTATCTTTTTTCCGTAGGTGTACCAAATCGATCTCTGGAATCAGTCCGCATTACGTAAAAACTTAGATTTCTATAAAAATGAAGTGGAAAATTTTTAAAATTTAAACCACATTTTTCAACCAATAATGAAAATTTTGAAAACGGATAATAAATAAAAATTGCTATTAAATCACAAATTAAAAAATTTAAAAATTTTGGTAATCTTGAAATTACAATTCTTATGTAATTAGAAACAATCCAAATCCATCTGAACCAAAAAGGCCTGTTATCTAAAGAATAATAAATGTACATTAATATTGGAGCACTCGGTTTTAATAATTTTGTACAAGATTTTATTGCTGATCTTGCATCTGGGACATAATGCAAGACACCAAGTAAATATCCAAAATCTTGACTATTATTTTTTAGCCCACTGTTATCTAGAGATCTTCGATGATATTTGACATTAGTAAATTTTTTTAACTTTTTTTTTGCTACATTTATTGCATTAGATGGATCAACACAGTGAAGTTTTTTTACTTTTGGTGCAACAAATTGAGCCCATCTTCCAGTACCACAACCCATATCAAATCCTTCTGCAGATTTTGATAATTTATTCATAGGAAATATTGAAAAATAACTTTTAAAAATTTTTATTGCCTCTTTATTATCCATACCGGACTGATCGTAACGTACCCATTGATCGCTAAAACTTTGTACTGTTTTTTTATCCAAATTTTTCATAAAAAAATTTATATATTTTAATGAATGATTATAATCTCAAATTAATTTTTTCTGATTTAAAAATATATTTTAAATCGTAAATTATGTAATTGTTCTTACATAATTTAAAAATATTATCTATACCCATTTTTTTAAATTTGTCATGAGCAACAGCAATTATAATTCCATCATAATTTTCTTCTTTTAAACTTGAAACTGTATTAACTCCGTACGATTTTTTAATATCATCATTATTTACCCATGGGTCAAAGAGATCAATTTCACAATCAAATTTTTTTAAACTTTCAAAAACACTTTTAACTCCAGAATTCCGAATATCTGCACAATTTTCTTTGAAAGTTAAACCCATTATCAAAATTTTTGAACCTTCTATTTTGATTGATTTTTTTTTAAAAGCCTCAACTAATTGCATTGCAACATGATATCCCATTTTATCATTTAACTCTCTTCCAGCTAAAATAATCTTTGGATGATAACCAATACTTTCAGCTTTATAAGTGAGATAGTACGGGTCAACTCCAATACAATGCCCACCAACCAAACCAGGCTTAAAGGGTAAAAAATTCCATTTACTTGCAGCGGCATCTAGTACTGCTTGAGTATCTAGATCCATTTTACTAAAGAATATTGATAACTCATTAATTAATGCAATGTTAAGATCTCTTTGAGTATTTTCAATTACTTTTGCAGCCTCTGCAACCTTAATGCTAGGAGCTTTATGAGTACCAACGTTAACTATCTCATTATATAAATCGTCAACAACTACTGCTATTTCAGGATTGGATCCTGAAGTAATTTTTTTTATATTTGAAACAGTATGTTCTTTATCTCCTGGGTTCATCCTCTCGGGACTATAACCACAAAAAAAATCTTTGTTGAATTTTAAACCTGAAAATTTTTCAAGCTCTGGAACGCACTTATCTTCTATACAACCAGGATAAACTGTTGACTCATAAATAATTAAATCCCCTTTTTTAATTATATTTCCAACAATTTTGCTAGCTTGAAATAATGGACCAAGATCTGGTTTTTTGAATTCATTTATTGGTGTTGGAACTGTTATGATAAAACAATTAGATGATTTTAAATCATTTTCATTATTTGTAAATTTCAATCGTCTTAAATTTTTAAGTTCTTGAGATGTTGTCTCTAAATTTTTATCTATCCCAGAATTTAAATCTTTGATTCTTTTTTCGTCAATATCGAACCCAACAACAACCCTTTTTTTTTGGAACTCCAATGCAAGTGGTAAACCAACATATCCAAGGCCTATCACAGCTAATTTTAAATCTTTTGTTCCACTTTTCATAATTTATAATAATCTTTGTACCATTTGACGAATTTAGATACTCCTTCGTTAACAGTAATTGATGGTTTATAGCCAAGTTCCTCTTTTAAATTACTGACATTTGCATAAGTATCTGGAACATCTCCAGGTTGTAAATCTAAAAAATTAATTTTTGCTTTTTTATTAAGAGCATTTTCTAAAGCTTTAATATAATCCATTAATTTGACAGGATTATTATTTCCAATATTGTATATCTTCCAAGGAGCTAAACTTGTTGCAGGATCAGGGTTATTACTGTTCCAATCTAAGTTTTTTATTGCAGTATTATCTATGCTCTTAATTATACCTGAAACGATATCATCAATAAAAGTAAAGTCTCTAGTGTGTTTTCCATTATTATAAACATCAATTGGTTTTCCTTCAATAATAGCCTTAGTAAATTTGAACAGAGCCATATCAGGTCTTCCCCAAGGTCCATAGACCGTAAAAAATCTAAGTCCTGTTGTTGGCAGATTATAAAGATGACTATAAGCATGTGCCATTAATTCATTGGATTTCTTTGTTGCTGCATAAACTGAAAGAGGGTGGCTTGCACTATCATGTTCTGAAAAAGGCATTTTTGTATTAGCACCATATACACTTGATGTGCTAGCATATACTAGATGTTCAACATTGTTTATTTTGCAACTTTCTAAAATATTTGAAAATCCCAATATATTACTGTTAATATATGCTAGTGGATTTTCCATAGAATAGCGTACACCAGCTTGTGCAGCTAAATTTACTACTTTTTTAGCTTTGTTTTCATTAAATACTTTTTTTATTTTCTTTTTGTCCGTCAGATCAATTTTATGATGCTTATATTTATAGTTCGGATTTTCTAATAGTTGTTTAATTCTGTCCTCTTTTATTTTGGGGTCATAATAATTATTGTGGTTATCTATACCTATGATTTCATCTCCTCTTTCTAAGAGTTTTAAGCATAAAGAAAATCCAATAAACCCCGCTGAACCTGTTACAATGATTTTCATACAAACATCTATATTTTAATTATTAAGTTATTCAAGAGTCTAATATGATTTTTTATGATGACATCAAGCTATTTTTTTTTAATTAACTTAGACTTTAAGTCAATTTGTTTGATTTTTAAAATAAAGTTATATCCATAAGTTTTAAAAATTTCATATGACAAACCTATTACATAAAATAAAACTAATGAAAATTTGTATCTAGCAGCAGTTCCAAAGTTAAAAACTACAAGTCCATAAGTTGCTAATGAAATAATAAAAAAGAAAAGCCATTTGTTTGTTATAAATTTATCTTTTGAATATGCTTTGAATGTAAAAATAATTAAAAATAATAAAATCAAAATATTTTCAAATGACTGTATAAGTTGAAATGAATTTTCTGTTTGCCATGGAAAAGGTTTCATTAGAAAATAAGGAAAACTTATAAGACTATTGACAAATAAACTTAATAATCCATCTATTGATTTATATAAATTTGCATTTCCACCATTCTCAACAAAAAAACCAATTCTATATCTATTTAATGCAAATAAATAATTATCTAGGTAATAAATAAAACAAAGAGCGAACAAACTAATTAAAAAATATCTAAATTTATAAAAAAAACTTTTCTTTTCAAAAATTAAAAAAATTGAAAAAAATATAATCATTAAAAAAAAGTTTTGAAATTTTAAAAAATACAATGGTGATGATACTATAATCGATCTAAAATACTTCTTGTCCACAAAAAGAATTGCACTAACTATCATTAATACAAATACTAATAAGTCTCTCAAAGCTAAAGAACTATACAAAAGTAAACTCGGATAGAATAGAATAAAAAAGAGAGGCATTCCCTTTAAAAATTTTTTATAATATAACCAAATAAATAATACTAAGAATAAAAATCTATTAAAAAATCCAAAACTGTTAACGCTTTCAATAAAAGGAACTGGCAAAATTGATAGAAACCATCCTGTTATTAAGGGTTTTTGATAATTAACAAAAGGGCAATCTTGTAGATCAGGACAATTTTGACTCAAATAGTTACCAAATAAGTTTCCATCTCTTATTGACTGCAACATAGCTGTATATTGTACTTGGTCATTCATATATCCAAATGGTAAAAAAAAATTGTTCAAAAAAAAAGGTGTGAACGAAAACAACACAAGTGTTAACGAGACCCAATTAGGAATTATATTTACTCGCCAAGCAATAATTGCTGTAAAAACACACATAAGCACATTAGGGACATCAAAATACCAAGTCATAGTTTATATGTATCTTATAAATAAATTCTGTTTGTTTTTAAATTTTAAAATAATTTTTTTACTTCAGTGGGTATTGAGATGAAGTCTTATTATCTCTTTTGTATAAACCCTTTTTTATTAAAAAATAAGCAATAATTCTATAAATTAAAAAATAAAAAAAAATTAAAATACCAATAATAAAATTTTCTTTACTCAAAAAAGAAAAATGCCAAACTACGATTAATGAGCACAAACCCATTAGATAATAAAAAACTCTAAATCGGTCCAAATTATAAATATGTCTGACTAAAATTTTAATATTATGTCTTTTCAGCATACAAATTTCAAGAGTACGCAAAACTGGAAAAGCTAAGACCGTTATGATTACTGGAAATATTATATAATCAGTATCAACAAATAGTAAAAGTGGAAAAATACATTTTGTTACAGATATTATAAAGAAAGATAATATGTTTATTCTGCTTCTTAAATTATTGTGAATAAAAAAAAATA
>MDTA01180530.1_pt1 | contig 12130 bp, 11 predicted proteins | sample 811151 | NCBI WGS metagenome assembly MDTA01 (sample SAMN05326648, study PRJNA326480) | marine metagenome | isolation source: seawater | place: Indian Ocean: South | collected 2010
CAATGTATAATCCTGAAATATGCATCGATTTTTTGAACCTGTAATTATGCCAGTTCTTGAGGAACTTATATTAATCAAAGGTAAAATTGTAATTACCGAGGTCGGTATTGACGCCTTAGATAATACTTTAAAAATTGCAAGTAAGTTTCAAGATAAAGTTTTACTAAATTTAGTTGATCCTTATCCTGCAAAAATACCAGATGAAATCCTTAAAGATTTTAATAATTATAAATACTATGATGATTTAAGTCTGAATGTTTTGAATAAAGAAATTACAAGCTCTGATGTAATATTGTTAGATGGGGATCACAATTACTACACAATGTACAATGAATTAGAGTTAATAAATTCATTTAATAAATTTCCATTAATAATGATGCATGATGTAAATTGGCCATATGCTAGAAGAGATCTCTATTATCATCCTGAAAACATTCCAGATGAAAACAAGCATCCCCATACTCTCGAAGGACTAAATCCTGAAAATAATATGCCTATTCAGTTCGGAGGATATAATGAAGGGTTATGGAATTCAATTGATAGTGGTAAGCCAAAAATGGGAGTGCTAACAGCGATAGAGGATTTTGTTAAAAGAAATGATAAACTAGATTTTTTTCAAATTCCTATTTGGAATGGTTTAGGTTTCGTCTATGAAAAAAATAGTGCAGAAGAAGGAGTAATAAATAAATATAAGTTAAATGAAATTTCAAAATTACTTATGGAAAAAGTAGAATTTGATAGAGTTAAATTTGATTATTGGCTAAGAAATGCTCTTCATAAAATTAACAAAACATAGATGTGCGACAAAAATACTATCCCAGAATTCCAAGATATTGCTTAGAATAATTCTAAACTATGCAGATATATTACTAATATGTAACAATAATCTCTCAATTTTATTGACTATTTATATACTTAATTTAACAAGAACTTTGAACAGAAAAATATAACGCTTATAGATTATGGATAAAAGCAGCTCAATTAAATTAATACATTCTGGCACTCCAGATGATTTTATAAATGTTCTTACGGAGGAAGTAAAAAATCATTCAGCAGTGAATCACGAATACCTTAAACGTCTAGGAAATGGGGATTTTAAAAATAACTATGAAGCTCTTAGAGATTACGCGCATCAATACTCTTTTTATTCAATGTGGTTTCCTGAATATATAAGATCAGTTATTGGCTCAACAAATGATAAAAATATCATAGAGCCACTAAATGATAATCTACAGGAGGAATTAGGTGATGAAGAGTCAAATCATATACCACATACTGAATTATTTGCTGATTTTAAATCCAAAATAGGCATTGATGATGAATACAAAATGAATAATCCAATGAGTTTAACTGTTAAAATTTGGAGAGAACTTTTTTTGCAAAAATGTAAATCAGATACAACTGCAATAGGTGTTGGAGCCATCAGCGTTGCGACTGAGTATATTGTCCCAGATATTTATCCCTATATTATTTCGTGTATTGAAAACCATACAGACTTTGGTAAAGAAGAAAGTTTCTTTTTTAGATTACACGTAGAATGTGATGTAGAACATGCTAATGAAGCAATTGAAGTTGCAAAATATTTATGTAGTGATCCAATCAATAGAGAAGCAATTAGATTTGGTGTTTTTTCGTCTCTCAATTTAAGAAATAGTTTCTGGGATAATCAATTAGCAAGATCAATTTAAATTAAAGAATAAAATAATGACACAGTACAGCGATAAACTATACAAAGCAGTAAATAAATCGACAATCGAAATCTCTTCAATTGATCAACTTGATAGTGATTGGCTTAATAATACATTAGAAAAGTATACTTTTTGTATCATTAAAGGACTTATTGATCCTGATGTTATTCGCTCAGCAAAAGAAAAAATTAAAGAATATCATAGTCCTGACAATGAAAGACCGGCGACGGGCGAACACCCTGATGAATTAATGAACAATTTTCAGAAACTTTCTATTGGGGGAGCGGAGCACTCTGGAGTATACCGTCCAAGATGTATGAGAACTTTTTATAATCCAGTATGGGCAGAGGATATATTTGGTTTGAGAGAGAGCTTCAAAATAACTGCGCAGGTTAGAAATATACTATATGGTTTCGATAAAGACTATGCTGTTGATGAGGTTGGAAATGAATTTTGGACAGCGTCACGAATTCACAATTACCCCAGCGGGGGAGGTTTTTTAGTCTCTCATAAAGATAATATTGTTCCCACAGTTCAAAAAAAATCAAAGTTATCAAATCAATATTTTCAACCGGTTATTCTTATGAGTAAAAAAGGTACTGACCAAGACTGTGATTTCAAAACAGGAGGAGGTTTTTTTGAGGTATTTGGTGAGAGGTTCTTTTACGAGGAAGTTTGCGAATTAGGAGATATAATTATTTACTCTGGTGAAACAATACATGGAGTTGCAGATATTGATTTGGAAAAACCTTTTGATAGTCGTAAAGCTGATGGTAGATTTGCTGGATTTGTCACCTTATATAAAAAGTTTAAAAAGAAAAAAGAGCTTAACGATTTTGTTGAACCGCCAAAAAACAAAGTTGTGATATAAGATTCTTAATATGCTTCATGACAGTTGTCCCATTTGAATACCTAAGCTTACAAAAACAATGCCCAGTTTGCGGGAATAATATAGGACCAAGTCACAGACGATTTAAACTTCAGAAAGATCCTGATGTATGGATGCTAAAATGTAATAACTGCAATTTAGGTACTTGTGAATACTTACCAAGTGATAACTTTTTGTCTGGACTGTATGATCCAGATCACTACGCAGCCAGCCTTACGAGCAATCTAAAGCTTAGCAACAAATTAGCTGCTAATATAAGTAACAAATGTTCATTTCTTTTTTCAAGTAAACAGAAAATTTCTATACTAGACTATGGAGGAGGAAATGGAGCTTTATGTAACGCTCTTATGCTTGACCTTAGATCAAGATATAAAAATATTAAATTTGAGTCTGTTGTTGTCGATGTTTATAATTCTCTTGATTATAAAGATATTTCCTTTTTATCTGTTGAAGAATTTGATAATGCAAGTGATAAATTTGATATTGTGATTGCTAGTGCTGTGTTAGAGCATTTAACTAATCCTAAGAAGATTTTAGACAAATTAATATATTTACTAAACACCGATGGAGTATTTTATGCAAGAACCCCCTATGAAATTCCATTGGTTAAGCTCAATATAGGGTACAAAACCTCCTGGCCAATTCATCTTCACGATATGGGGCCAGATTTCTGGGAATTTATTGGAAATAATTACAAAGATCAAATAGATTTTATTCAATCAAAAACATCTGTTATTGAAACAAGTATCATGAATAGACCGATAAGAACTTCCATAGCATTTTTATTAAAAATACCATCTCTTATTGAAACAAGCTTTATTAAAAACAATATTAATTACAATGGTGTTATTTGGGGACTTGTTGGAGGATGGGAGGTTATATTTAAAAAAATAAGATGATAAAAACTAATAAAAAAGTATCTGTTGTCATCCCCTGCTATAACACTTCGAATAAATTACTTAAATATTCAAAAGAAATTATAGAAGTCCTAAAAAAAAATAATTATAAAGCTGAAATTATTTATGTTGAAGATTCTACTCCAGATAATAATAAAACATGGAATATGCTATGTGGAATAGTTAAAAAAATTCCAAAATCCAAATGCTTTCAAATGTCAAAAAATATGGGCCAACAAAAGGCAATACTTGCTGGCATTCAACAGTCCACAGGTAGCGTAGTAGTGACAATTGATGATGACTGTCAACATGATCTTAAATATCTTTTGCCAATGATAAAAGCATTAGATAAGTCAGATTTAATAATTGCTAAATTAGTATCAAGAAAAGTTGGGTTGTTGAGAAGTTTAGGCACTTATTTAGTTAAGCAGGTGGCAAAAAGTATTTTCAAGCCTGAAAATGACATTTATTTTTCTAGTTACCGAGCAATTAAAGGAGATTTAGCAAGAAAATCGTCTCAATTTCCTGCATCAAACCCTGTAGTAAGTTTTGAGATAATGAAACTGACAAGCAGAGTAAAGAATATAGAAATTCTTCAGAAAGATAGTATTAGAGAAAAATCAACTTACTCAATATCAAGTCTTATAAGTTACTTCCTAACAATTATACTTACATACACAAATTATATTCAAAAAATATTTATTCGTTTAAGTTTTATTTTTGCTTTTTTTGCAACTCTTTTATTATTCTGGTACTTAACAAAATATTTCTATGGACAGATTGGTATTCCAGGGTATGCAAGCTTAATAGCAATTGTCAGCACATTTGCTTCATTAACATTTTTTGGTATTGGAATTTTAATGACAGTTATTTCTAAAATAGATGAGAAGTTACATAAGCAGGATTGGTATAATTTCTCAAAGTCCTTAGAGAATAAATAAGTAATTTCTCAGAGTCTTTGAAATCAAATGAATATAAAAAGTACAAAAAATAACATAATTCTACTTTTTAATTTTCTTATATTTTTCTTTTGCGCTTACATCATTTACAAATATTTAATTTTAGAAAATGCCATTAACTATGTAACATCAATATCATCAATAAGTTTTTTTCTTGCTTCTATTGTACTTATTTTGGCTATAATATTAGATTCACTCAGATATGGTCAAATAATTTCATCAAAGAAAGAAATAACTACTTTAAATAACAGTTATTTTGCAAAAACATTTTTTTATATTTCTGTATTCTTATCAAGCATGTCAATGTCATATGTTGTTCCAGGTTCGATTGGTGTTGAAGGGTATAGAATCATGAAGCTTGGTAAAATTGTTAAAAAAATTGAAGTAGCATCAAGTATAATTACACTTAGATTGATAAATTTTTCTTTAATTTTATTAATAATTTGTCTTGTATTTATATTTTCTCCTGTTGTTTTTTTTGAATTACTTAGCCAAAATACAAATATACAAATTTCTTTTATTTATATTATTTTATTATTTTTAATTTTTTTATTAATTTTTAGATATAAGACATTAATTTATAATTCATTCATCTATTATATTAATTTTGTTAAAGACATTCCCGTAACAAATATTTTAACTATCTATTTTTATTCTATTGCAATTGAGGTGCTTAGATTTTTATCATTATTAATTATTATAAATGCCATGGGCATTGATTTGCCAATTATATTGGTCCTTGGCATATCAGCAATTTCTACTCTCTCACTAATAATACCGTTCACGATTAATGGTATAGGCATCAGGGAGGCACTTATTGTTATTTTCCTAGATATTTCAGGAGTTATCCTCAGCATGGGAATTGCTTTTGCAGTTATTGCAAGGGTTGCCTCAGTCGTTCCAGTGATTGTTGGAGCGATACTACTGATTTTAAAAACAGATGACCTAACTTACTCTAGTCTTGCAAAATCCAATTAAAAATTAAATCTTTATTAAACCCAAAGGTTTTTTCCATATATTCTACTATGCTATTAGTTAGATTAGGATCATCATCGGAGATTTGTGCAAAAAAAGATTTCGATCTGCATGCATAACTACAAAAGGAAATAAAATCATCAGTTAATTTATTTGAAGTGTAATTTGACTTACTTAAATTTTTATTATTCTTCAAAAATAATTCAGCCATTTTTATAATATCATAATTGAATGAACCAATGGCTTCTGAGTTTGGAACAATTAAATTTTTAGAGTAGTCTAAATTTTCTTTATATTCCTCTATCATCATTGGAATAAATGGTAAGCCTCTTTGTCTATAAAAATCATGGAATAACCACGGTCGAGTATTAACTTCTAAAATTTTTAATCTATTTTTCTTTTGATCTATAACAAATTCAATCATTAAGGGGCCATGCCAAGAAATGGCCTGGCCTACCTTTTTTGATATTAAAATAAGTTCTTTATTATAAGACAGTTCAAGAGCAATTGCTGTACCGAATTTTGGGGGTGAAATTATGCGTTTAATACCATTAGCATAAATTCTTAGAGAATGATTTTTATCGAAATATGTATAAGTTGGTATTTCATCAGTATCGTTATTAAATTCAATGAACTCTTGTATTATTAATTTATGCTTTAGTGATAAGAATTTCTCTACATTTTTTTTTAATGATATTCTGTCTTCACACTTAATCGCTTTAAGTCCATTATTGGATCTGTAGAAAGATTGGGATAAATCTTTTTCTGCAGGCTTTATAACACAAGGAAAAGAATTCCAATTATTTAGCTTTTCTATACATTGGCTTGAAAATAGATAAATATTATCTAAAACCAGATCAGGTAAATGCGCTCTAATTTTTTCATAAAATAAGCCTTTATTTGCAATATCTGATCTAAAATCTTTATAGGTTCTATCACCTGGTAAACAATAATACTCTGATAGTATTTTTTCATATTTGTGAAAAAAAATGAGATTAACGTCACTGGAGCAGAATACTAAAGGTTTCTTTGCATATGTTTTTTTTAAAAATTTTCCATAAGAAATTAAATCATCTAATGAAGCTTCTTCACTATCTGCGGGGTTAGATATCGAATAAACTTTATTAGCATAAATTGATTTATCGCTAAGCCAATCTGGGGCTCCTACCCAACTAAAAGTTAATGCGTGTAGATCAACATGAGCTACGGAGTTTATTGATCTTAATAAACCTAGGAAACATATATCATTTGCTCTTATTGCAACAATAGGTACCCTCTCATTACTCATTTTTTAATTTGAAACGCTAAATGTAAAGGTAGTTGTTCAAACCGCTTAAAAAAAGTTTTATTTTTTTTTATATGTTCTTTTTTAATTGTTAATTCTTTTATTTTGGGAATTTTTTCGAATCCAGATAAAACAAGTGTGTCAAAATAATCTTCAAAAAGTTTATGATTCATTTGCACAGGTAATTTTATATTATCAATTCTTTCAATACTTCCTTCCGCAAATATATCCCTTGCACTGAAGTATCCTTTATCTTTAAAGTCAAAATGAAAACCTTTTTTATTTTTTCTTTTCATAAAAGGTAATGATGGATGCGGTACAGAAAATATAAATAAGCCTCCTTTTTTTAATACTCTATAAACTTCCTTAAAGGATTTTTTCATATCGCTTATTGAAAGATAATTATATAAAAAAACACAAACGACAATATCAAAATAGTTTTGCTTAAATTTGAGTGAAACTGCTGAACCGGTTTTGAATGAAACTTTATTTTCATGATTTTGTTTTTTTGCTTCATTTATCATCTCATATGAAATATCAATTGCATCAATTGATTTTGGCTTTCCTTTTAATAGAATTCTTGAAACGTATCCCTCACCACATCCTAAATCTAAAATTTTTTTTCCATTTACATTTCCACATAACTCAATTACTGGAGGTCTTCCTGTAAAATCAGAGAGTGAAGTGGGCTTATCTCTCTTCCATTTTGATGAATTTTTGTTATATAATTTTTTAGTATTTTTCATATTTTATTTAGAAAAATGAGTCATAATAATACTTTGAATTTTTAAATAAATTACGATTAATTTAATTGAATAATATAGTCTATGACTAAATAAAACAAAAACTATTATTCCCAGTGAGTCAAATTTCAAACAAAATTTTATCTAATGTGGATCATATCAAAGACCATAAAATATGGATTAGTGAGGCTAATTTTGCATTATCACACATAACTAATGATCTAGAAAATCTCTCCAAAAATGCTAACGTATTAGAAGTTGGTAGTGGTTCTGGAATACTACTAAGTCACCTTGTACAGAAATATAGAGATTTAAATTTTATTGGACTTGAACCATACGCTGGAGAATTCATAATACTCAAACAATTTCATAACGCACTTAAGTCGATAAATAAGCACTTAGTTGTCAGTTCGTATGAAAATTTTCAATCTAATCAAAAGTTTGATTATATTTTTTTAATTAATGTATTTGAGCACCTTGATAATTGGAAAGACTTTCTAATTTTTATAGAAGATAACCTGAGTGAAAATGGTAAATGTTTAATATTATGTCCAAATTATGGATTTCCTTACGAAACACATTTCAATATTCCTATAATAATTAATAAAGATATTACTTACAAAATATTCAAAAGAAACATATTGCATCAAGAAAATATTCGAAATGCACATGGCTTATGGGACAGTTTAAATTTTATTACATACAATAAATTAGTAAGAGAAAGCAAAGTAAACAAGAGTCTTCAATTAAAAGTTGCTGACGATGTTTTATTCAGAATGATAGAGAGAAGCATTTATGATAAGCAATTTAAAAAGCGTCATAAATTAATGAGTAGTATCGCATATTTTTTTTATAAATGTGGATTACTAGGTATTTTTAAGCTACGTTTCATGAGGTACGTCGACCCATATATGAAGATATATTTTTACAAAAAAATATAAATAAGCCTAAATAATTAATTTAGCCATTTAACTTCACTTGGTTGTATCTCTTTGCCAATTCTTAGTACATAGCTATTAGAGCATTCATCAAATAGAGATTCTCCTAAATCTTTTTTTAGAATTATTTTTTCTTGATTTTTAAATAACTGGTCAGAAAATTGAAATTTACAGTTTTCATTATTTATAGTTGGAACAAAATGAATAACAATCTTGTCATCAATTTTAAACTCAGTATTCAGTTTAATATCCCCAAGATAGTAATGTAGAAAATCTCTATAAATACTGCCACTTGTTACATTTTGACCATTTTCAACCTTAACATATGTTTTATCGAATATTGGCATGATAGAAACGTTATGCTTTTCGTCATAGACAATGTATTTTATTGATAGATCGCTTTTACACTCATTAATTTTATTTAAAGACTCCTTACTTATATCTCTCAACCAAGTATGTTTTGACTGCTTATTTAAAATGAATGGTTTTATATTTAACTTTTCATATGAACATTGAGGATTAGAGGAAAAAAAAATTGGTCTACGATCACTATTTATGTCATTGGTTGCTAAAAAATAACTTTCATTAACATTATAAATGTCAAATTTAATTGTGTTTGTGTCTTTGTCATTTAGTGAAAACGTATCAATAGTGCTATTTCTCGTATCATTATCGAATATTGTAAAGTCGGTATATTTAATTTGCAGGGTACTATCTGTTTTATTTAACAAATCTAATTTTTTTTCAAAAATTAAATTATTTATCCATTTATCTGGGATGATAATAGATTGACTAACCATATTGCTCCACTTGGCTTCATCTCTTTTTTTTTGTGCTACAGTTCCTCCAATTTTATAATTTCCCTCATCATTTTTCGATAAACTTATGAAATTAATTTCTTTATCAATAATATAATCAATAAAACCAGAATAATTATCATCTTTTACTAAGCGTTTGATGTCGTCTATCCTCTGACCCATATTTGACATCGAGGATAAATAAGAGCCATTAAAATATATATAAGGGATTGGCATTGCCTGTTTTGCTGAGTATCCCGCAAACTGTGCTTCTGAATTAGTAAGGGAAAAAAACTTTTTATTGCCAAACTCACGATCTAACAAATTAGCGGTATTTTTTGTCGCCTCATATCTACCCTCAGAAAAATTACTTAAATCTGCCATAATTTTAAGATCTTTTTGATAATTAAAATGAATTATTAGAAGCATAGAAATAAGAAATATTTCAAAATAATATTTTTTAAAATATGAGGCTATTCCAGTACTTATAATTAAAATTGGAAAAGCAACTTCCATACCCCATATAAATTTAGTCAAGTTTGAATTAAAGAAAAAGTTATTATTATCACTAATAGAAGTTCCAAATGATAAAAATAAATAAAAAATAAATCCTCCTAAAAAAAATACGAATGGGTAAATTATTTTTTCATACCTTAAATGTGCGAAGAACGAAAATGATCCATATAAAATAAATACAGCTAATATTAGATACATTTTTGATAGATTTGGACTTAAATCAAATTTTGTAATGTATTGTGGGTGAAAGGCTAAATTTCCGTATAAAATAATATTAAAAAGTATGAATATTAAGTACGGACCTAAAAAAATTAAAAGTCCAATACAAAAATATTTATTAAGACAAATTATAGAATAATTAATTGCGACTTTTCTGTCGTAAAGAAACAGTACAATCATTCCGATCAAAAATGAAATGGTCCATAAGACAACAATTGGATTATATGATAAAAATGCAATAACTGAAAAGAAGGCACAAAGAAGGCCACTTTTAAAATTTAATGAAGAAAATTTACCTGATATAAAGCCCACAAAGACCGCTGAAAAGGTATATATTGCGAAGACCTCGTGAAAACGATGTCCAAAAGTATTATAATGCATTAATGAAAGTGTCATTAATGTTGTGAAGATTATACTTGTTGATCTAGTGAAGAAAAAATTGGTTATATAATAACATGTTATTATACCAAGACAGTAAGAAAGCAAAGCTGATAAAAGTGTCCAATTTTTTGGATTCTCTAAACTAAACAGACTTGATATTTTTCCAATTAATATAAACCAAAAATGTATAAAACTATCAGGAAAGAAATCATTAACATGCTGGATACTATTAGATAAATAATGTTGTCTAATATATGAGGAATAAAAATGACCATCGTTAGTGACACCAAGAAAATATTCGTGAAGAGGGTAAATTTGGGCGAACCAATAAATGCCCATTAAAAGAAACAAGTATATTACTACACTGGTTTCTCCAACTAATGATGAATAAATTTTTGAATTACTTCCTCGTAGGGAGTGCTTTAAAAAAGATAGACAAATAACTATAAATACTAATATGAAGAGATATGACAAATGTTTACCTAAAAAAATATTATATTAAATAATCGTTAACTTAATTTTCCCCAAATATGTCTCTTGAATAAACCTTATCCCGGACAAATTCAAGTTCGGAGCTAAATCTATTAGCTAATATTATATCTGACTCAGTTGTAAATTTACTAAAATCATTGATTAGCTCAATTTTATCAGGAGCATAACTAATTAAAGGCTCATACAAACATATTCTTAGATTTTTCAAAAGAAGTTTTTCGATAATGTCTGATACAGCACTTTCTCTAAAGTTATCCGAGTCTGATTTCATTGAAAGCTTGTAAATACCAATGGTTTTAGGTTTTTTATTTAATATTTGATTGAATATAAATTCTTTTCTTTGACTATTAGACTCAATAGTAGACTTAATAATCGAAGCAGGTAAATTAGAAAAATTACTAAGAAGTTGTTTAGTATCCTTTGGCAGACAGTATCCTCCATAACCAAAAGAGGGATTATTATAGAAATTGCCAATTCTAGGATCGCTTGAAACTCCATTAATAATCTTTTTAGTAGAAAGTTCATTAATTTCTGAAAATGAATCTAATTCATTAAAAAATGAAACCCTCAATGCTAAATAAGCATTTGCGAACAACTTAACAGACTCCGCTTCAGTTGAAGACATATAAAAAACTAGCTCATTACTTGGTGGTACTAATGAGCACTCTATAAGTAACTTTGCAAATTCTTTTCCAAGATCAGATGTATCTCCTACTACTATCCTTGAAGGATTGAGATTGTCAAGTAATGCTCTACCTTCCCTAAGGAACTCTGGAGAAAAAAATATTTTATCATTATTAAATTTATTTTTTACTTTTTCTGTAAATCCCACAGGCACCGTAGATTTAATAACAATTTTAGTATTATTATTTATCTTAACAGCGTCGTTTATTATATTTTCAACGGAAGTTGTGTCAAAGCTTCCTGTAAGATCATCATAATTTGTAGGTGTTGCAATAATAATAAAATTCGCATTAGCATATGCATCTTCTTTAATGCTGGTTGCATCTAAATCTAAATTTTCGTTTGAAAAAAAACTTTCAATTTCACCATCTTTTATAGGTGAAACTCTATTGTTAATTTTATCAATCTTATCTTGATTGATTTCCAGTAATTTTACACTGTGATGTTTGGATATAAGTGTGGCTAAGCTTAAACCAACATAACCAGCGCCAACTACACAAACCTTCATAATATTTTCTGATTATGATTATAATAAAAAAATATGTAAAGTGACATATCTTTCACGTTTTGTAGACCTGGCAATGTCCTACTCTCCCATGCCTTAAGACAAAGTACCATCGGCGCTGGAGCCCTTAACGTTCGAGTTCGAAATGGATTCGTGTGTAACC
>MDTA01097814.1_pt1 | contig 12126 bp, 6 predicted proteins | sample 811151 | NCBI WGS metagenome assembly MDTA01 (sample SAMN05326648, study PRJNA326480) | marine metagenome | isolation source: seawater | place: Indian Ocean: South | collected 2010
AGTGAAGAAGTCAAAAAACAACTCGGCGAGATATTTATTAATGAAATTAAGTCTAAAAGGTCTACGCCAATTCAAGAGTCTACTGAGACATCAGAATATCCAACAATGGGTGGAAAAACTTTTACGACAACTGATATGGCTGATTTATTAGGCTATGGTGATATGAAACCAAATGGAGGCGGTATGTCAAATAAAGGTGTTGCAGAAATAGCACATAAAGCAGGAGTAGCACCTGAACAAGTTGACCCTGACGTTCAAAAGGCAATCACCAAAGATTATAGAGAACTTATGAGTAAAATGAATCTGAAAAAATAATGAGTGTAAAAGAAATAGATTTAGACCCGGATAAAAAGTTTGGAATAGGTTTCCCTCTAAACTATGATAGAGAATCGTATGGCTTTTTTAAACAAAATTCTAAATACTACGACCAAATACAAGATAACATTAAAAATCTTATAATGACTAAAATTGGTGAACGACCAGGTAATGTTGACTTTGGTTGTCGAATACACGAATTTATTTTTGAACCAAACGAGCCTAATATTTTAAAAAGTAAATGTGAAGAAGCTATTAGAGAAGCATTATCTACATGGTTAAATCACGTAAAGCTTTTAAAATTAACTGCAAGTAGTGAAGGAAATTCTCTTAAACTTGTTGGAACTTTTAGCTCTGCTTTTAATAATCAAATAATAGCACAAACATTTTATTTTAATTACGCATACGAACAAAGTGGTATTGACCCTGAAGGGTAGTTATTAAGGAGAATTAGATGCCTCAACACGTTAAACAAAAAGAAGTTAAATATTTAAATAAAGATTTCAATTCTTTTAAACAAGCTTTAATAGAACACGCTAAAACTTATTTTCCTGATTCATATAATGACTTTAATGAAGCATCACCTGGTATGATGTTTATTGAAATGGCATCATATGTTGGTGACGTTCTTTCTTATTATATAGATAACCAATTTAAAGAATCGTTATTAGCTTATGCAGAAGAAACTAAAAGTGTATATCAAATAGCACAAGCTATGGGATATAAACCAAGAATACTATCTGCAGCTAACGCAGAAGTTGATGTATTTCAAACCGTACCTTCTATAGGTTCAGGTACAGCTAACAGACCTGATTTAAGATATGGACAAGTTTTAAAAGCGGGTAGTGAACTTTCATCTACCTCAGGTATTAAATTTTTTTCTACTGAAGATGTAAGTTTTCAATATACTTCAAGTGCCTCTCCTATGAATATTAGTGTGTACGAAAGTTCAGGAGGACAACCTTCTTCTTATTTATTAACAAAATCAGTTAGTTGTAGGTCAGGTGTACAAAAGTCAGAACAATTTGCTTTTGGTAATGCTAAAAGATATGATAGCATAAGATTATCACAAACAGGTATAACTGAAATAATATCTTGTGTAGATAGTGATGGTAATAGTTGGTATGAAGTTCCTTTTTTAGCACAAGATACGGTTTTTATTGAATCTAACAATACAGCAGATTTAAGTCCACAAGATTCTCAGTTTGCTGATAACGCACCTTATCTACTAAAATTAAAAAAGACTTCACGAAGATTTACTACTTATATTACAGCTGATGGTCGTATGGAATTAAGATTTGGTGCAGGTAATAGTGATAGTCCTGATGAAGAGATTATACCTAATCCTGATAATGTTGGTTCAAGTTTACCGCATGGTGTAGCAAGTATCGATAGAACATTTGACCCAAGTAATTTTTTAAATACAAAAGCATATGGACTTGCTCCTGGTAATACTACTTTAACTATAACATATAGACATGGTGGCGGTCTTTCACATAATGTCCAAGCAGGGGCTATAAATAAAATAGTGAATCCATTATTTGGTCCTGCAGGAGCGACAGGATTAGATAGTGCTTTAACTATAAATTCTCAAGCTTCATTTGCGTGTTCAAATACATTACCTGCAGCAGGCGGTCGTTCAGGAGAAAGTGTTCTTGAAGTAAAACAAAATGCACTTGCTTATTTTCAAGCACAAGGTAGAACCGTAACTAAAGAAGATTATATGATGAGAGTTTATACTATGCCTTCAAGATTTGGAAGTGTGGCAAAAGTTTATATTGTTCAAGATGAGCAATTACAAGCAGGTAAAGATTTAGACCCTCAGACTTTAGGTAAAGCAGGAAAAAAACAACCTACAGCTAATACAAGAGTAGCAAATCCTTTAGCTTTAAATATGTATGTTTTAGGATATTCTCCGTCTAAGAAATTAACTATGTTAAATGAAGTAGTCAAGAGAAATTTAGCAACTTATTTAAGTCAATACAGACCTGTTACAGATGCTGTAAATATAAAAGATGCTTATATAATAAACATCGGAGTTAGATTCAGTATAATTGCAAGAGTTGGTTACAATAAACAAGAAGTACTTCTTAGATGTATAAACACTATAAAAGATTTTTTCGCACCTGATAAGTGGCAAATAAATCAACCAATTGTAACTCAAGACTTAGTTCAAGACTTAGCAATAGTTGATGGTGTCGCATCTGTAGTACCTCCTGTAGATGACAATCCTGAAAAAACACAATTAATTTTTTACAACAACTATGAAAAAGGTTCAGGTTATTCCGGTAATATTTATGATTTAGATTCTGCAACAAAAGATGGAGTTATTTATCCTTCACTTGACCCAAGTATATTTGAATTGAAATTTCCTTCACAAGATATACAAGGTAATTGTGTAGGCGACTCTTCAACAGGCGCGGGATATTAGGAGTAAGATATGCACTTATTTACATATGCAACAGAAGATACGGTTTTATATGAAGCGTCTGAATCAAGAAACTTTGGTTTAGACGAAGTACTTGAAATAAGAAAAGATGTTGATGATGCTGGTATTAGTGTTAACGTTTCACGAGCATTAGTAAAATTTGATTTAGCCGCAATGAGTTCAAGTGTTTCTGATGCTGGAGCAAGTGCGAGTGCTAAATATTATTTGAATTTATACGATGCGGGTTCAGAAGCACTAACTACAAGTCAAACACTTTATGCGTATCCTGTTAGTCAGAGTTGGGTGATGGGTAGAGGTAAAAAAGCATATAGTCCTGCCACAACTGAAGGAGTTAGTTGGGCTTATCGAACAGGACAAAACGAAGAAACATTTTGGTTAGGTAGTGTAAAAGATACAGGCGGTACTTGGCATAGTGGCTCACAATATGAAGCATCTCAAAGTTTTGTACATACAGATACAGAACTTGATATGAGAATGGATGTTACTGATATTGTTAATAAGTGGTTAGATGGTACTATTTCTAATAATGGATTTATGGTAAAACGTTCAGGGTCTATTGGAAATGACGATGTAGATTTAGATGAAGGTTCAAGTACACAATTAGGAAACTTTAAGTTTTTCTCAAGAGATACACACACAATTTACTCTCCAAGATTAGAAGCAGTTTGGGATTCTTCTGTTTGGTCAACAGGTAGCTTGAGTGCGTTAGATGCAAGAGAAATAGAAGATTTACAAATTTATAGTCCAAATTTAAAAACAAAATATACTACAAATTTTGATAGTAAACTCAGAATTGTTGGGAGACCTAACTTTCCTGTTTTAAGTAATGCACCTTCTGCATCTGCTTATACTTCAGTAAAATATCTACCATCAGGTTCTGAATATAGTATAATTGATAATTATACAGAAGATGTTATTGTACCTTATGGTACAGGTTCAAGACTTTCGTGTGATTCACGTGGTAATTACATTGATTTAAATACAAGTGGATTACAAACACAAAGAGAGTATAAACTACTAATAAAAGTTATTAGTGGTTCGTATGTAGGAAGTTCGGGTACAGATACCGAAGTTATAGACAATAATTTTACATTCTTTATAAAATAATGCCTTACACAAAAGAACAACTTGAAAATAACGAGTACTTCCAAAGTCTAAAACTCGAAGCTTCTCGTGAATATGAAGAAGAAAGAGCAAGAGCTATTGCTGAATTTTCTGTATCTTCTTCTATGGAAAATAACAATCAATTATTGAGACAAGGTATTAATGGTCCTATTTTAAGTTATGAAAATCCTGAAACAGGAACAGCTTTAGATGACCCTACTTCTTGGGTAAAGATAGATAGAAAGCAACCAAAATATAAACGTGGCGATGAACTTGACGAAGTTTTAAATAGAAATTTTACAGAGTTAATATAATGGCAAGTAAGTTATCAAATAGAGATAAACAATTATTGAAGACAGGAGGAAATTTTATTCCTGGTACTCGTAGGTTTGAAGGCGGACCTTTTGGTAATGGAGAAGAAAACGATTTTATAAAATTGTCTATAATAGAACCTACTACAGGTCGTATTATAACTTCTAAAGAAGTAGAACCAAATATAATAGATAGTCAAATAGTAGTTAAACCTGGTATTGATATTAGAGAGATGGGTTTTGCTTCAGGTAGATTTACTTTTAGATATGAGTTCTACAGAAGATTAGCAGGTAGTGATGATGTTGTATTGATTAATACTAAAGAGCAAAACTACGGTGACATATATGATGGACCTTTCTTTGTAAGACCTAATGGTGATTATCACGCAGGAACTCCTGCTCAGTTTGAAGAAAGTGGTGAAGAAGTTGCATTTCAATTAAAGCCGGAAAAGATGAATTATGAAGTTCTTGAAATAAGTCCATCAAGAAAAGAAATTAGAATACGTGCAAAGAAAATAAATGATGAAGTTTACAAAGAAGATTTATATGATAGAGGATTTGCTTTTAAAACTTTTATATCAGATGATGATTATAGATTTAGAACTAATACAGAACCACAAGTAAGATTTTTTAATCCATTCAATCCATCTGTAGACGCAGGTTCTTTTCCGCCAGGATTTGGTGCTCACTCAGGACCACCATCTGATAGTGATACAAGTGCAACACACTTATTATTAGAAAATGGTGCAGGGTTTAGTTTTAAAGATGTTATGATAGATGGTACAATTAGAATAAAAGACGCATATGTAGTAGGAGAAACAGAACAGATTGTCGTTACTGAAAGAAATATTTTAAATAATCCAAGTGGTGAAACAATATTATTTGCTGATGATTTATCTCCTCAAAAACCAATCGGTACACAAGACGAAGAATTACATACAGATGCTATAAAAGTAGAAGCGTGGTCTGATGGTATATTAGCTTTTAATAATCCTCAACAAGGATTTTATGGTACAGGTCCAATTGGTTATCACGCAAAGTGGGTACAAGGTGAAGGTCGTAACGGTGGAACTTGTATTAAGTTTATTGATAGAAATGCTATCTATAGAAACGACACAGCTTGGCCAGGTCAAGAAGGTGTACACAGACCATTAGTTATAACATCACAATTACCTGCTATTTCTAACTATGGTGTTACACCAGGACAAGATAATTTTTACATAACTTATTTTCAAAAATCATCAGATACAAATAAAGGTGCTACTATTAGTATTAAGTATGGTTCAGGATTTGGTGTTGGTGAACCAAGACCAACAGAACCTCCCGCAGGATTTCATATACCTGGAGCAGATATTGGAGAACCTCCGGATACGTTACCTTCAGGTTATTTAGCAGAACCAGGAGAAGCAAGACCATCAGGTGAATTACAAGAAAATCAAGGTGAAGGCTTATTATCACCTGGTAAACAATGGTTTGTTTCTTCTATCCAAAACGGATTATATGTTTGGGAGCCCAACTATTCACAATATAATACTGATGATGGTTCTACTCAAGGAGTTCTTGGTATAAGAAAAGTTGGTGCTATGACTCAGACGGAAGGAACTGATGGTACTTCAAGAAATTGGATATGGAAAGGAACTACTTGGTTACCGGAAACACCTGCAGAAATACCTGGGTGTACAGACCCGTCTGCGTTGAACTATCAATCGTATGCTGCTACAGATGATGGAAGTTGTGTATTTGAACAATCTATTTTACCATCAACCGGTGATTTTGACGTAGTATTTAAATGTAGACATAAAGAAAACATGGATACTTTTGAACCTTGGCAGTCTTTTTCAGGAACTAATTCTGAGTTCTTTTTTAAGTATGATGAAACATTACAAGATTATCACATTTGGCAATCACGATTTGGTGGTTCTGAAAATGCTGTAAATTATCGATTTGGAATAGCTACATTATTTGGTGAAGCTAAACAAAAAGATAACTATACATTAGGCTCTTCTAATATTATAGTAAAGCCAAACGCAAATAATCTACCAACAATGGATACAGATTTAGATTCTCCAGGTCTATTAGCGTTGATGACAAAATTAGGAAGAATAAAAGACATATCAGAATATCACAGGTATGGTGACGGTTATAAGAATAGAAGAAAAGGTCTTATAATGTTCATTTCTTTTACCCAAGACTACAGAGATTATTTAACAGGTGAAAAAAGTGTATCAGATGACCAAGCACAAGGTATAGTAGTAGAATATAGAACAGATGACGGTCCTGGTCCTCAAATCATTGGTATTGATTTCTACACAAGAGAAGATGGTAATGGTGGAGAAATTAATGTTGGTCAAAGAGATTTAGGTACTTTAGATGAATTAAATCACGCAGTATTTGAAGACAGAGGCAATAAAGACGAACCAAGATTTTGGTTATTAGGTAATACAGGCACTCCCGCAAGAACAAAAACTGCAGTTGGTGAACGTATTATAGATGCATTTAAAAATAATGATGACTTTTTTGAATATTGGATTGGTCAGAGTCTTGGTTCCTTTCAAGCTCTTTTTGGTAATGACGGTGCGGAAAAATATGTTGGTATTTCAGGAGACCAAGTTTATGCTACAGAATTAGATGCGAAAGCAGATGCACTACCAGGTTATCCAAAACCTATATCAGAAGTTTATCCTGGTGTTGGTGAAAAAGATTTATATGTACAATATGGGTGTGCTAATCCTTTTGCAAACAATTATGGTGAAGTATCTCAAGGTGACGATGCAGGTACAAATCCTGTAACAGAATTAAAAACTTCAATAGAAGAAGCATCTATAGGAGCAACTATTCAGTTTGGAACATTTCCTGATTTAATTAAAATAGTAGCAGAAGACGCAGAAGAAAGATTGCCTGATGCTTCCGTCGGAAGGTCATTTCTTGAACAAAGAAAGTCTACTCTTTTAAATAAAATAGATGCACCGACTCTTGAAATAAGAAAAAGATTAAGAATACCAAATATCAACGGTGGTAATTGTGATTTTTCAGTTAGTAATGACCCATTAAAAAATGGTACATTATCACCAAATGGTTTTTGGAAATGGAATGGTATTGATGCAGTTTGGGAATATCAAGGTGAAACTCCTGCGGCTATAGATTATAAACTCGTTCCATTAAGTGGTCAAACAAGTACTTTAGTAAATGATTGGGAACTGATAGAAGGTACTGCAGTTATACCTAATGATATATTAACAAATGAACCAATGGAGTTAATAGTAGAAGGTCATATTTTAGGAGGCACAACAGGAGAATCTACTCAAGGTATTGTATGGGTTGATGATTTTGATTTAAGATTTCAAAAGCCAGGAGAAACTACAAACCAAAATATTTATGCAGATTATATAGGTAAAGTAAAAAACGTTGAAGGTAATGATTTAATTAAACTTGACAGAAGTTTTGATGAAGTAGGTGAAGAGTTAGGGGCTATACAAGTACCTGCTAATACAGGTAGAACTAACAGAACAAGAAATGGTCAACCTGTAGATGTAACACGTGCATTTAAAAACTTTGAAATAAGATATCGTGTTAACGATAATGAAGAATTAAGAACATACATAGAAGTTCGTGGAGAAAAATATTTAACTACTAATTTTAAATTAAATCGTGAATCAGAACCTAACTATCCACACGCTGTAGACTATAAATTATATACTCCATTAAAACCTGTTGTTTCTAAATTTGATTCTGTTAGCATAGTAAAAGAAATGGCATTACCGTATGAAGATAGCATAGATATTATTGATTATGTTCCTCAAGATGTAAAAGGAACCGTTTTATTAAGTCCTAAACTCGAAGACTCAGATTCTCCTGTGAGAGCAAGACCTACTACATTTCATACTGAAAATTCTCTTTTAACTTCAAATAAAGATATAAAAGAAAAACTACAAGATATGTTTTTGTCAGGTTCTACAGAAGAAGTTGAATTAAATGTTCCACACGAAAAAGGATTTAGAGAGTTTGTACATTTCTCTTCAGCTAAAAAACGAATTGAAAATTTTAAATATAAACTACAACTTATAGAAAGTTATACTCAAAGTTCTGCAAGTAACGCAGCACTAACTATGGCTAACTATGGTACCGGAAAAAAAGATGTAGATAAATGGCATAGAAGAATACGAGAAGTAAAGAACGGATTTGATGGATTTGAAAACTATATGTACTTTCAATCAAGTTCTTATGTTAGTTCTTCTATGGGTCAATTTTATGATAATGCTTGGCCAAAGACAAGTGGAACAGGTACTATGAATAGTCCATATGTTCTTGCTCATACTACCTCATCACAAGCAATTGCTTGGTTCAATAATCAAATAGTAAGTGCATCTGAATATGATAGTAGAAATGGAAATAATCTTATAAACAATATACCTGAGTTTGTAAACACTACTGAAAATCAAGCATACTTAGATTTTATAAAAATGATGGGTCAGATGTTTGATAAAGTTTGGTTATTTACTTCTCAAATGGGTATGATAAATGATAGGCGGTCAAGTGTGACTCAAGGTCTTGCTAAACAATTATACTACTCTGTAGCTAAAAGTCTTGGATGGAGTTTGGGTGATGGTAAAGATTTAATAGACTTACCTAATTTTGCATTAGGTCAGCGTGCGAGTGGTTCTGCAGGAACATTTGAAGAAATAGAAAGAACTGAACAAGATATATCAAGAGAGATTTGGTCACGTATAGTTTCAAATATGCCATACTTCTTGAAAAATAAAGGAACCGTAAGAGCATTAAAAGGTTTAATTAATTGTTATGGTATACCAAGTTCGATATTAAGAGTGAAAGAATATGGAGGACCTGATACACCAAGTTCAGTAAACTTTGAAGTAAATAGAAAATTTACAAAAGCTCTTGGATTTCAAGGAAGTCAAAAAGTTGATTTTACGTGGCAAATAGCATCTGCTTCTGTAGCAGGTGACACACCAGGATTTCCTGATACGGTAGAATGGAGATTCAAAGCACCTGCAAGTCGAGACCAATTCATATGGCACTCTGAAAATAAAGATATGGGTGTTATAATGAAAGATAACGGCAGTGCAGATAATATCGGTTCGTTAGTATTCTTTTTATCAGGTTCAGGTGCTAATAGATACAAAGCAGTTTCTTCTTCTGAAATGCCTATATATGATAATGAGTTTTATAGTGCAATGGTTCGTAGAACCGTACATAGTGCTTCTATAGATGCCGACTTAGAATATAATTTAGTAGTTAAAAAGTACGATGCAGGTATAGATAGATTTCAATATGTTTCATCTACTTCTTTATTAATAAGTGGTTCAAACGCAACATCACAATCTTATAATCAAGCTTGGGATACTTTTGGTACTTTTAGTATAGGAGGAGCATCTACTTTCTCAGGTGCACAAACAGGCTCATTGAATTTTAGAGGAAATCCTGTACAAAGATTTTCAGGCTCATTAATGGAGTTTCGTGTATGGACAGAAGTATTGAATACAGGTTCTTTTGATAATCACGCTAACAATCCAAAAGCATATGATGGTAATAGTATTTCTTCTTCTTATGAACACATTGTTTCACGATATTCTTTTGATGATGACAAAGATTTAAGTTCAGATACTACAATAAGAGATGTATCTGCTAAAACAACTGAAACACAAGATGCTACTGCAGTAGGGTTTACAGAAAATACTTTCGAACCTGTAGTAGATAGAACAAAAACTAAAGTGCCAAACTTAGGACCTACTAAAGTTAGTAGTAATAAACTTAGAATAGAAAACAATGTTATTAGACCTGAGTTTAAATTTATAAGTGGTAGTGATGGAGAGTATCGTGAATTACAATCTGAAGTTCCGATTGGTAGAGGTAGATATGACTTCGCACCAAACGATAGTAACAAGGTAGGTATTTACTTTTCACCATCAGATGCTATAAATCAAGATATAATAGAATCATTAGCTAATATAGATTTTGGTAATTATCTCGGTGACCCACGTGATAGATACGAAGAAACATATCGTGGTCTTGATGCGGCTCAAGATAAGTATTGGTTGAAATATAATGCACCATTTAGTTTTTGGCAGTATTTAAAATTATTAAAAACATATGACCAAAGTATTTTTCCACAACTAAAGAAATTAGTTCCCGCAAGAGCTAATGCAAGACTTGGAATATTGATAGAACCTAACATACTTGAAAGAGCAAGAGAAGTAGTTGGTAAAGCACCAAGTTTTGAAAATACATATTACGAAGAAACTATTCATATGACAGAATCATATGCAGTTCCTTCTTCATCTTGGGATGGAGCATATGGACAACCTTATTCTCCATCTACTGATACTCACTTCGATAGTATTAATAAATCTATTAATTACTACAACTATCACAACCCAAGTGAAAGTGCAGTAAGAATAAGAGGTGAAAACAGATATTTTGAAGCAGTAATTTCACAAAGTAGATTAGAAAACTTTGAACATAGTATACTTGAAAGACAAGGAACACCAGGAGATATTTATGCAAGTGCATCTGTAACATTCGGTGATTCGTTTAAAGACCAAAGTCCTTTACAACCACAGATATCAAGTTCAAGGTTAAATCCTTTGAAAGGAAGAATAAAATTATATTACAGCAGTAATCTTAGCGCATCTTTAGATATGCCATCAAGTTTCTCTTATGAACCTGCAGAAGTAAATGTTCCGTCAGATTCGTCTACTGCTATGAGAAGATTATTTTTTGAAGGTATACAAAATACAAAACTTACAACTCAAGATGGACTTGAGCCTGTTGAAGTAACATTAACTTCACCAACAAGAATCGTAACAAAAGAACCAGGAGATTCGAAACTTGACATCGAATAATGAATAAAAACTTGATAACATAATATTTAATATAGAAGAATAGTCTATTTATCTAATAGGAGTCTAATATGGGATTTTTAAATAACACAAATGTAACCGTTGATGCTGTACTCACAAAGAAAGGCAGAGAACTTTTAGCCAAAGGTGAGAATCAGTTCAACATAACAAAATTTGCATTAGCAGACGATGAAGTCGATTATCGTTTGTGGGATGTAACACATCCAAATGGTAGTGATTACTATGGTACGGTAATTGAAAGTATGCCGTTACTCGAAGCATTTCCTGATGAAAATCACGTTATGCGATATAAGTTAGTAACTCTACCTAAATCAACTCAAGCAATGCCGATACTTGAAGTCGCACAAAGTGCTATTAATTTAAGAAGATTAAATTCTGTTAGTATCATTAATCCAAGTACACAGAATGGTTCAGACGACACATTAGGCTACACTTTTATTCTTCACAATCAATCTGTAGCAAGACTTAGAGTTAGAGCAGGTGCGCAAGTCACAGCAGGTGGTACAACGGTACCATTCTTCTTAGATGAAGACGATTTGCCAAATAGCATCTCTGTAGTAGGTAAGAGTGTTGAGATTAGACCTAAGAGATTAACAAGAACACAAACTACTCAAATAACTATTGTAGGTAATGAAACAGCGGCTACAACAACAATAAATCTAACCGTAAGACGTAACAGAACATTTGGTGCGAACTTCGGTGCTTCATTCGGTTAATATAGGAGGAGATAACTAATGGCAATTTATCAACGATTTCAAACAGAAGCTGAAAATCCTGAAAATCCTGATGTGATTTCAGGTCTCAGAGATGTTATATCTTCCGGTATGTGGAGTGGTGGTACAGGTACTCTAACTACATTTTTTACTTCATCAACACAATCAGGTTCTACAGGTGATTACTATTTAGATGTGTATAAAGCAGACCCTGATGCAGATTCTACTGCTGAAATACAATTTAGTGTTGCTTATGCTCATTACAACGGTAGTGGTTCTTTAGGAAACAGAGGTGCTGTAGGAAAAAGAGCTACTGCAGGTTTATATGGTCAATTCTCAAATATACTTTTAGGACC
>MDTA01136830.1_pt1 | contig 12125 bp, 8 predicted proteins | sample 811151 | NCBI WGS metagenome assembly MDTA01 (sample SAMN05326648, study PRJNA326480) | marine metagenome | isolation source: seawater | place: Indian Ocean: South | collected 2010
CGACCCCCGTCGACCCACACACCTCGCCTCGGCGACCGCGCGCGCGTCATGTCGCTCGCCGCACGCGCCGCCACCGCCCCCGCGCGCGCTCGCGCGCCCCGCGACGCTCTTCCGCGTCGCACGACGGCGTCCCCGTCGACGCCCCGCGCGAACCGACAGAGGATAACGGCGGCCGCGATCGCCGCCGACGCGTCGACGACGACGCTGCCGCTCCTCGACGACGCGCGCGCGTACACGCACGTGTCTCCGGGCGTGTGCGACGCGTGCGAGACGTCGAGAGAGGCGCGAGAGGCGTGGGTGGCGCTGTTGTTGGGACAGCTTCCGAGTCACGTCGCCAACGCGGAACGCACGCGCGCGTATTTGCGAGAGGACGATTCGTACGTGGCCAAGTACGAGCGATTCGAGAAGATGTATGAGAGGTATCTTCGAGACGCGGTCGAGCGAGAGGACGGCGCGGCGAGCGAGCGAGGGGTCGGGGACACGCTGATGGATATGGTGGAGGAGAAGGAGCGTCTATTGCGACTATGCGGATTGGAGGATATGTTTTTAGGATTGAAGGCGAACGAGAATGAGATTTGTTTGGCGCTGTACCCGGAGATGTGTCGGGCGATCGATGGAATGGAGGGATCGCGCGAGCGCCTGTGCGCGGTGATTGAGGCGGCGTTGGCTGGGAATTTATTCGACGCCGGCGCGGCGGCGGCGGTGCAAAACGTGGCGTTTTGCGACAACGAGCAAACGGCGTGCGATTTCCCAGAGGATGAACAGAAGCGATTCAATTTAGACGCCGCGCAATTATTCGCGACGTTCGCCAAGGCACAGGCAAAAGTGGTGCGACCGGAAAACGGATGGAGATTTGACAGTTTCGACGCCGTCGAGTCGCGTCTCCACGGCGACGCGCCGTGGACTCGCGTCTTAATCTTCTGCGACAACGCCGGTGCGGACACCATGGGCATGGTTCTCCTCGCCCGACACCTCGCGTCCACAAACCCTCACACCGAGGTCGCCCTCGTCGCCAATTCATCCGCCGCGTTGAACGACATCACGTACGAAGAATTACGTCTCTTCGTATCCTCGTGCGCCGACGCCGACGCCGTCCTCCGCGACCTCATCGCGCACGACCGCGTGCGCTGCCTCCCCTCGGGCGCCACCTCCACCCTTCTGGACCTCTCCCGAGTCTCCACCGCGCTCGCATCGTACGTCTCCTCCACCGACGCGTCCCCGAGCGACTGGCTCGTCGTCCTCGACGGCATGGGTCGGTCGCTCGAATCCAACTGGAACGCCGCCGGGTACATGTCCCCGGGCGTCGACGTGCTCTCCCTCGCCATGGTGAAGAGCGAGATCAACGCTCGCAGACTCAACGCCGAGGTGTACGATTGCGTCGTTCGCCTTAACACCGCCCCGAACGCGTCTTCATGAATACGCACGCGTATCGCGTCGCCGCCTCAGAGCCGAGCGCGTCGTCAATCAATCATGCGCAGCCTTCTCGCGCGACGCGTCCCCGCGCTCATCCTCGCGCGACGTCGACCGCGAGACCGATCGACTTTCCGTCGCTCGCGCGTCTCCACGACGCCGCCCGAGGCGACACCCGCCGACGTCGACGCCGTCATTCGTCGCTCGGACCCACACCATCGCGACGACGTCGCGCGCGCTGTCGAACGCGCCGAGCGCGCGCGGGATCGATGGACGCCGGAGACGACGGGATTTTTAGACCCGGGGGCGATGGCGTCGGTGGAGGAGGCGGTACGCGCGGTGTGCGGAGACGAGGTGGTGGTGCGCGCGTGGGGAGGATTTTCGTCGGCGGAGCGACGGCGCGCGACGATGACGCGGGCGGAGAGCGTCGATGATGAGGCGATGGAGACCACCGTGCGCGCGCTGCGGGTGGAGGGTAACTTTATGTTTGACGCGGCGACGCACCGAGATTTTTTAGGGGCGATATTGGGGACGGGAATCGCGAGAGAAAAGATTGGCGACGTATTGATTCGAGGCGAACGCGGCGCCGACGTCATGACGACGCCGGAGATGTGTGAATTTTTAACCACGGCGTTGACGTCGGTGCGCACGGTCAAGGTGACGGCGAGCGAGGTGGATGTGTCCGAGTTACGGGTGCCGACACCCAAGGTGGAGGAGATCAACACGTCCGAAGCGTCGACTCGGTTGGACGCCCTCGGGAGCGCCGGGTTTCGCGTTTCGCGTTCGAAATTCGCGAGCCACGTGGCGTCGGGCGACGTCAAGGTGAATTGGAGAGAAGTTACGAAGGGCAGACATGACTTAAGCGTCGGGGACGTCATCTCGTGTCGCGGGAAAGGTCGCGTTGAGGTTCAAGACATTCGTCCGGCGAGAAAAGAGGGACGGTTCGCGGTGCGTTTGCTTCGATTCGTGTAGCGCTCGATTCGATTCGTGTACAGTACTGTGAATTCGTTCCATCAATCAATCAATCAATCGTGTCCGTCTTCGTCCGCGTTCGGTCGTGGATTCCAGTATCTCGGTAACGGCGGCGCCTCGTCCGCCGGCGGCGCGTCCGCCACGATGACGGCGAGCTCATACGTCATGTGCGCGCCCTCGGCCATCTTTTCGGCGACGCCGACGGGCGGCGTCTCGCCCAAGATCTCTCGCGTCGCCGAACGTTCGGGTTCACGAATCTTCGCCGCGCGCATCGCCTCCACGATGGTGTGCCACAACCGCCTGTTTGCCATCACCGCGGGATCTCGCAACGCCGGGAGCACGCTCTGCGCGCCCGTCGCCGTCGTGAGCGGCGGTACGTCTCCGCACAGGATGATTTCTCGCTCGGCGCGCGCGTCGTCTCGCGACACCTCACCGAGGAGCACGCGCGTGTCCCACGTCCCGAGAATCAATCGACTCACCGTCTTTGAATCCGACGCGATGGTTCCGGAGACGATGTTTCGAAACGACGGCGACGCATCCACGTCAAACTCTCGAAATTTGAGCGACGCCTTGGCGGACGACGACGTCGAGCGGACAACGACGTCGCCGACGAGCTCCGCCGTGGGCCACCCTCGCGCCAACCCGGTGATTCGAATGGACGGTAAAGTAAACTCAAACACCTCCGCGTCTTTGTCCGGCGTCGTCGAGCGTCTCCTGAGGTAATCTGGATGTCCCGAGCACCCTCGAAATTCCACGAAACAACATCCGTCTCGCACGCCGTGCGCGCGCGACGTCTCAGACGACGGCGGCGCATCGAGGTGCACGACCACCGTCGACCCAACGCTCACGACGCGCGGACGCGCGGAAATCTTCGCGCTCGCGTGCACGCGCTGACGCGCGCCGTCGACGAAGTGATCGGCGGTGAGAGACGCGTCTGAATTAACGAATGAACATCGCTCTTGAAAGTACGCGCTCAGCGTCTCATCGCTCGGAGGCGACACGCGACGAATAACGTGCGTTCCCAACGGCGGCATCGCCGCCTTTTCCCCGCTCGTCGGTCGTAAGATCTCCGCGCAATACTCCAACACGAAGGCCACCGCCGCCTCGAGTCTCGCGACGTCCTCGTCCTCACCGATGTCATCATTCACCACCGCCGCCATCGCCAATCGTCGCGCGGATTCCCCCACGCGCTCAACGCGCGCGTCATCTCGTTCCGACGCCTTCATTCCCCTCGCGCGCGTCCCACCGTCCCCGCCCTCTCGTCTCGACGCGCGTCGGCAAATGTCATCCACGAGTTTGACTCGAAGCGCTCTCGCCGTCGTCTCCACGCGCGTCCGCGTCTTCGCCGCGTCGTCGTATAAATCATCCAACGATCCCTCTCGCAACGCGCACGCCCATAACGAGCCCTTCCTCGCGACGGCGCCGCGAACCATGCCGACGTCCACCCTCTGACGATCGAAATCGAGAAATCAATCCGTCGCGACCGTAACCGCCGCACGATGACGATGACGCGCGAACGCGCGCGTCACGCCTCGCGCGTCGCGCGCGTCACGCGTCGGATGCGATGGATCAAAATGTATCCTATCGCGTTCGATCGCGCTCGACGCCGCCTCCGCCTCGCGCGCGTCCCGGAACGACGCGCGCGTCGAGGGACGATCGAACGAGCGTTACGTCTTTACGAAAATCCCATACGGACGCGAACGAGTGTACCGGTCGCGTCGACCGCGGGACGACCGCGCGCGCGCGCGCGCGCGGGCGCGACGTCGAACGTCGACGCGCGCGACGAGGAATCGATCGGTGGAATTTTTCTCCACCGATCGACGTCGTCGATCGAACGCGCGCCGGCGTGGGCGCGCGCGAGGGACGCGACGGCGTCGACGCGAGCGGCGCGCGCGCGAGGGGCGCCGCCGGGGATCGGGCGCGGATTCGGATTGGTGGGATTCGCGGCGGTGACGCGCGCGCGGGCGTTCGTGACGTTCGCGATGGGGGGGGAGGATGACGAGAGTTTTTACGCGGACGTCGCGGAGACGTGTGGAACGCTGCGGTACTGCGTGGACGGCGCGTGGCGGGCGTCCGCGTCGGGGTCGACGTGCGAGACGCTGAACCCGAGCCGAGGGAACCGACCGGAGAGCGCGTTTCAGGCGTGCTCGACGACGGAGGTGGATGAGGTGTTCGCGTGCGCGCGTCGAGCGCAGAGGTCGTGGGCGCGCACGCCCTTGCACGAGCGAGCGACGCTGTTGCATCGGGCGGCGACGCTCATGCGCGAACGCAAGGAGCCGATGGCAAAGGCGCTCGTGCGAGAGGTGGCCAAGGGGGCGAAGGACGCGATGACGGAGGTTGTGCGATCGGCGGATTTGATCGATTACACCGCGGAAGAGGGGGTGCGGTTGCTGGGGGAGGGGAAGCTGTTGATGAGCGATAGTTTTCCAGGAAATTCGAGAAATAAGCTATGCCTGGCGAGCAAGGTGCCGGTGGGCGTCGTGTTGTGCATTCCGCCGTTCAACTATCCGGTGAATCTGTGCGTGAGTAAGATTGCGCCGGCGCTCATCGCGGGGAACGCCGTGGTGGTGAAACCGCCGACTCAGGGGTGCACGGCGACGCTGAAGATGATTCAGTGTTTCATCAAGGCTGGGTTCCCGGCGGGCGTCGTGCAGGCGGTGACGGGACGAGGCGGTGAAATCGGCGATTACCTCACGACACACCCGGAAGTGAATGGGATTTCGTTCACTGGAGGTGAAACCGGCGTGCGAGTCGCGCAAAAGGCGGGCATGGTGGCTTTACAAACGGAACTCGGCGGTAAGGATGCGTGCATCGTTTTGCCAGACGCCGATTTGGATTTGGCGGCGAAGAGCATCGTCAAGGGTGGATTTTCATACAGTGGACAGCGATGCACGGCGGTGAAACTCGTCGCGGTGTATGAGGAAATCGCGGACGAACTTTTGCAAAAGGTGAATGACCAGATTGCGAAATTAAGCGTCGGCTTACCCGAAGACGACGCCACCATCACCGCCGTCGTGTCCAAGAGCTCAGCTGACTTCATCCAGTCCTTAGTCGTAGACGCTGAGAGTAAGGGCGCGAAGCTTTGCCAAGAGTGGAAAAGAGAGGATAATCTCATCTGGCCGCTCATGATCGATAAAATCACGCACGATATGAAGATTTGCTGGGAAGAACCTTTCGGCCCGGTGCTTCCAGTCGTGCGCGTCAAATCCGACGAGGAGGCGCTCACGTTGGTCAACAACTCGAGATTTGGCTTGCAAGGATGCGTGTTCACGAAGGACATCGATCGTGCCATCCAAATCAGCGACGCCATGGAGACGGGTACCGTCCAGATCAATGGTCCGCCCGCTCGCGGTCCCGACCACTTCCCGTTCCAAGGCGTGAAGGACTCCGGCATCGGTAGTCAAGGCATAACGAATAGCATCAACGTGATGACAAAGGTCAAGTCCACCGTCATTAATCTCGCGACGCCGAGCTTCACGGTGGCGTGATCGGGAAACAAACTTACTTCCGCAATAACAACAAGAACACACTCTACGTACGTCTACACAAAAAATAAATTATCGCCACGTTCATCACGATTGTCCTCCGGTCGGTCGCGCTTTTTGTGCCACCGCGCGCGCGATGCGACACTCCAAGTCCCCGTCCGCGGCCGCGTTCACGGTCAAATCACACCCATCCAAAATCGCGCGTCCCGCCTCGACGGCGTCCGGCGGCAGGTCTCGAAACAGGTCGTCCAAGCCGCGTTCAATCAAATTAATCATCTCCGGTCCACCCTTAAAATCAACCTTCACCCTGGCGTTGTTCGCCTTAAAGATCGCTTCGAGCGTGCTCACGGATCGCAATACTGCGTTCAGAGGTCAGTCTCCGCGCCTTCGGCGCGCGAGGTTCGGGTTCGTTCGCTTCGCTCGTCTCCACGTACCGTCGTCCACCGCGTACGGATCCGCCCCGTACACGTCGGTCAGCGTCGGCAGCGCCCGACGCAACGGTCCACTCACTCGACTCGACGTCTTCACGTTCAACTGCGACAGATCGCAGTCGAAAACCGGCGCTTCGCACGTGTCCCGAAACTCGTCGTTTTGTCGCGAGACGTCCCCGAGCGCGAGACGCGACGCCATCACCACCGCGATCGCCCTCGGTCCGTCCTCGATGGGCTTATCGAGATCGGCGTTAAACATGGCCATCGCCTCTCCCCCTTCGAGCGCGCGCGCGCCGAGAACCACCGCGAGCGTCGCGCGCAGCGCGTCTCGTCTCGACACGACGACGTCATCCGCGTCAGCACGCGCACGCGCCGCCGCCGTTCGCACCGCGCGTCCGCACCGCGTCGTCCACCTCGTCGCGCGCGTCGTCGTCGTCGTCGTCGTCATCCCGCGCGTCGTCGTCGTCATCGCGCGCCGAGTCGCCTCCTCGTCCTCGGGCGGCGATGAGTCACGACGCGCGGGACAACTCGTCGTGCGTCCGATCGCGTCGCCGCTCGCGCATGAGCGCGCTGATCGGGTCCGCGCTCAGGGCACTCGCGACGACGGCGACGCTCGTGTCGATCGGTACTCGTCAGGGGTGGGTGGTGGTGATCCCCGAGCGCATCGAGGACGAGAACGCGCGCGCCTTTGTCAGCGGGACGCTGCGCGCGACGGACGCGTGCGTGGACGCCGCGTTCGATCTCGGGAAGAGGCTGCGAGAGGAGATTGGAAAATCGTCGTCGTGATCGAACGTCGGGGTGGGGGAGATGACGACGTCGAGGCGCGGACGGGCGATGCGCGTGCTCGCGAGGGGCGCGGCGGCGGGATTGGCGTTGGCGCTCTTGCGCGTCGACGCGCATCGGTTTATTCCCGAGCGCGCGGCGGTGTTGAACGGAACGCCGGTGGCGGTTGGGGGTGTGGGGGGACGCGCGTTGAGCGGTGGGGTGGACGTCGCGGCGTTGGAGGCGACGGTGTCGGAGCGAGTGGCGGAGATTTTGAGAGAACGCAAGGAGACGACGAATTTCGCCGAGACGGGCGACGGGGACGAGGCTACGATGGTGAATGATGAGACGCTCTCACACGAACCGGAGGTAGTAGTGGATGCGGTGAAGAAGGAGGCGCGTGATTCGGCGTCTGAGGCGCGAAAGACGGAGAAGAAGAGCGCGACGAACAGACGCGACGAAGAACCGGATCGGGCCGAGATTCTCAAACGAAATCCGGCGGCGGCGACGACGACGACCGTTTCGAGAGATTTTCTCGACCCGTTCGAACTTCGCGCGGTGTATGTGGACAGACCGGATGCGTTCGCCGTCGAGGACGCTCGAGAGAATAGGTGTGCGCCGAGGGAGATGAATACCACGATTTGGGGCTCGCCGAGACAGTTAGACTACATCGTACCGCTCGCGTCCGAGGATTGGCCTAGGAACTGTAAAGGTCGTGAAGCGCTCTGCGACGTGTTGAAGCGCGTGGCGCAGAACAGAGAGGTTTTAGCAGCGGTCGCGAACTCTCAAGCGCCGGGTTTAGAGCCGTTTTTGAACATGCTCATCAGCTTGAAAGTTCCAAACTTTCTCATCATCGCTCTCGACGAGCCGCTCACGCGCCGTTTGGACGACTTGGGCGTGGCGTACTACTTTCACGAAGATTCAGTGAGTGGGAACCATAAAGTGAGTGCAAAGAAGTTTGCACTGATTCAAGAGTTCGTCAGCGTCGGTTGTTCCGTGCTTCTCACCGATACGGATGTCACGTATCAGCAAAATCCCTTTTCATACCTGTACCGCGACAGCGACATCGAGAGCATGAGTGATGGATTCGATAATGATTCTGCGAATGGATTTTTACAACCCATCGATGACGTGGCTTTCGGCGCCGCACGTCGTCGCGCGAGTTCTTTCCGCGTCGGCGCGCTCAACAGCGGTATGTGGTATGTGAGCGCCACCGAGGCGAGCTTGCGACTGATGAAAATCATGGCGCATCGCATGGCCACGGAAGATTTGTGGGACCAGAGCGGATATAATCTCGAGCTTTGGTTCGCGAGTCGCGATGATCACATGACGTCTGGAGCGACCGTGCGCATCATGAATCCATTTTGTTTCATGAATAGTAAGGTGATGTTCCGAATCATTCGTCACGAAGAAGCTTTACAAAAAGCCAAGCACCGTCCGGTGGCGATGCATGCGAATTATCACACAGACAAAGACAACAAAATCAAACTCGTGCACGCGTACTACGCGGAGGACGCACCGCTATCGTCGTTGGATTGTACCGTTGGATGCGACAGTAATTTGAAGAGTATCAATCAGCTCGAATCAGAGCATTTGCATAGCATCAACGACGGTTTCATCGGCAATAAGTATTGGAAAGCGGGCATGCAGGGACTCAACACGTGCAAACCCATGACGGCTTGGGACGGTCAAATCGACGGCTTAGAGCGTAAATTGCACCTCATTCAGGAAAACGAGCGCGTATGCGCGAAAACTTCTTTAAAGGCGACTGCTCGAAAAATTTGCAAAGCAGTCAATGATGGATTGGAACTCGGTAAAGACGGTGATGTCTTCCTCATCGTCGCGGATGCTGATGACAAAGACACGTTCACGTTGCTGATCGAGGCTGGTATCGCGAAGAACGGTTTGACGAAGCGCACCATGGTTGTCACGAATGATGAGAATCTTGCTAAAGAAAGCGAAGGAGCTGGCATCGCAACCGTGCTTCGGGCGTCTAAAAAGAGTCTCTCAAAGGCTGCTCTCAAGTGGTATGCAATACACTCAATTCTTCGTGACGGTCATGGCGTTATTTTCATCGATCCAAGCGTCGTTTTACTCAGCGATCCATCGGAGTTCTTTTACAGAGATTCAGATTTGGAATCCGCGAGCGACGGTTGGGATGACATGTCCGCGTACGGGTACGACCACGTCGTGGACGACCCATCCATGGAGTGGAGTCGTTTCTTGCATGGAGGCCGCGTCGCGTCTTCTGACGCTGCCTTCTTTAGACTCGCCCCGACACACGAGTCGGTGGCGCTCGCGGAGAGACTCACGACGCGTTTGACCGCGTTGGGCACAGAGGTTTCCGTTGTGCAAGAACAGGATGTGTTCAACGCAGCTGTATTCTTCCCTTCTTACGGCGAAGTGGTGTCCGTCGGCGTCATGCGACGAACACTCAATTACTTGTGCTTTGCAAACTCAAAGACTGTGTTCTTATTCATGCGTAAGGACCTGTCGATGGCCGACCACGTGCCCATCGTGATCGATTTCAGTTACCACGTTCGAGATTTAGAACGCATGCGAGACACATACGCGCACTACCAAGCGATCAAAGGTGGCAAGGTCGACCAAAAGGCGAAGGAGGCTTTCAAGAAGTGGGGTGCTGCCGATGATAAATCAGGCACGGGCGAAGACGTCAGAGCTCTCTGCGTCGCTGAGGTGAACTCGCCGAAGAGCGCCGAAATCGCCGCTCACAAGCTTGCATCGAGTTTAGTCGCGGACGAGGAGAGGGAATGGTCATGGGGCGGAGTGAAATCGATGAAATTTTTAGCAGATGGCAAACTGTCGACTCCGTGGGGAGATGGAAAGTGGGCTCTCGTGAGCACGGGTAAAGGTGACTTCATGCCGAACGCCCTTTGGGCAGATTTCGTGGGCGTTCATCATTTTCTCAAGTTTGAAACTCCTGAAGGAAGCGATAGAGAGAATACGATGTTCATCTCCGAGAGGTGCAACGACGGGTCGATGGTTGTTGGTCGGGCGCTACCACGCGAAGCGAAACAAAAAGAAGACGAGGCTTGAGCTTAGCGGCGATTTCTTTGTAATTCAAGCAGAGTAAATGATGCGAAATATCAAATGTGTTTTATTGCATTCAAGTCTATCGTGCATGTTTGGTTAATGAATGTTTTGGAAGAATGAAAGAATGGGTGTGAGGCTTTACATGGATCGCGCCTTGACCATGCAGTCCATCGCGGTGCGCGCCTTACCGGCGCTCGCCATGTGCGCTGCGACGAGGTCCCAACGGTTAATGGTGTCCAATGGGTGCAATTGCTTCGATGCCGTGACGAGTTCGGCGACTTCATCGTCGTTCCATGCCCCGCCGACGGTTTCGGAAGCCTCTCTCTCCGCTCTGTGGGCGGCGGCTTCGTCCGCCTTGGCCTGCCAGTCACCACCCTTCGCAAGCACCATACCCGCGAGCACACACGCGACGGCATCCCACGGTCCCTTGACTTCATCACCGTTCATCGCGGCGTCCAACAACTTCTTCAACTCGCCGGCGTGATCGACGGTCAACGCGTCGCAGAGCGACTCGAGTTCGCCGTCGCCTGGATAGTCGACCCAGCCTTCGGCAACGGCGCCAATCGCGCGGAGACGCTGCTTGTCCTTACGAAGAGCCTTCTTAGCCTTCTCGAGTTCCTTCTTCGCGTTCGCCTTGGTAGCTTTGGCCGCCTCTTCCGCAGCCTTAGCGGCGGCTTCGGCCTCAGCCTTGGCCTTCTCGTCGGCTTCGGTGAGTTCTCTGGCGCTGTTGTTGCGGCTCATCTTCTTGGCCTCGCGAGCAGCCTTTTCAGCGGCGCGTTGCTTGATGCAACGAGGATCGTACTTTTGAGCGGCTTCGACAAAAGCACGAATTTGTGTTTGTTCCTTCTTCTTGGAAGCGGCGCGAAGGGATCTGTTCTCCTTCTCCATTTGACGCCGGTGGTCGCGGTCGTGCGCAGTCTCCGTGTCGTTCTCCTTCTCGTGCGGGAATTCACGCCAAGACTTAAACTTGGCGGCCCAGAAGATGTAGTGCTTGCGAACTTCTTCCCATTCGGCGTCCGGATCGTCGCAGATCGGCACCGGCTTGGTCTCGCTGAATCGAGACAATAACTGGAAGTGCGGCATGAAGGTTTCAAAGAACTCGCCATCCTTGCACGAAGACGGGAAATCGAAATCCGGCGCATCGACAGAGTCAAACTCTCTTCTGCGGTTCTTATCCGTCAACACTTCCATCGCCGTCACGACAGCCTTATATCTTTGTTCGATGCGCTCAGCCTCAGCCTCGCTCACCTGCGCCACCCCGCGCTTATCCGGATGCAACGCGATGGTCAACCAGCGGTGCTTATCCAAAATTTCATCCTTTGTCGACAAATGCCGCTTCGTCGCCAGACCCAACGCGCCGTAGTGATCCGCAAACTCTTTATTCCCGCGTCTCTTCGTTCTCCTCATCTTAAACTCCGGCGCATCAAAGTTCACGTCGTCATCCATCGCCGCCTCGTCCAGCGCCGCCAGCGACGCCTTCTTGGCCAACTTTTTCTCGCACACCGCGCTCAATCCGAGTTTCACCCGAATCGCCTCGTGAAACGCGTGTCCCGCGAACTCCTTCATGTGTCCACCGTCTTTCACCATCGGCGCGTTACACTTAAACACGACGCCATCGCCACCGCCCTCGATCGCGTTCGCCTCCCAGTCGATGCGCATCGTCGTAAACTTGGAGGTGATCTCGCGATCGACGATTTCGCGCTCCTGCGCCTCGATCATGCGCTCGAGCGCCTCGAGATCTTCGTCCGCCATGGCGACGTCGACGCGCGCGTCGTCGATTCGCGCGGTACGGGGGGCGTTCGGCCGCGAACGTCGACGTGTGCGGCGTCGCGATCGGGGCGCGCCGCCATCGGATGGGCGGCCGATGGGATGTGGATAGCCGTGGGGGGGGGACTCGGTGACGATTCGTGATTGGTCAGTGGGTGGTAGACGTATGCGTAAACAGTCATGGAGGCGATGCCCGCAACCGTTCGCGCCGTCCCCGTCGACCGTTCTCGGACGACGGACGACG
>MDTA01153895.1_pt1 | contig 12124 bp, 10 predicted proteins | sample 811151 | NCBI WGS metagenome assembly MDTA01 (sample SAMN05326648, study PRJNA326480) | marine metagenome | isolation source: seawater | place: Indian Ocean: South | collected 2010
AACTTTTAATTCAACTCTTCTACCTCCGGTTGCTTGAAGGAGAAAAAGAAGATAATTAACACGATCGCAGCCAATGCTGCGGGAAAGTACCAAACACTAGGCCAGTCCAAGTTTCCATCGATAGTATGCTTGCTATTCCACCAACCGTTAAGGATTCCACCGACAAACATACCGGCACCAAGGGTCACAAAAGCAATAAATCCTTGTGCACTTGACCGGATGTCCTCTGGTGCTGCTTTATCCACATACAACTGTCCAGTGACAAAAAAGAAATCATAGCAAATACCGTGAAAAAGTACCCCAAGGTACAAAAGTAAGTGGGTTTCAGAGCTAGCCTGTGCGAAGAAAACATAACGTAAAACCCAAAAAGCCATTCCTATTAAAAGCATCTTCTTAACGCCCAGTTTCCTGAAAAACCATGGAACAAGTAAGAGGAAGAAAATTTCTGAGACTTGACCTAAAGTTAATACACCTTCTGAGTTTGCAACCCCCATCTCTTTAAGAAAACCGTTGGCAGACTGAAAATAAAAAGAAAGCGGAATGCAAAGCAAAAAGGAACAAACAATAAATATTGCAAATGATTTGTCCTTCATCAAAGCAAGGGCTTTCAGTCCCAGCACCTCGGCAGGTGTAACTTTTTTTCCTTTTAATTTAGGAGGCGTATTGGGAAGTGAAAACGAATACAAACCCAACAGAATGGAAACCCCCGCACCGATCATAAAAGGTTGTGAAGTCAAAGAGATAGAAGTCCAGTCAACTGGAGGCACGCTACCACCAAGAAAAGCAGGCCAAACAGATCGAAACTCATTCTCAAAATAGAAGCTGCTTCCAACCAAAATACCTGAGGCAATCCAACCAATTGTGCCAAGTGTTCGAATCGGAGGAAACTGCCTCTGTGGATCCTCCATGTTCTGAAAACATAAGGAATTGGATAATGCCAGGGTTGGCATGTAGCAAATCAGGTGCAAGAGAAGATATGGATAAAACTCACTCCAATCATTAGCCTGACCAACTAAGTAAAGAAAAACCCCTCCAAGTATGTGAAGAACTCCAAAGACTTTTTGCGTAGCAAAAAAACGATCGGCAATCATCCCAACAATAAATGGAGAAATCATGGCAGCTACACCGGTTGCCGCATAAGCACTTCCCCGAAGGCTAGCCTCTACATCAAGAGTCCCCAAATAGGACCACATGGGCACATACCAGACTCCCCAAATAAAGAACTGGAAAAACATCAATAAGCTAAAGCGGACGGTTAATGAGCTGTTCATAGGCAGAATTATTTTTGCTCATGCTAGTGATTGAGCAGGCGTAGAATCAATTAAAATAATCAATTCTTGGAAATGAATCGTTTCAATTTTAATTAATGGACTTGCTAGAAACGGATGGCTTCTTATCAACTTAGTTAATGTCTATTAATGAATCCCCATTAGTCGGTGTTATTATGGGTAGCCAATCCGATTGGCCCACCCTGGAAAAATCTACTGAAACTCTAACTGAATTCGGAATTCCGTGGGAAGCAAATGTTGTCAGTGCACACCGTACACCTGATCTACTTTATAAATATGCCCGTACAGCTGAAGAGCGCGGTTTAAAGTGTATAATTGCAGGTGCCGGGGGTGCTGCCCATTTACCAGGCATGACATCAGCCATGACCCCGCTTCCTGTACTAGGCGTTCCTGTCAAATCACGAACTCTCAATGGTGTAGACTCCTTGCTCTCTATTGTTCAGATGCCAGCAGGCGTTCCAACTGCAACCTTTGCCGTAGGGGAGGCAGGAGCGACCAACGCTGCCCTTTTTGCCATATCTATGCTTGCCACAAACGGAGATCAAGCTCTCTTGCAAAAACTTAAGGATTTTAGGACTCAGCAAAGGGAAAAGATTGAAGCAAGCATGCTTCCTTCTTCCTCTTAATTAAATGAACCCCGGAAAAGACGCTTGGATTGGCGTATTGGGAGGTGGACAACTGGGACGCATGCTATCGCTATCCGCCAGAAAGATGGGAATCCAGGTATTGGCATGGACCGGAGGAGATCGTTCAGGTGCGGCTTCCACCGCCGATCGCATTATCGATAAGTCTTTCGGGGATCCATCTGCACTGGAAGATTTCTCCCAATCGGTTGAGGCTACAACAGTTGAATTTGAAAACCTACCCGTTGAGACTCTCGAACAAGTTGAGGAACGGCTCCCTCTTCGTCCTGGCAGTCATGCAGTTTCGATATGCCAGCATCGCGAACGTGAAAAAAAGTTTCTTTCAGAAAACGGATTTTCATGTGCAAATTTCTCCTTAGCTCATGATTTACAATCGTTTACTGATGGAGTAAGACAAATCGGAACCCCATTAATCGTAAAAACTGCTGAGTTTGGATATGACGGAAAGGGACAACTTAGGTTATCGGATCAACTTTCTCAGAATGAGATCGAACAAGCATGGAAGACTTTTGAGGGAGGACGAGTTGTCATCGAAGAACGAATTAACTTAGAAACTGAACTATCCGTTCTAGTCGCCCGAGATTACGAGGGTAATACAGTTTACTATGACCCAGTAGAAAACATCCATCGAAACCATATTCTAGATATCTCCATTGCCCCAGCCCGTATTTCACCGGAAATACAAAACAAAGCATCTGAAACAGCTTTAGAAATAGCCCATGCTCTTAAGTATGTGGGCATGTTAGCTGTTGAATTTTTTGTATCATCGGACGGCAGATTGTTGGTAAATGAGCTAGCTCCCCGTCCCCATAACTCGGGGCACCACACAATTGATGCATGTCATTGTTCGCAATTCGAACAGCAAGCTCGGGCCACTGCAGGAATACCACTCGGATCTACACAACTGATTTCTCCAGTAATCATGATAAACCTCCTCGGCGATCTCTGGGTGGATTCAATCACCCCACCTGACTGGAGTGAAGTTCTTGCTATTAAAGGTACTGCACTCCATCTATATGGAAAAAGAGAAGCAAGACCTGGGAGAAAAATGGGGCATATAAATATATTGGGAGACTCCGTGGAAGACTGTCTTAAAAAAGCATGCTCCATTCGAAATCAATTAGATCTTCCTGCTTTCTAATTATTTTTTTTAGAATCAAAATAACCTTAAAACAAAATTTATCATTCACATAAATGCGACATTTTGACTCTACTTAATTAGAGGGAAATTAAGAATGTGCAGTTTAGTCACATTCTTTTAGTTTAATTTTTCATAAGTGATTTATAAACAGGGTTTATTTATTGGTACAAGAGTTGCAACTAATATGAAAAATTAACTCCTAACCAAAGGAAAACACCATGAAAATAAATGATAAATATGAAATCAGTCCGTTTGGGAATGCCTTTGATTCCCTCTTTTCTCTTCTCACCAGAAACGACTACCTGCCCTCACATTCTCTAAATTCTTCTCTATCAGAACATGGAAATGTAAGGATCAGAGAAGAGGATAAAAAAGTAATTATTGAATTCCTAGTTCCAGGATGGAAAAAAAACGATCTTTTACTTTCACTGGATGAACAAAAGTTGACGCTTACTTCCGCAATTAAAAATGAAAAGGAACAGAACAGTTGGTTTCAAAACAATAACTTGAATTTCGAAATTCAATTGGGTCAAAATTTGGATACTACTAAGACAAATGCAAAACTAGAAGAGGGAGTTCTCACAGTTAGCATCCCAGTGTCTCAAAAAACAAAGGGCCGTAATATAAAAATTAGTTAAAAGAACTTTCAGTCCGCCTTCTCCTTAGAAGGCGGGCTTTATTTAATACAATGGCGCGGGAGGTGGGATTCGAACCCACGACCACCGGTTTAGAAGACCGATGCTCTATCCAGCTGAGCTACTCCCGCTAAAACAAATTAAAATAAATGCAAGATCATGATTGGGCAATGTCAAAGCCAATTACAAATTAGAGTTTTATTTATTTTTTAATGACTTTTGCTTGGCAAAATTTAATCCCCTCATAAAAAATAATGTATTAAACACACGCTAAATTTATTATCATGAAAAAATCCTATCTCGTCGCAGCTTTTCTTTTTTCAATACTTTTTACAGGATATGCCCTTGGTCACTGTCAGGTACCCTGCGGAGTATACACCGACGATTTGCGCTTTATGCAAATGCTCGAAGACCAAACTACAATTGAAAAATCAAGCAAGCTCATCCTCGAACTTTCGAAAAAAGGTGACGGACAATCTCACAATCAACTCGCCCGTTGGGTTGCAACCAAGGAATCACATGCATCCAAAATACAGAAAATCATAGCCGAATATTTTTTGACTCAGCGAATCAAATCAAGCTCCAAGAATTATGAGCAACTTTTAAAAGGTGCTCACTCCGTAATGGTGGCAGCAATGAAGTGTAAACAAACCACGGAAGCAAGTGCTGCCATGGACTTAAAATCAAGCATTTTGGCATTTCAGAAAATCTATGGAGCCAAGTAACTAATTTTTCTCTGACAACTCCTTCCTAAGCAATGATCTTCGACCCTTTTTATCTACTAGTCATCGGGATTGGTATGGCTTTAAGCCTCTATGCCTCCAGTATAACGAAGGGACGCTTCCGCAAATACAGCCAATACACAACCCGCTCAAGAATGACCGGGGCTCAGGTTGCTCAGGGAATTCTTGAAGACAATAATATTAGGGATGTAAGGATCGAATGTGTAGGAGGAGAACTCACAGATCATTACGACCCACGCACTAAAACCCTGCGATTAAGTCAGTCTGTCCACGATTCAAATAGCATGGCTGCTTTTGGGGTAGCTGCTCACGAAGTTGGTCATGCTATTCAGCATGCCAAATCTTATACCATGCTTTCCTTTCGCTCTGCATGGGTACCAGTAGCAAATTTGGGCGGAGGACTTTCAATGATTGTTATCATGCTGGCTTTCTTTCTTGGAGGGGCTCAATCAGCTACCGGAATGTCTCTCTCATTGCTTGGAGTCCTACTGTTTGGATGTACCACTGTTTTTACCTTGGTTACCCTTCCGGTTGAATTTGACGCCAGCAGCAGAGCACTAAAGTGCCTCCAAAAAGGAAATTATGTAACTGAAAAGGAATTGGACGGAGCAAGAAAAGTTCTTAATGCCGCTGCCATGACCTATGTGGCAGCCTTTGTCACCTCTCTTATCACACTACTCTACTGGATGTTTCGACTCGGATTACTTGGCGGACGCAGAGACTAGTTTGGTTCGTTTTTTATAAAACCTTCGCGATGTTCGACTCTCTCGATTGAAGAGTGCAATTTATTACCATCATTTCTCACTTCAAAAATGCAACCTTGCATACCAACATCACTCTCGGCAACTGGGCATTTTCGTGGCATTCCATCCAAGAAACGACCCACGCAGGCATTAATATCCCTACCTAAAACCGACTCCCTCGGTCCAGTCATTCCCAGATCAGTCTGGTAGGCCGTACCTTGAGGTAATATTCTGCCATCAGCAGTCGGCACATGAGTGTGTGTACCGAATACTAAACTCACACGACCATCCAAGTACCAACCAATGGATTCTTTTTCGGATGTAGTTTCCGCATGGATTTCGCATATAATATGATCAACTTGCTTCTCCAACTCAGTAACTAACCTGTCTGCCGTTGAAAATGGGCAACCCACTTTCGGTCCCATGAAGGATCTTCCCAATACCGTAAAGACTCCAACTTTGAGCCCTTCTGTTTCACAAATTAAATAATCCCTACCCGGATTTGATTCCGGAAGATTTGCTGGCCTGCAAACAAAGTCTAGTTCCTCAATTTCATTTTCAAAATTTTTCTGATCCCATACATGATCACCCAAAGTAATGGCATCAATTCCTGCTATTTTTAATTCGTGTGCTGTCTTTGCAGTAATACCGGCACCACCGGCTGCATTTTCTCCATTGGCAATACAAAGAGAAATTTTTTCATTTTTAATGAAAGTCTTTAAGTGATCGGCCAGAAATTTTCTACCTGGTCTCCCGACAATGTCACCAAGCACTAATATTCTCATTTAACTGTGCGATTGATTTGCCTGTAGATCAGTAAACGATCATGCACAAGAAAAGCCAAGTCATCCAATCCGTCTCCATTTAAGTCGGCGATCAGACCCTCCCTAGGTTCATATAATCCACCTTTCTTCCCCTGATAGTGTAGATTTTTTTCAAAAACTTCAAAGTGTAGGGAACTCTTCCAGTTTTGAGTTTTTGCGTCAAGAGTCACAAACTCCAAAAGATTTTTCTTACCATCCAGGCATACTAAATCCACAACGCCATCATTATTAAAGTCACCTCCCTCAATTCCATTGTGACGAATCTTAGGAAGGTCTGTAAGGTATCTAGACTCAACCTTGAGTGAAAGCTTCTGTGATTTCGTGGTAGAAATCATTTGGAATCCACTTTTACCAAGAGCCACCATACTGATACCTTCAGGAGTATGAAAAGTACTGACTTGTGTAGGCACAATGAAGGAACTTTCCCAGCGATTCTTGAGATTCGATTCCTTATTCTCAGAGTACAATCTTTCCCAATAGCCATCTTCATGAAACGCAAAAATCTCGTCAGCACCCCGCCCTTGCCAGTCAATCTTAATGGGGGTGCTCAAATCTCCTGCCTGATCTTTGGAATTGAACTGTTCGAGCACCAACAATTCATCTCCTTCCCAACCTATTACTCTTACATATCCCTCACCTGCGACAAGTAATCTTTCTTTTTCGGATGAAGAATCGGAGAACTTTGAAAGGTGCTCTTTCCCAACACCCTTTAAAAAACTTTTGCGAACCACCGAATCGCCAGCAACCGACTCCCACCCATCTTTCTTGTCAGACATGAGTATGACTGGTGCATCCCGACTTGAGAGAATTAATATATCTCGCTGCATATCACCGTTTAAATCACATACGAATAGGCCACTCGGTTCCCGCTTTATCTCTTTTATTTCATACTCATGAGTTACTTCAAACTTGTTACCTGCCGACCATTCAAAAGTTTTAAGGTAAAAATCTGAGTCTATTTCGCATAGAATAAGAAGTTTATCATCTTTTCCTTTACCGCTATGAGTTGGTACTACTGCTAAAGGCACACCTTCCATTTCGACCATCAAAGGAAAAGTAAAGCCTTTACCCTTCCTGTATTCAGAGATTCCAATAACTTCCTCCTCAGCACTAAGAAGAAGCAATTTTGTTTTTCCTTTGTTTCGCAAGGCACATAAGTATGAAATTCCTTTTAGTGAGGGGGATGATTTAACTTCAGTTGAAAACCCATTCTTGACTGATTCAATGTGAAACACTTCACCTTTGTCTGGTGAAGCAGAAACCAAATCGGGAACACCGTCCAAATTAAAGTCACCCCATCCCCATGAACTTTCTCTATTGGCAGTGGAAAAAATATCATAGGAAATTAAATCAAAAGCTGAACCGCGATTAACTATCTCTTCATCGGAAAAAGAAAAAACCAACGCCTCTCCCGATAAGGAATCAATCGAGCAGAACTTTTTGTTTTTTTGATTAAGTGGAGATTCCAAAGGAGTAGGAAAAGACGAAAGCGAAATGTCAAAAGATAACTCTGGACCGAAGCCCTCACCTTCTCCAAGTCTAATCTTAAGGGAAAATTCTTCACTTGGCACTAAATACATCCAATCTATAATTTCATCATCATTAAGATCAATCAATTCGACTCCATAGGCTCGCTTATCTCCTTCCCTGAATAAAGAAGAAGGATATTGGGGTTGACCCTTCAAAAAAGAAATCCTCTCGAGTCCAGATTCAGTAAAAACAAATAAATCGTTCCTTCCATTCTCATTAATAACCTGTAGGCTTTTTGAATAAGCCCTTATTTTATTGGACTCTACTTCAAAACCTTCACTCCATGTCGAATTATTTTCCCTGAAGAAAACCCGTATACCATCATCCGGGCTCCCAATAACTATATCTGATACACCATCACCATTTAAATCGCCCAGGGCAATGTCAGAAACACTTCCGTTAATAAAGATTCTTTCAGGTTGATAATTGGCATCTTCAAGAACGGGTTCCCATCGATTTTTTCGGACAGGACGAATATTTTGAGGCACAATACCTTGCTGAGTACGGTAGAGAATTTCCAGATATGACTTATTTAAATTGAAGTAAACCAAGTCTACCAATCCATCCCCATTTAAATCAGCGTGCTTCAGGCAGCGGGCGTTCCATCCAGCAAGTAAAACCTCGGGTTTGGAAAGCTCAATTGGTTTTGAAAAAACTTGAGAAAAGCCCAAGCAGAAAAAAAGAAGAATTGAATTTTTCAAGTTAATCAAACTCACTCAGAAAAGGGGTATAGCTTTGCCTTTGAAACAAAACCATTATCCGTGTCTTTGGACCAACCTAGCAGGAAAAAGGGAAAGTTACCAAAATCATCTGAAGTGAAACCTATTTCATCTTCATCGAAAGCGTAGAACATCATCTCAAATAAGGAAAACATACTTCTAAAATCGACATAATCCACTTGGCGGATGCCACGCGGAAGATCATCTAGCGCATCTTGCAAATGAGAGCTTTCCCATAACGAATTCTTCCCTCCGTTCATTCTATTAATAACTTGCTTAAGATAACGATCTTTCCCCATAGACAGCAGTAGCCAGTCATCTGAAATTGCGTAAGAAATTGATAATCCAACACCTTCTAAACCACGCATGGAACGGATCGTAACACCTCTATGCTCATTTTCTTCGAACAATTCGTTTCCTTGAGTTACTGAATCAACCATTGCTCTCATTGTACGATCAAAAAGTTTAGAATCTTTCAAACTAATCGCATAAATTGCAGATGAAGGAGAAGCCAATTCTTCTAAACTTTCATTTTCCGGGTGAAGATATGAAAGGCTCACAAATTGATCTCCCAGAGAACCAAGTAAATCTGATCTAATTCTAACTTCTGACTGATCTTCAAAAGCCTGAATCTGAGAGTTAATAAGTAGATGCAGAGCAGGACTAATTCCTTTAAGTATATTTTCCATCCTTGGCCAAAGCTGACCTAAATCATTTTTGGCATTACTGACAGTGAAAACATCTTTTGAAATGAAATCATGGTTTTCCAAGTCACCCTTTACCGGAGATAAAAAGGAAAGAATTCCTTTTCTATGATCCATTCCCAAGCAAGACCCCATTTCAAATCCCTCTGATTTAGCATCCAAGCAAATCCCCAGGTGGTTTAAACCGTCCAAGCCCAATCCATCAATCAATCCATTTGTTTCTATTCCAAAAGGATTCTGAGGAATTTTCATTTTTTCACTATGTTTTCGAAGAGCACTCATTCCATCTTTAAAATTGAGGAAAAGCCTCGCCTGCCCCGTCCCAATTTCATCAAAGCAGTTGGTGTAGGATTCATTATCCTTAAGCGATATTCCCCGATCAGAAAAGGTTGTGAAAACAGATTCGACTCTCTTTGCATCTCCCGAGATCAAAAAGAATTTCCCCTTGTGTAATGATACACATAATCCAGTGCTTTTAGCGTCAAATTTAGTTAGTTCTTCATGTTCGGAATGAATAAACCAACAAAGATTTACTTCACCCACTTTTTCTTTGTCTATCTGCATCCCGGAACTTCCAAGATCTTTGAGTGTCGATATGATTTCATTAAAATCATCATTCCCTAAGGATGATTCAAAAATTAGTGCAATAAATGGCATTTTTTGGGCTCTCCACGCAGTTTCTGCTTCCTTATTCTCGACCATTTCCCGCTCCATTAAATTAGCAAAGTCGGATATCCCTAAAACTAGACCTCCATCTATTGAGTCAATCATAGGTCCCAAAACAGATTTTTGGATTTCCTTTAATTTAGACTTAGACTTCTTGCTATGTCCCTTCCCATGCAATTCATTTTCAATTTTGTCTTTTAACTTTTCCCAAATGGGAAAATCCATAATTTTTCCGATTGGACCACTTTCTAAATCATCCTGAAAATCCTGCCAGTTATCTATTTCCATAGTAACAAGAGTATCTTCGGGTAAAAATTGAATTAAAGTATCCTCTTTTTCTGCAACTACAAAAGGTAGAAAGCAAAGGAATGAAATTAATTGGGTTAATAGTTTTTTGTTCATTAATTTTGAGAAATTGGAATTTGATTCGATTGGCTTGGCGGACTTGTGTACCGGAAACCGGCATTTGGATTACGGGGATCAAATGCATAAGCATCCCTGTTAATTAGAAAAGTCTTAAGAGAATCGACGGGGATAGAAAAACCTAATCCTTCAGCTCCCTGTGCAACTACTTTCATATTATTTACACCGACTACTTCTCCACTGTAGTTAAAGAGTGGACCGCCTGAATTCCCCGGGCTTATCTCCGCTGTTGTTTGGATATGGAGACGGTCGGAAACAATTCGATTTCGTAAACTGACAATGCCCTCGGACACACTTCTCTCCAAACCTAATGGGCTTCCTATGGCAAAAACCCTCTCTCCTTGTCTAAGATTCGGAGAACTACCCAAAGTAAGATAGGGAAACTTGAACCCATCACCCCGCCCTTCAATTTTCAAGAGGGCAAGATCGAGATTTCCTCCAGTTGCCAAAATTTTGACATTATCAAAATTTTGTTTGGCCAACTTTGCACCAGAACCTTTAAATTGTGTGACCGAGATTTGGCGCTCTCCGGCAACAACATGATCATTAGTCACAATGTATCCATCAGGATGGATCAAAAAACCGGATCCTAAGCCGATAGGAGTTCGAATCAGAACAACCGCCTCACCCAGTTCATCAACAAGATTCCTTAGGGATGATGATTTTCTTCTTCCTAGAGATTCGATAAAAATCTCGCTAGATAAAGTACTCTCCTCAATTGTTTTCTTTGCTTCTTTATCAACCATCTGAACAATTGAAGATGATGGGACCTTGATTATATCAAAACCCAAATCGATGAACACTTCATTTGGTCCAGTCTTAACTAACTCTCCTGACACTGAAGAGTCATTTGCCAGTTCAATGGAAACAACTTTTGCGAATATTGCAGAGGAGAGGGAAAAAAATAATGGCAGAGCTTTAAACATAAAGATTTAGAATGTATTTACCCCAAATTAAAGGGGCGAGAACATTATTAATCAATTTGGATAATAAAAACTAACCTGAGAACAGTTACCAAATTTTTCGTTGTGCAAAGCGGAGGGTTTGGCTTCTTCAAATTCTGTATCCAAAATCATTACTCTTGTGGCTCCAGTTGAAGTCCTTTGAGTTATATATAAGTGACGACCGTCATTCGCCCAAGTTGGTTGAATATGGTGAGCTGTCCCACTAGTGATAATCCTAGTCTTCCTTTCCTCAAAATCATACAGACAAACCTGAAATCCACCACTCACGGCAGCAGTGAAGGCAAAAAGATTTGAATAACGTGGATTCCACGCAGGTTCCGTGCAATGAGTGCTTACATTAGTTGGAATACGTTGCAACCTCCCGGTTGACAGGGAGGCTTCGTAAATTTGCGGCTTTCCTCTAAGATCCGATGTAACTAATAAACGCCTACCATCTGGGGACCAAGTTGGACCAGATTCATTACTTCGATTATTTGTAAGTCTCTTAGGACGGGTTTTGGGAGAAGTTGCAATCCAAACCTCAGGGTTTCCTGATGTCGAAAGAATAAGAGCAGTTTGAGCAGACCTTGGGTTTTGAACTGCGCATAAGTTACTACCCCTGTAGTTCGCAATTGTTGAAATCTTGCGATCTCTCAAAGACAAAAAGTAAACATTATTGAAAATCTTTCTATTACTTGTGAAAAAAATACCCTGTCCATCATTGGACCAACTAGGATTGAAGGTAATTTTACCAAAAGAAGTCTGCGGTCTTGCATTGGACATGAGGGAATCAGAAACGAAAACTTCTTTATGTCCAGAAAGAGAAGAAAGATAAGTAATTTTGCCGGAAAAGAAACCTGGAATTTTTAGGATTTTTTCAACCATAGCATCAAGTACCCTCGAAAGAGACAAGTCGACGCTGCCAGCATCCAGTGAAAAGTCAGCAAAAGGTACTTTTGGTTGACCTTTAAGAAGCTCTAATTTTACACCGCTTTGACCTTCCTGCGTAAAATTTGCAGAAAATAAACTCGATTTAGTGTCTGCTAATCGTAATCCACCATGTAATGAGATTGCACGCCCAACTTTCGAGGCAAAGGACCGACTTGTTTTACCCAAATC
>MDTA01062676.1_pt1 | contig 12123 bp, 16 predicted proteins | sample 811151 | NCBI WGS metagenome assembly MDTA01 (sample SAMN05326648, study PRJNA326480) | marine metagenome | isolation source: seawater | place: Indian Ocean: South | collected 2010
AAATGGTTCTTGTAATTCATCCTTACAACAAAGTAAACTATATCCAGGACCAGAACCAACTCCATCAAAATTATCTACTTCAACAAATGTAATATTTCTATCAGAATGTATTAAATTAACATAACTTTTAACTTGTTCTCCCTTATATCCAATTGCTATAACAATCTCAACACTCTTATCGAGCCTATCTATAATATGAGAAATAACAGGTTTATTTTCTAACGGAAGTAAGGCTTTATGTAACCCAACAACATTACTATTTCTTGTACCCTGACCTGCGGATAAGATACAAAATTTTTTCATCTAATTTCCTTCGTGTTCTTTCTCAATTTTTCCACTACCTCTATCGCTATCATCTGCAAATCTAATACAATCGTTTAAGTGTGCAGTAGAACATTCAAGTGCAGTATAATCTGTTGTAGCTATAACTCTATGTTTAGTTTTCAATGGAACACACCAACCATCTCCAGCTTTGTAACTCCTTGATTCCATTGTACCATCTTCTTTTTCCAATAAGACTTCAGCCTCACCTTCAATAACATAATTGGTTTCTACTTTCTTTTCATGCCATTGTAAACTACTCTGATAACCTTTGTTCATATGAATTAGCTTATATGCATAGTGTTCATTGAGTTCCAACCAAAGTTCATAACCCCAAGGCTTCTCAACTCTATAAGAACTTATATCCAACCGATGAGATTTATTCTCATCAATCTTATCTTTATATTCTTCAAGAGCTTCTCTTACCCAAGTATCTTTAATGTGATCATAATTGGACATCTTCAACTCCTTTATCTCTTTTTAAATTTATAACAGATGCAGTATCCCTACCATCTGGTTTCTTATCATTTATAAGTATTCTATCTCCACCCCCAAAACCCATTATTAATTGGTCATAAAGTATTCCTACTTTTTGTAATTGTTTAATTGTTGCATCACGGGCACTTTCTTTTCTACCAGTAGTTATAACTAAATGATACCTTTTAGAATCAATTGTATATAAGAAATCCTTTACACCAGGAAGTAATTCCAACTCATAATTTGGATCCTGTATCAATCCAACATCTGTAGGATGTTTTGTGAGAGTACCATCTAAATCACAAAATATAGTTTTTGGTTCATTATTTTTCATATTTTACCTTTTTATATTATATCCACTATTTGTTACAAATGGATATGTATTTTTAATTTCATCTGAAATCTCTAATCCTAACCCATCATTAAATACATATTCTTTATTTAATATTATATCTTTTATTTTAGAGAATTCATCTGACATAACCTCTAATTGTACCATTGGAACTTCTAACCAATCTACATCTGTTGATATTGCTAAATGTAGAGCGGACATCAAAGAAATACTACTTCCCCACACATGAAGTGCTACCCCCATACCTTTATTTTTTGCCTGTTCAATTATCTTTTTTGTCATCATAAACCCACCACAATAAGTAATATCTGGTTGAATAACATCTACATGACCACTATCCAAATATGAATCAAAATCTAATTTACCACTCAATCCTTCTCCTGTTGCAATAGGAACGAGTGGTGAACAATTTTCCCATACATACTTTAAATCTTTTAAATTAGATGGATGTAATGGTTCTTCGAACCAAGTTAAATCATGATGTCTCAGAGAATTTATATTATCTACCGCTACATATTTATCCCAAGTATTCAAAGTTCCCATTATAGAATCTATCATTAATTTTTTAGAACCAAGTTCCTTTTTTGCTACATCTACTCGGTTTAAATCATCCCCCCAACTTTGAACTCCTACTCTCATCTTGTATCCGTCAAAGGTTACATCTTCTATATCTTTCTTTATCTCGTCTGTACTAAATGATACAGAACCACCACTATTATATACCTTAAAGTCATTCGTGGAACTTTCATTAAATAATTTATATAATGGTTTTTCTTCTACTTTACCCTTTATATCCCAAAGTGCCATTTCAATTCCCCCAATAACACTTCGAATAAATCCATTCATACCAACAAAAGGTATATCCATAGAATTATAAACATCCTCTATATTCAATGGATTCATACCAACTATTAATGATTCTATAAATTTTACAGTTGGTTGAATTAGTTCAGGAACATATACACCAGAATAGGTTTCACCTATACCAACTAAACCATCACTTGTTCTTACCTCTATTATCCCAATACTTTTAACACCAAGTGGTTGTCCAAATACCTTTCCATCTCCATATGGTGAAGATAAACAATATCCATCTACATTCGTTATTTTCATTTTAATACACTCTTTATTCCACTAATACATTTTTCAATTGAAGTAAAGTCTATACCGCCCTCAATAGTATTTTCTATAAAATCAACCTCTTTATCAGAACTATATTGTCTTTCTATTTCATCAAATATTTGTTGTGTATTCAAATCTACCAATCCTTTATAATCCCAAAAATGACCTAATACTCCAGCATCTTTTATTAAAACCGTAGGAATTCCCTGTTGAATAGATTTAAAGGTTAAAGTGGATGCTGGTGAAATTACAAAAAATGAATTAGACATTAATAAATTATCATCTTCCACATCCATAAGAATTTCATAATCTAAATCTTTAGGGATTATACTTCTCATAAAATTTATATCATCTTGTGGACTTGGATTATTATGTCGTGTCTTTATTTTAAAAACTACCTTCTTATCAAACTCTCTCTGTAACTCTACCAATCCCAACTTTTTAATATAATTTTCATCAACTTGTAATGGACAACTATCCAATCTTTCCCAATGATTTGCCAAGAAATTGGTAACACATAAAATATAATCATTTGACTTCTGATATGTCTTTAAAATATCGTTTGATGGTATTCCTATTTTTATTAATTTTGATCCTTCTTTATGGACATCGACATCCATATTACCCATTACGAATAAATAATCGAATGCCTTACCAATACCCTTGTCGTAATCACCTGAGCCATAACCTCTACCACCACCATGAATACTACCCACCATTGGAATACCAAGATTAGAAACTATATTATATACCTTATCTAATCCATATCTCGGCCTGACATCATCATAAATTACAATATCATATTGAGATAAATCTATATCTATTTTTTTATTTTTAAACCCATCGTATCCCCTATCGAATACATTATCAAAATATTGACTATAAGACTTTTCAAACTTTATTCTTGGATCTATTGTACCATACCAACTCATTGCAGAACTCATTTCATTTACTTTAAGTAAATCAATATCAGAAATTTTATATAACTCTGGTATTATTGGATGAATTCTTTCTCCAACTCTATAAACTGAAACAACAAGTAAAGTTTTTTTCCTCATACATCAAAATTTTTAATATGTCCTATTGCTGGATCGTGATGATAAAAATCCCAAAGTAATGTTCCTTTGTAATTATCTTTCACATCTTCAAATGTTGTCCTATCTCCATAATCAAATCCCCACCTTTCTTTCCAAACTTCGTGGTGTCCCCATTTACCGTAATAGAAATTACCTTCTTCTGATTGTGCACCACCTTTTTTATCACTAAATAATCGAGGGGAGTTTAATGGCATATTTGAATCTTCTTTACTTAATTGGTCGTGTATCATATGAAACCAAGGAACGGTAACATTATAAATATTTTTATATAAAAATTGAAAACAAATATCATCCCATGCATGAAAGAAATGATAATCACTACTTGGAACTATATGCTTTTCAAATAAATTCAAATTTAAAGCAACTGAGTACCAACAGGCAGATTCAACGGCAAATGGTTTATTCCATTCGGGATTAGAATAATCAGGACGAGATTGTGGTCTGAAATTTTTATCTCTGTAATATAAATCACCAGGTTCTAATGGTGCCCTAGCAGTATCTTGTAATCCTCTGTATCCGTCTGCAACCATACTTCTAAATGCTGGATTTGCTAATGTATGAAACTGATTAAATCCAATAGTTCCAAATTCATCAATATTTCCAGTATTAGCTAAATTATTGAAATCTGTGAAAAATCCGTTGTCTACTGGAAAACAATCATGCTGAAACCAAACTACCCAATCAACATCAGTTCCATCAAAGTGTTTTTTTGCAGTAGTCATGTTATTCTGTAATCCACGAATTTCCCTATCCATATAAACTACACCATGTTTCTCACAAACACTTTTACCTATCTCTTTGTTTTCTGGAGTAGAATCTTCATCTATATTTAAAACACTAAATCCCTCCGTGTCAACTCTTGATAACCAAACATCTAAAAGATTGTAATTGTTTCTACTCGTAAATAATATTGCTGTTTTATTCATTATAATATCCCTATAAGGAAGCCAATTCCCATTCACTAAAAAATTTATCAAATACATCTACTACATGCTGTCTTGCTTCTTGACTAATGTGTGGGTGTGATCCTATAAAAAAACTATTATCAGTAATATAATTAGCATTTTTCAAATCACCTTGTACCTCAAACTTTTGACCTTTCATAAAAGGTTGTTTAGATAAATTACCACCCATAACTGCTCGGGTATCTATTCCATTATCCTCTAAATAATTAACTATAGTTTTCCTATCAAGTCCTGTTCCCTCTTTGATAGTCATAATATATCCATAGAAAGTATGTTCTCCTTTTTCAGGTATAACAGGTAAGTCTAAATAATAATTGTGTTTACTCAAATGTTCAGTATAAAAATTAGCAATTTCATTTCTTTGTTTGTTTAAATCATCTAACTTATTTACTTGTGGTATACCCAATGATGCATATACATCAGTCATCCTAAGATTGTATCCAACAAGTTCAAATGCATATCTCTCATCAAAATCCTTCAAATCACCATTTGAATAGTAAAACCTCGATTTATCTTTATCGTACTCTTTCAATCTACCAAATTCTCTCATAGATTGTAATAGACTATATAACTCGTCATCATTAGTCATAACCATTCCACCTTCACCAGTAGTAATGTTATGTGCAACAAAAAAACTAAATGTAGATAATGTTCCATATGAACCCATCTTTTTACCATCCCAAGATGCTCCATGAGCTTCACAACAATCTTCTAAAACGGGTAGGTTATGATAATTTGCCAAATCCATAACACTTCTCATATCAATAGGACAAGCCAAAGTGGGAACTGGCATTATCAATCCCGTGTTCTCATTTATAGCATTTTCTATTTCCTTAATACTAATATTATAAGTATCCATATCTACATCAACAAATCTTGGAACTAATCCGACTTGTAATATTGGCATCACAACTGTAGCAAATGTAGTTGCAGGTAAAATAACCTCTGAACCTACCTTCACCTTACCCGATTTAATTAATACGGATAAAGCAAGTAAATTTGCTGATGAACCTGAATTACAGGCCACTCCATATCTCGTTCCTATATACTCTGAGTATAACTTTTCAAACTCCTGAACTTTAGGTCCCTGTGACAATCGTAAATCTAATAAAGTACTAATTGCACCTCTCAACTCCTCATCTGAATAACACGGATATCCAACTGAAATTCTATCTGTTTCAGGGTTAAATGGTTTTGGTTTAAATTCCTCATTACAATATTCAGATACTAAATCTAATATTTTTTCTTTCATTATCTTTTCCTCTTTCCTTTGAGAGAATACCAGTCATAATTATCAACATACCAATTGTAAGTTTTTTCTAAACCCTCTTTTGTCGGATAAATTATATCATATCCCAACCCTCTGAGTTTATCTATATTAGGACATCTCCTCTTTACACTTCCTTCTGGTGCAGGTAATATGTCAAAAATAGGTTCTTTTCCTGCTATCTCAAATAACATTTTTGCCAAATCAATAATTTTCATTTCTTCTTTATCATTTCCAATATGATAAACTTCTCCGTTAGTCTCATCTTTCTCCATCAACATAACTAACGATTCTGTAACATTGTCTATATAATTAAAAGAACGAGTTTCTTCTCCACCATAAATTTTAAAAGGTGTTTCGTTACTTATAATCCTTTCTATGAATTGTGCTACTACATGCTCAAATCCCATTCTTGGTCCAAAAAAATTATGTGGTCTCACGATACAATATCTATCAAAACCACGACCTTCTTTATAACAATTAAATGCAATCTCACTTGTTAATTTACCAACACCGTAACTCCACCTAACATTTGTAACATCATCAATAGCCAATGGAATATCTTCTGCCGTAGGTATTGGAAACTTATCACCCATAACCTTCATTGTACCTGCATAAGCCTCACAACTACTCGTGTAAAGTATTTTACCTTTATCTTGATCTACTATCCAATCTAAAATATTTATAGTACCAATTACACCAGCCTTCAAAACCTCAATTGGATATTTATAAAAATTGGCAGTTCCATTGAATGCTGCTAAATGGTAAATATAATCATAATAATTTTTTTCTAAATACTGAAATGTATTTACAGATGTAATGTCACCCTTAATAGATTTACAATTTTTATGTTTTACAACCTTTAAAAAATCTTCATCATCATTAGGTCGTGAAAAATTATCTACTAATGTAACTTCATAATTATTATCTAATAAATGTTTTGCCAAATGTAAACCTACAAATCCAGCACCTCCTGTAATTAAAACTTTCTTCATGTTATCTCCTTACATTCATCTCTCTACTAAAATTAGTATTATAATATAAATTTTGTTGTTCTTGTTTTTCAATTGTCTTTGGATGATATAAACTTAATTCTTCGTGTGGTGGTAAATGTGAATATGTTTTACAACCATCAATATATTCGTGAAGTGGTCGTGTCCATCTTATATCTTCTCTATTTCTAAACACCCTTGCTTGATAATCAGGATAATTTACCCAACCATTATCTGAGACTCTCCACCCCCACTTTTGAATATGTTTTTGTTCCATTCCATCAATAGTATTTACTCGTGGTATCCAAAATAAATCTACATCATTAATTTCTATAATATCAGGTAATTGTTGAAGTAATATGTCATGTGGATATTCATCAGCATCTATATGGAATATATAATCACCTGTTGAGTTTTCTATAACTGAATTTTTTTGGTCTGAAAAGTTACCATCGAGTTTTCGTTGATATACTTTAATGAGTTTTTCATTACTATGTTTTTGTGTCTGACTATCTAATACAAACCTAACCCCATCATCATCACCATCTACACAGATAACTATCTCATCTTGTGGTTGTGTTTTTATAATCAGTAACTCTAATAACCTATCTAATTCTTCTGCTTCATTATGAACTGTAATTCCATAACTAATCTTCATATTCATCCTCGTCTATATTACGACTTTCAAGATACCTTTTCCATGAACTTTCTCCACCTACCTCTGCATCTCTTTGTGCAATTAACATTTGAATTCGTTTTTTTGGTAATCTAACTGGTTCATGAAATACCGCATTTTTTATTACATCTGTATATAAATAAGATCTAAATTCTGCTTTTCTTCCTACACGAGAAACCTTTAATTTTTCATAAAGTTTTTTATTTACACCATATCTTCCTATGAAATCTTTTTTAATTCTTACTCTGTAAATTTCGTGGATTACATCTACTGCCGTTACCCAACCTAATTCTTTTAAAAAATCCCAACTCTCATATTTATCAGTAAATATGTTTATATTTGAAGCTTCCAATTTCAGACCATTTAAATAAAACATAGTTTTACCATTCTTTAACTTCTTAGGATATTTTGCATTAAGAACCATAATAGTGTGTGTTCTAATTGGTTTAGATTTATCCACAGACTTATACCTAAAAGAAATAATATCACCTGGAACAATATCTCCCCATTTAGTTATCTGTTTAGGCATTAGGTGCGTCCATCGTTATTCCCATATCCTTACAGGCCTGTAAAAATTCATACTGACCATAAGTTTGTGCATTTTCTACATCAAGTTTCTCTTTATAAAACTCACCATCTTTACCTGGTATTGGATATTGTTTCTGTTCCTCTACTGGAACTTCAATTACTTTTGCAAATTTCCAAACCCAATTATCTGGTGTACCTTCTGGAAAAATTATACCTTTAGGTCCCATATTCAATACTGATGGATACCACCATATCTGTCGTTCTTCATCAAGTGTTTTCAAATCATCTACAAGTTTTACCATACCTTCAGCCTCTTTTACCGTATCTTTTGTATAATATGAACTACTCATAAACCCACAATTAAAACACATATAAGATTTAAATTTTTCTTGTATGTCCTCAAAACACGCATCAGTATCATAACATATTGGACAATCTATTACTCTTTCCATTATTTAACCTTCTTTAGTTTAGGTAATTCTAATTTAGGAAAATCTTCCTTTTTTTCTACTTTCTTTAATTTTGGAAGTTTTAAATTAACCTCTTGTGGTTGAACATCCAAAGTTGGTAGATATTTATCTAAAATTTCCTCGAATTTCTTAGTCATAGCATCAAGTGAAAAAGTCATACTATTTTTAATTGAAAGTCGTTTTCCTTTTGTAGTATATTTTTTATAATTTTCATATACATCTTTCATAATTTTTGATGCGTAATTATAATTTACTGTAAACCATTGTGTTCCTTCTACATGCATTCCTTTCATTAAAGATTTTTTAGAAACATTATTAAGACTTCCAGGTAGTAATACTGCATCTTTCTCGTTTAAGAAATCTACATGACCACTCCAATTTGGAGCTATAACTGGTTTTCCACTTAAAGATGCCTCAAGTAATGGACGACCAAATCCTTCTCCGTGTGTTAAAGAAATATGTGCCTTTACCTTTGGGTGATTGTACAAACCATTCATTTCATCATCTTCTAAATCTCCGTGTAATACATAGATATTTGGATGTTTTCCACTTACTGAATCCTTAATTTCGTTCACTTTTGCAAGTATATCTTCTCTATCCAATATGGATGGTGAAGCTCCTGATGTTTTAAGAATAAGAGCTGGTTGTTTTGGTTTATTCTTAAATGTTTCTAAAAATGTTTTAACCAACATACCGAGGTCTTTTCTATCAAACCCAAGTGCACCTTGTAACCAATGTCCTACAAATAAAAACGAGAAATCTTCTTCTATTTCACCGAGAGTATCTACAAGGTCTTTAGAAAACTCCTTTGTTTGTTTATAAATGTCTGTATCTGCACCTTCAAATAAAACTTCAACAGGAGATTGACATTTAACCTCACCAACCTTTTGTTGAGTTTGTTGGTCGTGTTTATCAAATGAAACACTCTCTAAACTCTCCTTAATGAATTTAGCAGGTACAATGTTCAAATTCATTCTGTTTAAACCCTCTATCCATTCAGGAGGACAAACTGTAGTTTCTAATCCTGCCGTTATACCAATATTAAACTTTCCTACTTGTTGAAATTCATTTGGTACTACAATATGAAAATGTATATCTGGTTGTCTATTTAAATTTGGTTCAGGTATTATCCTTTTGATAATAGGAATATCATTTGGATCCTTTTCATTTAATGCGTTTTGTGGTGTAGAGCCCCAACGAACTGGCCAAATTTTAATATCAAATTTGTCCATATCAATTAAGGACCTCACAATATCTCTACTATGAGAACCATAACCACTGCGAGTTCCTACTGGTGCTGTTACTAAAACTAATGGTCTATTACTCATCTCTACCTCTTACTTAGATTTTCTACGAACTACTTTTCTCTTGGTAGTCTTTCGTTTTGATTTCTTAACTCGTCTATCGTTACCACTTCGCTTATCACCTAAAATAAATTTGGTAACATCGTCCATAACTTTAAAAAATTTATCCATTTTTATTCTCCTTTGCTTTATAAAGTGTAAATCTTTTTCTTGGTGTCCATTTATCCCAAGCCTGTTCCATATCGTGAATAAATCTATCACACATATGTTTACAAGACATTCCAACTTCTTCCCGTAACATCCATTCTCTACCCTTTAATCCAGCTTCTTTCCGTTCTTCTTTTGGTGTATCATACCATTCTTTAAGTCTATCTGCTACATCATCCCATCTACATCTATCGTCAAAGATATAAGGTGTTGGTATTGAACCTTGCATTGAACGATTAGATGGCCAAACTGGTTTTACCCATTCACCATGAGTAAGGTCTGGATTATCTTTCCACTTTCTATCATCGTGTAATGAATGTATCTCATCATAATCTTCTGGCGTCAATTCTTTACCATTTAGTGCAAATCCACATTGGTCTTGTAGTCCACCTGTAACATTTACAATGATTGGTGTTCCTGCCATTACTGCTTCTGCTGTACCCAATCCAAATCCTTCGTTAGATGCCATATTGACTTGAACATCCGCTATATTATAAAGATAATTCATTTGTACATCATCTATTCGTTGATGTGAAAATACCACCTCATAATCAGGACAAATATGTTTTACAACCTCTGGTAAATCAGTTCCATTTTGGTCTACTGGTGCCGTATGCATAATAAGTACACACTTTTCGGCCTTTTCCTTTGGTAACATATCACAAAATGTTTTATATGCCATTATAACATCACTTGGAACTTTTCTTCTGATATTCCGATTGTTCCAAAACATCACAAAATCCTTATCTTTATTCTGTAATACAGTTTTTCTAAAATCTTGTAACTTTTTCCAATCATCAACATCTAATTCACCAATTGGACGATATGTACCATGTGGAATTCCGTGTGGAACATAAGTACAATTCCAATCATTTCTTGGAGTTGTTACTGCTGCATCTTTAACCATTGCTACCGTCTGTTTGGATATGTTCATAATCAAATCACAAGATTCATAAAAGAACTCATTATATCTTGGTGTTGGTCTGTCATCCCATATATTGTAATAGAATATAGGAATGTGCTGTCGTATTTCGTGTTCCATCTCATACAACCATCTCCAAAATCTTGGGTCTGTATAATGCAAAATAGCATCTGGTTTTTCTGTATTCATTATTGAACGAATTAGTTCTTGACTACCATATCCACTAATAGGATAAATTTTAAGATATGCATCTTCTATTCCCGTCTCTTTACGAACTGAATCATTCATATCAACTAATTTACCCTCTTCGGGATGTTTTATTGCACCACCTACTTGAACCCAATCATATTTATCGATAGTTCCAATTACAAAATTCTTCGAAACCGTACCTACTCCACTCGACATCCGTAAGTCGTCTGAAAGTAACAAAATCTTCTTTTTAGACATATAACCCTCTTTGTTATAACTATTTAAAAATTACTACCACTAATTTGCAAAGCATCATACTCGACAATGGATTTTTTATATTCTTCTTCTTTTAAATACCTGTCCATTGACCTATTTACTAATTTTTGCAATGTAAATTCTTCGTTTAAAGCAACACCTCTAAATCTCTTGTATAAATCAGTTATGATTTTAACTGAAGTGAGCTTTGTTTCACTTCTCATATTATTCTCCGTATATATGTATATATAAATATCAAATCAATCTAAAATAACTACTTTTTTATTTAATTTTTCAGCATGACTGATTGTGTCTAATGTGCCGTTTGATTTGTATCCCTCTGGTATGAATGCAACTACATAATCACTATATTCTGCTATCTGTTTATTTCTATCAAAGAAATTAACAACATGATAGGATTTTCCATAGTGTTCTTGTTCTAAAATACAATGTTGGTTGTATTGATAATGTCGTGGTGGAAATTCTATATATTTCATATCAAACTCTAATGCAAATTTCTTTGCATAACCATCAGCCCCTTTTGGTTGCCCCCCACTTACTATCTCAATATCTTCTCCGAATTGTTCTTTGAGTTTATACACAAACTCTTTAATTTTTCTTTTATTAGTATATTTTCTTGCCCCTACTATACCAATTCTTTTCATTCTATCTCATGTTCCTTCTTAGTCTTTGCTACCATTAAGTGATTAATCAAACTCTTAACGGCTTCTTGTGTCTCTTTATCCATTTTTTCAAAAGCAAATTTTACCTTTTTTGCTTTCTTTAATTGTTCCATTTTTTTACTCATCTAATCCTCATAGTCGTTTCTTTTTTGTTTTCTTTTCGGTTTTTCTTGCTTAGGTGGTTTATCAGATGTAATAAACTTTAAGGTATCCTTAAATTGTTCCAATCCACAAATTATACCAACTACCTTATCTACATTAGAATGCTGATACTGAAATCTATACGGATATTGTAA